>Ga0082212_10004619_pt1 | contig 19010 bp, 13 predicted proteins | sample TergutNt197P3_FD_71548 | JGI IMG/M metagenome (GOLD analysis project Ga0082212, IMG submission 71548) | Neocapritermes taracua P3 segment gut microbial communities from Petit-Saut dam, French Guiana - Nt197 P3 | ecosystem: Host-associated > Arthropoda: Insects > Digestive system > Gut ... | reverse complement strand
ACTCGAAACGAAGCCACACCGCCAAATTTTACTACCCAATAAATCAAGCGATAAATATCTTTTCGCACTCAAAACACCGGCTGGCAGTGAATTTCCGGCAACAGTATTTCGTGGCACTACCCACGGACATCATTGTGGATGCTCTACGGCAATACTTCACCAGGAAGAAACTACCAAGCCTCCCAAAAACGCAACAAACGGCTGAATAATTACAAAATATCTACACGGATATAAGCGTTGGCGTAGTTTGAGGACTTTGCAAGCCTCGTGAACGGCTATTTATGCCCCTTGACAGAGTCCTTCCGATTCTCTATAACCCTAGCCATCACCAATTCAAAAAATGAAGCGAGACAAGATGAAAAATTCCACTGTTGCTATGATTGCCCTCTTGGCGATGATTGCCGCCAACATTGCCGTTGCACAAAGCATCCAAACCGTCTATCCCACCAAAGATTGGGTGATCTCCGACTTCGTCGTTACCGATGCACAATTCGGAGCGAAAGCCGAGCCGGGTTTCGATAATCGAGAAGCATTTCAAGCCGCCATCGATGCCGCTTTCAATGCGGGCGGCGGAGTCGTCTATATTCCCGCCGGAAATTACGAATTCCGAAGTTCCCGCACCGCGACCAGAGGCGGCGGAGGATCACGGCAAGGAGCCCCCGCCCCGGCAACTCCCAATTACGAATACGTTCTCCGGCTACCCGCAAGCGTCCAACTGCGCGGCGATTGGGCAAACCCGGAATTGAACAACGGTAAAGTTCTCGGCACCATTCTCGAAGTGCGAGTCGGCAAAGACTCCCCCAACTCCAACGGCGTTGTCGAAAATCGGCGAACCGATACACGAACAAATACGGAACGCATTACATTTTCCAGCGTTGCCGACCGGTTTATCGAAATGTCGCAATGCACCGGAGTAACAAATTTGTCGATTTGGTATCCCGAACAGGATATTAACGATGTCAAACCGTATCCGTGGACATTGTTTCAAACGAGCGGCGACAGTGCAACCATTGAAAACGTGACTCTCGTCAACGCTTACAACGGTTTTTACTCTGCACCGAGCGAATTGCATTACGTTTTGAACAGTTATATGACGGCACTCAACACCGGTATCGAAGTCCATGTCTGTACCGACATCGGACGCATCGAAAACGTCAAGATCGACCCGAAATACTGGGCGAATTCGGGATTGCCGGGTGCTCCTTCGCTGGAAAGTGTTGCCAAATACACGAGAGCGAACGGCACCGGTTACAAGATGCACCGCTCCGATTGGGAATATGTGTCGTCGCTGTATGTTACCGGCTACAAGACGGGAATGTGGATCGGCAAGGAACCCGGCTTTGCCGAAACGCCGAACGCCCAGTTGTACGAAATTCATCTCGAAAACTGCGAGAACGGTTTGTACGTAGAAGGAGTCAATCCCTACGGGTTGCTGATTTCCAATTCCTCATTCGGAGCGGACAACAACGGCAACGCCGTCTATTTTCATGGCGATTTCAACACTTCCGTGCAGTTTAACGGCGTTGATTTTTACGGACCCATCGTCAGCGACGGCAACGGCGGCGTGATCTCGTTTGAAAGTTGCACGTTCGACAAGTACAACGAATACGCACTTAAAATCAACAACGGTAATGTTCTGCTCACGCAGTGCGAGTTCAAGAAACCGACTGGTCATGTGTATCTCGGTGCGAACGTGAACACGCTCAAATCGGTGAACTCCGGCACGAACCGAAAGTTGGACATTAAGAACGAGAGCAACTCCGCTACGGTAGAAACTATTACCGGCAATGAATACGTGTTCGATCCGATCCCGAAAAATGTCAAGACAGATATTGCCGTGCATCCGAAGCCGGCATCGAATAACGTGGTAAAAGCCGACTTGCCTAGAGCAACCGGTTTCAATAATGACAGTCCTCCGCAAGATGTGTCAGCGGAATTGCAGACGGCACTCAATGCCGTAAAGACGGCGGGCGGCGGGACGTTGTATCTTCCGGGAGGACGATATTTAGTGGACAAGCCCATCAAGGTTCCGACCGGCGTGGAGTTACGCGGATGCTGGGATGTGCAGCACCACACGCAGGGAGGCGGGACGGCAATCTTTACGAATTATGACGGCGGCGATGCCGGGGAAAAGGGGGCTTCGCTCATTCAACTCGAAGAAGGCTCCGGCATACGAGGAATCACCATTGCGCAAACGAACATCGCAACGGATGGTTTTAGCCTTACCGATCCGCGACGAACGCCGTTCCTGATACAGGGGCAAGGTCCGAATGTCTATATCGTCAATGTAACGGTCTCGGTTGGCGATAAGGGAATTGACCTCGCATCGTACAACACGAGCGGGCATTATGTCGATTATTTTGCCGGTGTACTCGTTCGGGCGGGGATTTGGGTCGGCGGCGGTGCCGAAGGGGGATTCATCCGTAATATGCAGTTCAATCCGCATTACGGCACGCGGCTGCCGAACGGCAGGCAGGGTTATCCCAATGCGGCAATGATGCGGTTTGTGCAGTCGAATTGCAGTGCATTGAAGTTTGCCGATGTGAAAAATCAAACAATTTTCAATAATTTCGTGTACGGTTCGATCTACGGCATTCATTTCTTGAAAGATGCCATCACGGGCAAGAATCCCGGCGAAATGACGGTCATTGGACACGGTTCCGATGGGTGTACGTATTCGTTATTCGTTGAAGATGCGGATGCGAATACTAAAATCGTGGCGGTCAATTCCGAATTGGTGAACACGCAAATTCAAGACCAGCCGGTCAGATCGTATGTCCTGATGGGTGCCGAACCGAAAACGGAGCGGGTGCATCCTGATGCGAAATTGATTTTGTACAACAGTGCTTTTTGGGGTATTCCTACGGTTGGTGCGATCATCAATAACGGTACGGTACGTTTTCAGCAGGCGAATTTTCAACGTACCGGCACTCCGGGTGTGGACAATCGAGGCGGGAAAGTGCATGTGTACTCTTCGTATTTCGCTCAGCGATTGGGACGTGGAGCCGCAAACGAGGTCTATGCCCGATTGCATGAGACGGGTGCGTTGGTCGAACTCACGAACAACTTTTACGCCTCGGGACTTCGCTTTAACGCCGAGGGAACCGGCAAAGTTGACGGGGCGGATATAAAGCCGGCTCCTGCGAGTCGTTAGCGGTCAGGACGACGAGCAGGGGACATCGCCGTAGTCCCCAGATAAAACTCGTTACATTGATAACAGTTCCTTTGCTGTTTTTGCATCGACGATGGCGTGCGTCCACAGGCGGAGATTTTCGTTGGCAAGCAACGGACGAAGAGCGTTTTTCTTGGTCGCACCACACTCACCACAGGGACCCGCAACAAGAACCACGTATTTACCGTTGGCGCGATCTTTGGACATGGCAACGAGTTCGTCCAATTCAAAGAGGGTAACTGCCCGAACGGGACAAACGCTCTCCGGCAACGGTCCATCGACAGAGTATGGACGAAATTGAACATCACCGATCCATCCTGCTTCGATCATTTTGGTCAGTACATTTCGCGAAATGAGACGCTGATCAACCAGGTGCCTCAAATACTGTCCTAAAAGTCCATGCTCGTGATCTGCAGAAGCAAGTGAAGTAACGATAATGTCGATTTCTTCCCGTTTTTCAAAAGAATATCGGATTGCCGGATTCGCCTTCTGGTTTTCGTAGTCGTTGCTGCTGACAACCGTTGCCGAAAACAGAGCAATGAATCTAACATTCATCAATGCCGGATCAAAATAGGAAAAATACGTAGAAGGGGATTTGTGCGGTTCGTTTGGCAGAAAACCGCCGGAAGAAATTGCATGAAGCACGATTCGTGGTACTTCTATACCGGATCGGATTTTGTAAGCGAGCCGTCGGGCAACGAGCATCGTGGCAAAGCCTGCTCCCATTCCGAGATGCACTTCGTGCTTTTCGGGTTCATCCGGGTATTGCTCTTTTTTTTCTTTCCAAACTCGTTCGATGAGTTCAACGATTTGGTCGGCGGCAACAGAAGTAACGTGTTGTGCCGCATTTTCGCCGCTGATATTGACGACCGTCATTTCTCCGGGATGTTTGTAGAGCGCAAAATTGTTTTCCAACTTTTTTCGGAGATGGTGTTCCGGCGGCGGTTGCAATAGAAGAAAACCGCGATGGCAGGCTTCCCAAAACATCGGGTAAATTTTTTCTCGTGAGATGTCGGAACGTCCTTTCACCTTTTGGACCCAGTCCGCAACAGATGAAGCCGCTCCACGGTATCTTTCGCTAACCTCGGAATCGGCACCATTATCAGAGTTATCCTCTTTTTCTTTGGAAGACCGACCCAGTTGCGAAAAATACCGGTCGCAAATAGCAAATATGAGTTCGTCTGATTCCTGAGATGCATGCCAGCGAGTAGGACGGGCTTTTGATCTCTTCTCTGCCATGTGTATGTTTTCTGTTATGTACAGTTTAGGGGACTATTGTAACACACTTTTGCAAAAATGGGGTATCCCACCACAATTTTTTTGCTCAACCTGCGTCTGTGAAAAAACGTATCCATCATTGACAAAAAATGCAAAATCCACTAAAGTATCATTGCCACAATCATTTCCGTCTGTAAAGCAAGTCGCGTGTTCGCTAAAGATCAGATCAAGCCCGTTATTGTTTTGCTTTACACCATTTTGGCAGCAACGGTGTGGAAGTATTTTGCCTTTCCCCGATTCGAAACGGAGCCGACTCTCGCCGATTTTTGGATCGGGACGACCCCGCTCTTTGCCGCATTGATTCTGTTCGGACTGATACCCATGGGAATCGTCCAATGGGGTTTTCGTGAACGGCTTGCCGATTACGGCTTGCAACTCGGAATTGCCCTCCGCACCGTTCGGTCATTCTTGTTGGCAGTACCGATTATCGTGGTGATTGCTGTGCTGACGGGTTTCAATTCTGCATTTTACGATGTCTATCCGCTCAATGAATCTATCCGACCACAGCATACGGCAATCGGAATAAATTTTTTTGTGCTTCATTCGATTTGCTATCTCGGATATTATTTCGGCTGGGAATTTCTATTTCGGGGTTTTTTGCAGTGCGGTTTGTCGGAACGGTGCGGCATTCCGACAGCAATTCTCGTCCAAACGATGGCTTCGGTTATGTTGCACTACGGTCATCCGCCGATTGAAGTTTTTGGAGCGGTCATTGCCGGTCTTGTTTGGGGATTCATCGCTTATCGGACGCGGTCGATATTGTCCGGCTTCGGACAACACGCTCTGCTCGGTATCGTCTTGGACTGGAGCCTGCTCTTCGGTAGAATGGACGTGTAAACAGAGTTTTCGGAAAAATTATTGCCTGACGACGGATTATCGAATATTTTCTTGACTTTGGGAAAAACTGCACTAGAATATATTGCGTATTTTCCCTATTTTGACGTTTTCCGTCTTTTTGAGGATCGTTCCTATGAAAAAATTGCCGATCTGCTTGTTGTGCCTCTTCGCACTGCTCACCACCACTCTCTTCGCACAAGAAGAGAAGGATAAACCAAGACCCATCAAAGATGTCCTGCCCGATGCCAAAAAAATTGACGGTCTCTTCACCTTCTATCAAAAGAAGGACAGACTCCTCGCCGAAATCAAAGGGAGTAACCTCAATACCGATTACCTCATTGCCATTGCCGTTGCCAAAGGTTCCGGCACCAATCCCATCGGCGGTTATACCTACCAAGCAAACGGCAGCGATTGGCTCTGGCAGTTCCGAAAAGTGAACGACAACATTCAGGTCGTCCGCCGGAATATCCGATACAAAGCCGATTCCGGGACACCGTTAGCCCAAGCGGTCGAAGTCGGGTTTTCCGACAGCATTTTGTACAGTCTGCCGATCATTGCCACCGGCGACGGCGGCGGAGACGTAATCGACCTCGCTTCGATTTTTATGGCAGACCTACCGAGGCTCGGCATCGGTTCCTTTGACCGTAGTCGATCCACTTGGGGCGATGTCAAAGGGTTTCCAAACAATATGGAGTTTCGGGTTGCCGCTACCTATTCCGGTCGGTCGAGTGCCGCTCCCGATTCGAGCAGTATCGGTGTAACGCTCCATTACTCGATCAGCAAATTGAACGGATTATCTTCGTCGGGTTACTCGCCTCGACTTGCCGACCAGCGAATCGGCTATTTCATGGTGTCGCACAAAAACTTTTCCCGTGTCGCCGAAGACAATCACATGATTCGGTACATTACTCGTTGGAATCTCCAGAAAGCCGACTCCTCCGCTACACTTTCGCCACCGAAACAGGCGATCATCTTTTACATCGAAAAGACGGTGCCGTTCAAATATCGCCCTGCGGTGCGGGAAGGTATTTTGGAATGGAACAAAGCCTTTGAGAAAGTCGGCATTGTGAACGCCATCGAAGTTCGGCAACAAGACGATTCGGACACTTGGGATGCCGAAGACATTCGATACAACACGATCCGCTGGATTACCAGTGAGCGCGGCTTTGCAATGGGACCAAGTCGAGTGAATCCCTTAACGGGAGAGATTCTCGATGCCGACATTATTTTCGACGCAAGTTGGATCGATCATTGGCGGGACAGATTCGATGAAGTCTTATCCGATGTTATTCCGCCGGATGGTCAAACCGACAATACTCCGTTTGCCCGATTTAGGCAGCAGGCTGCACCGCCGCAACATGACGACGAAGAATCTTCCTGCACGTTGAATGGTTGCACATGCAATTACGTACAGGAAAAGGCGGCACACTTTGCGTTGCTTTCGCTGGCTCTTGCCGCCAATGACGATGATGACGAAAAAGAATCGTCAGAGGAAAATGGAGAGAAAAAGGAGTCGGAAAATGGCGAAGAGAAGAAAAATGGAGAAGAAAAAAAGAAGAGCAAGCAAGAACTCGAAAAGGAACGAGCCGAAAAGTTTGAACGCCTCGTCCTCGAAGGAATCAAAGACGTGGTGATGCACGAAGTGGGGCACACCCTCGGACTGCGGCACAATTTCCAAGCGAGCAGTTGGTTGACACTGGACGAAATCAATGACCCGAACCGCTCCAAAGAGTTCGGTATTGCCGGTTCCGTGATGGATTATCTGGCGGTCAACATTGCCCCCAAAGGCAAACCGCAGGGGGATTATTTTATGACGACGCTGGGACCGTATGACTATCTTGCGATTGAATACGGTTACAAAATACTGGGCGGCGGAACGGACGGCGAAAAGAAGGAACTCGCCAAGATCGCTGCTCGACAGGCGGAAAAGGGAAACAACTACGCCACCGATGAGGATTTGTCGTATATCAATCTGGTTGATCCGCGAACGGAACGACGTGATTTGGGTGCCGACCCGCTGACTTTCTCGCAGTGGGGATTGGAACTGTACGACCAACTCCTGCCGGAAATCCTTGATCGGGCGATTCGGCACGAAGGACAATATCGGGATGTCGGTCGGTACTATCGGTTGCTCGTGAATCAACGGATGCAGCAGAATGCGTTTTTGATTCGCAATCTTGAAGGTTTGTACCGAAATCGAGACCGAAAGGGTGATCCCGGCGACCGGTTGCCGATAGCGGTGGTTGATGCGAAGACGAAGCGGGAATCGGTGCAATTCCTTTGCGACAACACGTTTGCGGCGGACGCATTCAAGATTGACCCGGAGATTTACAATCGGTTCGGCGGCGAAATTTGGATGAGCGGCGACGGCGGAATGGAACGCACGACTCCGGTTTCGTTGAGTTCTGTCATTATTTCTGCCCAGTGCGGTACGTTGGAAAGTTTGTTGTCTCCATTCGTTCTCAATGCGTTGACGGATACGGCATTGCGTGTTCCTGAAACGGAAGATGTCTATACGATTGATGAGTTATTCACGACGGTCACGGCATCGGTGTTCAGCGAATTGGGAACGATCAAGAACGGTAACGGGTTTTCGGCGCGCAAGCCGGCGATTTCTCCGCAGCGTCGTGCGTTGCAGGAACATTGTTTCACGTTGTTAGCCTACTACGCATCGGGAGAGCGGACGATGTTCAGTTTGTATCCTGATGCCAATTCGAGTCGTCCGTTGGCTCGTCTGGAGTTGCAGCAACTTTTGTCGAAGATACAGGTGGCGTTGAACACGAAGATGGACGCAGGTTCGACGGCACACTTGTCGATGTTGCAGGACAGAATCAAGAAGTTGCTCGATGCGAATTTAGTTTTTGATAGACCCTAATTGATTCCGTATGTGGGAGCAAAATGCCGTTTTTGTGGACGAGTCTGCCGATGTTAATGGGTAGCGATCGGCATTTTGCTCTATCGAGGCAAACTGCTGTACGGTTAAATGGGGGACAAAAAATCACATCGGTACGGCAGAATTTCTGTCGGCAAGGATGTGTCGATGACCGCTCTTGCCCTGTTTCCCAAAAATCGCTACGATTCCCGAAAGGATCGGATAATCGGAGCCATGAAAAAAAATTACACTGTTTTCCCTTTGATATTGCTTGTGCTGGGCTGCGCCTCACAAAACTATAATGCCGAAGGTGTTCGGTATTATGGGCAAGCCCAATACGATGCCGCAATCACGTCCTTTCAGTCGGCACTCAAAGATAATTCAAACGATCCCAACACGTTGTATAACATTGCTGCAACGTACCATCAATCGGCAAGGGTCGCACTTCGGTCGGGACATACGGCGGCGGCACAGCAACAATATGAGCAAGCCGCCCAGTATTACGAACTTTGCCTTTCCAAAGACCGCAATCATGCCAATGCCTACCGCGGTTTGTCTGCCCTGTATATGGATTGCCAACATGGTGAAGCCGCCTACAAACTGCTCGAAAATTGGCGTAATGCCAATCCTGTTTCCACCGAACCGAAACTTGAATTAGCACGCCATTATCAGGAGTACACTAGGATTTGTATGATCCAGGGACGCACAGAGGATGCACTGAAACTCCGCAGCGCGACCGAAAAATTACTGCACGAGATTCTAGCGGCGGAACCGGCAAATTACCGTGCGCTTCGGGCATTGGGATACTTGAAAGAGGAGAGCGGCGACATGACCGGTGCGGTCTTCGAGTATCAGCGTTCGCTCCAAGCCTATCCGCAACAGAAAGACCTTGAAGAACGAGTTGCCGCCCTAACAAGATAGAAACAGGACGATTGACAAGCCGGCAAGACACAAACAGCCGACGGCAATCGCCAACGATATTCTGCCGATGGTCGCTGACCATTCCAACGAGGGGAGTTTGATCGGCGGAGCGAGTGAACGTTTTTTTCGTAACAGATACGACTCAAGGAAATTGAGGAGTCCGCAAATCACAAAGACCGAAAAGGCGATCACGCAACCGGCAGCGGAAGCAGTATGGAGCATTTTTGCAAAGGTTCGGAGCGTGAGACCGGTCGTTTCAAAAGTGGAAACCGACAGGTATCCGCCGCCGAGCAGCAGAAGGGCAAGCGGCAACACGATGACTCCAAAGGGAATGTTCGGATATTTACGTCCCCAGATGAAATAGATGAGAACAAGTCCCCAAGCGGAAGCAAGAAAGAGCATTGCCGTTCCGCCGAGAGGTTGTTCGGAAATGATATGTTGCCGATAGAGAAAAAAAGTGTGAAAAATAAAACCGAGAATGGCGGGAACCAACCCTATCCAACGATGCCGCCAATGGCGCAGAGCGAACCGGAGTAACTCGAACACAAGTGCAATGAAATAGCAACTGGCGATGAGGATAATACAGGCGGGCATGGTGTTTATTTTACCACAGTAAAAAAAGTCAGCAAAAGAGGGGAAAAAATGGTGCGGGTCTTGCGGATCACGTTAACAATTACAGACGTTGGCGAGCAAAAAAAATGCCGCCGCTGCAATGCACGCCGTTTCCGTACGGAAAATACGTTTCCCCAAATCGAGCGGAAGAAAGCCGTCCTGAAGAACTGAATCGACTTCTTTATCCGTAAAACTCCCCTCCGGTCCCGCAAGAACAACAACTTTTCCCGGAATATCGGCTAAATGTGAAGATAAAATTTGTCGAGGCGTTGTTTGACCGACATTTCCCAACGAAACCGGATGCAACACAAATTTCGAGACCGTTTCTGATGTAAACAAATCGTTCAGCTTATTGATTGGCACTTCGTTCGTGATTTCCATGAGTACGTTCCGACCACACTGTTTGGCGGCTTCAATGACATACCGCCGGGAACGTTCGATGACGGCATCATTTGCTCTGGCGACGCTACGTTCCATCTGCACCGGCACGAATCGGGCGGTGCCGAGTTCTGCCAGTTTTTCGATCAGAAACCGTTGCCGATCTCCTTTGGGCAAAGCGGCTGCAACCGTCACACGCAACGCCGATTCCACGTCGTCCGCAAAGGTACCGGTGATACGAATGTGAATCCCTTCTTTTTGGATGGACTCGACGATCCCGTGAGAATAGGGCCCTGTGCCGTCGAATAGAACGATGGGAGCACCGACTTTTCCTCGCATCACTTTACAAAAATGATGGGCTTCATCACCGGCGAGCAGTGCCTCGTCAGCATCCAGTCGAGAAACGGAACGATCCACAAAAAAACGATTGCTCATAACTACTCACGACCTGTTTTTGTCTAAATTTTCTGGATTGATTCTCATACGAATCAACATAATTCGCAGATTGGATTGTGTCAACAGACAAACTCTACAGAATTGAGGCAACAATCGTTGACAGGTTACTGTTTTTTTACCGTAACTCCCGAACGTGGTTCAGCCAGTACCGTTTCCCAAGCAATTCGCTGAAAAATGCGTGCCTGTTCGACGGTCAATCCGCTTCCCACCGAGGAAACTTTACCTTCCGGCGATTCCTCGAAGACACAAGCGTAAACGACCAAACCAATCAGATAACGTCCCGCTTTGGAAAGGTGGATATTGTCTTCGAAAAACACTTCCCGAAAATTTCCGTCGACGAGTCCCGGTATCTCTCCCGCCTCCAACATCTGCTTCGCACGTATCAGTGCCGGTCCGCCGGGCACAAATCGTACCGGCTTGTCCCCTTCTAAACCATTCCAACGGTCGAAAATTTCGCCATAATAAAGCATCTTGTTCGCCATCGCCTCTTCCCACGTTTCAGGATTCCGATTCGGCGGGAACCAAGGAGGTTTCATCCAACCGGCACCCTCGCAATGAGCATCCTTTGCCCAGTTCAGTGAGGGCCATTGGGCGTAAAGCCACGGCTGGACTGCCGGATTATGTTTCCTCGCCAACTGAATGAAGTTCCCGCCGTATTCCGCATCGCTGTCGATGCCGGGAGGATTCGGAAACGGTTGGAGGAAAAGATGATTTACCATTTTTTCAGCGAAAACCCGCTCGTAATTATTCATCCATCCTTCCGGCGATGCAAATCCTTTTTCGTTCGACTCCCAATTTCCCTGAATTCCGCAGCCCGGTATCGTTTTCCGCATATAAAAAAGATTCTTGCCAGCACTTTCTGCCAAGATGGGGAAGATTCCGTTAATAGTATCCGTCAAACTGTTTCCTATGTGGTACGAACGGACTTCCGGCTCCGCAACGGCTTCTTCGCCGATACGAAACGTCGCCACAGAGGTTTCGCTCTCCGCCTTCCCATCTTGAAACGCCTTGACCGAAACAGTGGTGGTTTTGGAAAGGGAAAGCAGATTTTCGTAAACCACACTTTCTCTCGTCGGTTCCGTTCCATCAAGCGTGTAATGAATTTCGCTTGCAGTGGGCCATGTGCGAAGTTTTACCTGAACCGATTCCCGATGCACTCGGTTATCCCATTCTATGATCGGGCGTGGAGCCTGCGATTCGCGTCCCAAGTCCAGCCCAACATAACTGTTTTCGATGGTCGCTTCAAAAAATGTGTTGGGATCCCCGTCGAACGCTTTTTCATGCGAATGTTCCCCCTGCTCCTGCGGAACCTGTGTCCCGAAGGCGCGTCCTTCCATTTTGCCGACCTCACTGTAAAACTCAAGTTCTGCTACGGCGGCTTTTCGTCTCGGTGCCGCTTCAAATTTGATGAACCGATAAACTTCTGGACAATTCACGGTCAGTTCGATCCAGTTTCCTGCGGCGGGTGTCTCCTGAATGGTGATGATTTCCGTAAATGCGTTCGTTGGTCCTTCCAGTGAGCCAGCAATTCGGCTTCCGATCAAATCTTTTTCCGTGCCGGGCTTCGGCAACAGACGAATCCTTGTCAAGCGGTACGCACTTGGAGCCGCCGCGTCCGCCGTATTATTTCCCTCATCGCTGTACGAAACCGTTCGGAATGTTATCCCACTGCGTAAAACAGCGGATTCGGTGGAAATCACATAATCCCGATTCGGATCACTCTGTTGGTGTCCATCGGCGGCAAAAATACTCCACGGGAAAAAAATAACCGCAGACAATATAATCATCGATTTCTTTTTCATTTTTATCTCCAGTTGATAGATTTCGTGCGCCGGAGTACCGGCTAAATATACACAAACTTTCGGACGAAACAAGACGGGACAGTAAATTGGTACTACAAATCAAACGGGTAGTGCCACAGCATACTGTACCCCATCGATTTCCAACTCGAAACGAAGCCACACCGCCAAATTTTACTACCCAATAAATCAAGCGATAAATATCTTTTCGCACTCAAAACACCGGCTGGCAGTGAATTTCCGGCAACAGTATTTCGTGGCACTACCCAATCAAACGGCAACAAATTTGCGGCTTTGGTTGTGAAATGTGCTTCATGCCTTTGTGGTTAAGATAAATTTTGCCACAAGGACACGAAGATCACAAAACGAATAACTCCCCGCGTCCTTTGCGAATTTTTTTGCGTTCTCTGCGGTAAAAAACTTAACCGCAAGCAGGTTGTTGGGGCGTGTCCACACGCACAGTTTAACGTTTAACACAGGAGGAGCAAAGCGGATAACCCACTTGCCCAAAATTTAACTGTAAAGGACACGGTACCAAAAATTGTTCCGACTCATTGGAACACATTTTCAAATTCACTTCCGCTAAAAACTTCTTCCGGGACAGGAATTCGAACCCTTTCAGCAGGAACCCAGCGAAGCAGTTCGTATCGAACACCGAGTAATGTATTGTCGTTCGGAGAAAATTGCTGTGCCGATAGATGCAACACATAAAGATTGGGTTGCGGTGCCGGATAAATGTCCACCCGAATACGCCAGTGCGGTAAATGCTCAATCATCTTTCCCGTATCCGGTTGAATCGGAGAAGATTGGGCAAGCAACTCATTCAGAACCGACTGACACGCATTTTGGGCTTCGGTCAAATCCCTCGCCGCCGACATTCTTTGCAGTGCTGACCGGGTTGTTTGAATCGTCGCCGTCATTCCTATCAGCAAAATGGAAACTGCCAAGAGGACTTCCAACAACGTGAAGCCGCTATGTTGTGTGTTTGTGTTCATTCGTCAGGAATCATTTTGAGGAATTCCGCATATTTTGCATCGAGTTCTTCGAAGGATAAACCGGTGAGTTCGCTCAACGTTTCCGGTTTTGCCGAATCGCGGTAGGTTTGCCGAAGGAGTTCAAACAGTGCGCTTCGATAGTGTCCCCTTTCGGCAAGCATTAACCAATGCGTCAGGGTTGCCGATTGGCTATAAATCTCCTGTAAGTTTTTGCTTGTTTGAATATCCGTCGCACTCATTGCCGTCAGTTTCCGAATCGGCAAATGGTGGTTCTGTTCGAAACGATACACCTTTGCCGCATAGAGACGATTGGCAAGAACATCGCCGATTTTATAACTATCATCCTCAATTTTCAACGTTTCCATGAACAAAGCGATGCCCTCGACTGCCCAAAAATTATTTTGAAACGCCGGTTTTTTTTCGTGAAAAAATCGTTCCGCTAAGATTTGGTGTGTTCCTTCATGAAACAAGATTTTGGTCTCTGTCGAAAAGAGATGGATCGTCTTGCCGGGTGCGTGATAGAATCCATTCGTTTTGGCGATGTTGGGTTCAATGCGAAACAGGTTGGCATTGTATTCTTCTTGGTTGCGGTAGATACGGATTCGATGCCGAGGTCGTGCCGGTTCGATTTTTGCGTCTTTCAAGAATTCCGCCGAAAGGATGTTCCATGCGTGGAAAAGATGTTCCAACTGTTCTTCGACCCGTTTTCCGTCTTCTGGTCGGACTGCCGTGATGTCATAATGCGAGTCGGCGACTCCGTTTTGTTTCAGCAGTTTCAGCGTATCGCTCTTTGCGCTATTGCAAAGGGATAAGAACGTCAGCAGAATGAGGAGGAATGTAAATTGCCGCATAGGTCTATTTTATCCTCACGGAGCGGCGGACGTAAGCCCCCCGTTTTACAGGAGATTCAACAGTTGGACCGCCCGTAGAGCGACCCAATTTTGATCATTTTTCCCGCAGCGCAGGGAAATATGCTTGAAAATCAGGGAATTTCAACAATCCACTGTTTTTCAAAAATTCACAAACGCTTTATTCATGGTGGTTTAAGACGAAACAAAAACCTTTTTATTTTTGCGTCTGTACCCAATCCTTTTGAAATAAAGGAGTTAGAGTATTTAAACTTGGACAATCGTTTCCGAATTTTTTGTACGCTTTATCCACAAATTACTATATGTAGTAGTGTCATAGGCAAATACCCCAAAATAGGGGAAAAGCTTGCAAAAATCATTTTTTACATTAAAATTGCCCTCACTTGCATTCCAAGTTCGGCAGTGACGAGCCGATTTATTTCCATTTTAGGTCGTTTCACAGTTTCCAACCCTTTGCCAACATTGGTTTTAGGGAAAATTGGAAGCCAAAGGAACCACCGCCGTATTTTGTTTCCGAGCGGATTTGTTCGCGAGAATCGCTGGTTTTTTCCCGAAATCGGGGAATTCAGCCCTCTGCGTTCGTCGTTTGGGGGTAAAAGGGCGGTTTCACGTGGAATGTGCCTACTAACACGGAGGATTGTGAATGCCAAGGAAGCCGCTGATCGGAATCAACACTGACTATCGTACTGCTCAAAAAGGAGTTCCAGCCCTGAGCGTTGTTTTTGCTGGATATTACGATTCCCTTCTCCAGGCGGGTGCATTACCTGTGGTAATCCCCCCTTATCCGGATGATAAAAACCTTGATGCCCACCTGGAACAGATTGTTTCCATGCTGGACGGCATCGTAATGGTTGGAGGCGGAGACCTCGACCCCCGACGTGATGGATATATGCTCCATTCGTCGGTAAAACTGTTGGACGAACGGCGGGAAACCTTTGATCGCCTGTTGATCGAAAAGGTTGCGGAACACCAACTTCCCATTCTCGGCATCGGGACGGGCATGCAACTGCTCAATGTTTCCCAGGGGGGAACGTTGTACCTGCATATCCCGGAGGATTTGCCGAAGGCACTGCCGCATCGGGATGCGATGGATCCGAACCATCGGCACGGATTGGTGATCGAAAAAGACTCGCTCGTGGAACGTGTCTATGGAGAGAATGACATTCGCATCAACAGCATGCACCACATGGCGATTGACGATGTTGCTCCCGGCTTCCTCGTAACGGGACGTTGTCCCGACGGAGTGATCGAAGTCATTGAATCGCTCGACGATAATTGGTTTGCCATTGGTACGCAATTCCACCCGGAGAGTCCATCGGCAACGGCACTGGATATTGGCATTTTTAGAGAATTTGTTCGCGGAGTGGTCTCCGTAAAACAACGACAAGGAATACATCTCCTGGAAGTGGAGGACCCCGTACTTGTTTGACCTTTCGACGGTGATAATGAGTTAACAGTTCCCGCTCCTAGATACGGTCATTGGTTCGGCACCGGTGACCGTTTTTTTGCAACTTCATCGAACATCTGCTACGGAAAAATAAACTCCGGCACAACCCGCTTGGGAACAATACCGTGATCGTAAGCCTGTTGCAACAGTTCCCGAACAGACCGGCGACCATCATCGCCAAAGTCAAGCGTCCAATCGTTCACGTACATTTCGACGAACTTGTCCGCATCGTCCCTCTGTAACCCGCGACCAAATTGCAAAGCGTAATCGAGAGCATCGTTCCGATGTTCAAGAGCATATTTGATACTGCCGTGCAAAAGGCGAACGACATCGGAAATCGTTTGACCGGGCAAGTCACGTCGAATCGCATTCGCCCCAAGTGGAAGCGGCAAACCGGTTTTCTCCATCCACCAAACACCCAAGTCCGCAATGAGTTTTAGTCCTTCCCGCTCGAACGTCAACTGTCCTTCGTGGATGATGAGTCCGGCATCGTACTTGTTTGCCTTTACTTCTTCGAGAATTTGGTCGAACGGCACATTAACGAACTCAACGTTAGTACGTTTTTCCTTTGCCAGATACAGTTTCAACGTCAAGAACGCCGTCGTCAGTTCTCCCGGTATGGCAATGCGCATCGGCGCATTTTTGTCGCCGGAGTTCCACGCACCATTTTCAATGAGGATCGGGCCGTATTTGTCTCCCATACTCGCCCCGCAGTTACAGAGGGCGTAGACATCGTTCAGGTAAGCATAAGCGTGAACACTGACGGCGGTCAATTCGAGTTCGCCGTGAAACGCTCGGCGGTTGAGAGTTTCGATGTCAACGAGTTCGTGAACGAACTCGTACTGACCGGTATCGAGTTTCCCTTTGGCGAGGGCGTAGAACATGAACGCATCGTCTGAGTCGGGACTGTGTCCCACACGGATAATCTGCTTCGGCACGGCAAATAGGTGAAAAAGTTATGGTGTCTCTATTGTACCGTTAAAATGGCGGATGGGGAGTGTATGCCATCGAACCGTTTACTACCGCAGAGTATTCCCTACAATGTGTTCGTAGCCGTCGTATGAAGAAGCCGTTCAATCGTTTCAAACAGATGAATCGGATTGATCGGCTTACTACAATACGCATCCATACCGGCATCGAGACACTTTTGAATGTCCCCTGTAACGGCATTTGCCGTAAGTGCAACAATCGGCATCGGTTTTTTCTTGTTTTTCGTTTCCCATTGCCGAATCATTCCTGTCGATTCGTAGCCGTCGCATATTGGCATTTGACAGTCCATCAGAATCAAATCAAATCCTCCTTGAATGAACCGGTCATAAGCCTCTTGACCATTTTGAGCGATTTCGCAAGCCAAATTCGCTTCGGTTAAAATGGCGTTGATAACAATCTGGTTAACCTTATTGTCCTCTGCGACCAACACATGAATCTTCTGTCCGTCATGGCGCAGAGGGAAACTTCGATGCTCACTTACAATACCGCTGCCGCTCTTGTCATGGGGATTAATTTCTTCGGGAAACAACAGCGTCAGCACGGAATCGTGTAACGAAGAGCAAGAAACAGGTTTGTCAAGCAAGTGAGAATCCGGCATTTCTTCGATGTGTGTGTGTTCTCCATCGAGAGGCACCATAAGCAATGTCGGTATTTTCGCAAATTCTTTCGTTTTTGTAATCTGCGAGAGCAGTTCGGCACCAGTTCCACCAGCCAAACTCCAATCGACGATGATAATGTCTATCGGTGCTTTCGCACCGAGTGCTTCACGAAGGATCACCATTGCCACTGCCGTCGAGTCGGCTTCACGAACATTCATTTTCCAGTTCGTTAACTGTTCGGCAATGGCGTGCCGCTGCATGTCCGTGTCATCGACAACCAAGACATTTTTTTCCGCCAGCGAAAAGCGACCATTGCGTTCGCCCGTATCCCGGAACGGGAAATTACGGCGGTCAACTCTATTGGCTACGCTTACTTGGTCTGGAACCGCACCTTCATATTCAAGATGGACATCGAAATAAAATCGTGTGCCTTGACCAATGAAACTTTCGACGCGAATGATTCCCCCCATCATTTGGACAAGGTTCTGCGAAATCACCAAACCGAGTCCTGTTCCGCCGAACGAACGGGACGAGGCTTCGGTCTGCGAGAAGTTTTTGAAAAGTCGATCCATCTTGTCGTCGGGGATTCCGATGCCTGTATCGGTAATGTCAAAATGCAACGTTGCCATTTTCTCGTTCCGTTCAACGGTTTTGACATGAACTCGAACCCCTCCCACTTCGGTAAATTTGATGGCGTTACCGATCAGGTTGATAATCACCTGCCGCAACCGATTGCCGTCGCCGATCAATTTTCGGGGAGTCGGTTCATCGCAGGTATAGCAGAGTTCGAGTCCCTTTGGGGCGGCACGGGAAGCGAGCGTTCCCAACGCACTATCGACCATTTGGTGCAAGTCAAATGTTTCGTGAGCAAGTTCAAATTTACCTGCCTCGATCTTGGAAAAGTCAAGAATGTCGTTGATGAGGAACAGGAGCGTTTCGCCAGATGAACGCACCAAGTCGATATAGTGTTTTTGTTGCGGCAGGAGTTCCGAATGGAGTAACAGATCGGACAATCCGATGACTCCATTGAGCGGCGTTCGGATTTCGTGACTCATATTTGCCAAAAATGCACTTTTCGCCTCGTTCGCACTTTCGGCGGCTTGCTTTGCCACCGACAATTCGGCAGTCCGTGCGGAAACTTCTCTCTCCAAATGTTTGCGGTGGTTTTCCAGTTCGGTAATATCCCGATACCGCCAAACACGCATAATCTCATCGTCCATAATTTTTGCCGCACGACCGTGCCATGAAAAGACACGCCCATCTTTCAATTCGGACTGCCCCGTTACCGGTTCCAGTGTGGAAATGAGGTGAAAGAGAGCGTCGCGGAACTCCGTCGGTGCCGCCATTTGTTCCGTTGTCATGGCGTGCAATTCCTGCGTGTGGATGCCGATGATTTCCTTTTCTTGTAATCCCCACATTTCCATAAATCGGTCATTATGGTGCGTAACAGTATTCCTACGGTTGGAAAACGTGATGTAACCGTCTTGGGCGACACTGAGAATACCGCTTACAAGGCTTTCCCGCTCGGCAAGCAACCGCTGTTGGTAAACGTAACAGTGTTCGACATTCATGATGTTGTTGTGGACGGCAATCGCCATCTCACGACAGGAGGAATAACCGCAACTTTCGCAATTCAATTCGTCTCGCTCCGAGACCTTGCGGAGCCGAACACGGAAGATTTCCTTGATCTCTTCGTCTGCCGGAATGTTCCACGAAATGTTACCCGACAAATCGGCATATTTTCTGACGTAGAGATTGGGCTTCCAATACTGGTCGAGCGTTTGC
>Ga0082212_10004618_pt1 | contig 19014 bp, 13 predicted proteins | sample TergutNt197P3_FD_71548 | JGI IMG/M metagenome (GOLD analysis project Ga0082212, IMG submission 71548) | Neocapritermes taracua P3 segment gut microbial communities from Petit-Saut dam, French Guiana - Nt197 P3 | ecosystem: Host-associated > Arthropoda: Insects > Digestive system > Gut ... | reverse complement strand
GCTGCGAAAAACGCCGCCGAAATACCGCTATGCTGAACCCCTCTCGGAATTTTCCGCTGAAAATGACATTGTCGTGTATCCGGAAGTAGTACGAGGCAATCCGCTGAGATTTCAAAATGTCGTCAGGTATGTTCTGTATTTTCCCGGCGTGCTGGGAGGCGCAAAAGAATATCATCACAGCGAAAAAATATTCACTTGGGATACAATGTACTTTGACGCTCAAAAACTCGTTCTGCCGATCATAGATACAGAATTGTTTTTTGATGCAGCTTTGCCGAAAACCCAGGACTGCTATTTTATACATAAAGGCAAAAAATGGAAAGATATACGAGAAACAGAAGGATTATTGGAAATAAACATGCGTTTTCCAAAAAATCGTTCAGAACTGGCGAGACTGCTGCAAACAACAAGAATATTGTACTCCTATGACAAATTCAGCGCATTGAACACAGAAGCCTTGCTATGTGGGGCGCAAGTAAAAATAATTACTGAAAACGGTTTTGAAGATCACATCTGTAAACCCTTTGATATGGAAAACTTTGCTCGCGAGCTTGAGTTTTTCATCCGTGAAACCCAGCAGATGCACTATACAGGCGAGATAGAGCAAGAATATTTTTGTCCGCGCAGTCTATGCAACAGCGTGAAAGAAATTACAAAACACATTTCCCTCCCGTATTATCAATACGCTGTCCGCAGGAAGCTTGGCGGGAGCAGAGCAAAAACATTGTAACATTGGAAAACACATCTGCGCCATGCTGCCACGCCCCGGCCTTTTTTTTGCGGACCTGCAACGCATCCTGCGCCTGCTCGACAAGCCTTTTCGGCGGCGTTCCGCGTATGTGTTTTCGCTGATGTTCATCCAGGGTCTGCTGGAGCTGTGTTTCATCCTGGTTTTGACCAACATGGGGCTTGCCCTGACTGACGGCGACAGCTTGCGGGCCAGCATGCTCTATCGCGTGGTGTTTCGCATCAGCCCCGCGCTGAAAGCATGGACGGCGCATCCGCACCACCTGTTATTGCTGGCGGGCGTTGTGGTCATCGCGACGAGCCTGATCAAAAACGCCGTAAACTATCTTGCGGCGCGCAGCATTGCGCTGTTCGGCGAGGACATATCCTTGTCCATCGGCTCGGAAATCATGCAACGCTTTTTATATCATGATTACGCATGGCACCTTTCGCCCGCGAGCGCGCCCATGTTCCAGCGCATGCTGTGGCGCGGCAACCTGGGGCTCATGCTGACCCATCTGCTGACGATATATGCCTGCATCCTCACTGTGCTGATCCTTTTCGCAAGCCTGGTCGGGCAGGAGCCTGTGCTGACCACGCTGGTCATGGCCGTTGCCGGCAGCATAGGCTATGTGCTCTACAGGGGGATCCGCCGCCGTGTGGACGCCAGCGCCACCGGCGCCGCCGACGGCGCGCATGAAGAAACCCGCGCCCTGCTGTGCGCTACCAAGGGCATACGCGAGGTGCTCATCTATCGCCAGCAGCCGGCATTTTTGCAGGCGCTCGTGCAAGCCGCCCTCAAGGCGCGCGCGCCGCGCACCTTTGTCAACTTCGCCCCTTCCTTGCCCACCTGGGTGTTGGAATTCACGGGTTTTGCCATGGTAGTGGCGTGCATCGCGTTTTTGGTCTTTGTGCAGGAAGCCGACACCAGGCGCATCACCGCCGCGCTGGCGCTGCTTCTGCTCACGGCGTGGCGCGTGCTGCCCTTTTGCAACCGCGTGGTGAGTTTGCAGATAAGCGTACGCAGCTTGCGCCCGATGACAAACGCGGTGCTGGAACTGCTGGAGAGCCTCCGCGCCGCGCCCGGCGTCGCCCCGCCGGCCCCTGACCCGGACTTTCGCTTCGCGCGCGGCATCAGTTTGCGGGACGTATGTTTTCACTATGCCGGGGCGGAGGATTGCCTGCACAGCATCACCCTGGCCGTGCGCAAAGGGGAAAAGGTCGGCCTGATCGGCCAGTCCGGCGCGGGGAAGAGCACGCTTGCCGGCATACTCAGCGGGCTGCTCCCGCCGACAGCCGGACATGTGGCGGTGGACGGCGAAATCCTTACTCCGGCGCGCGCGGCGGCCTTTGCCATGCAGATCGGCTATGTGCCGCAGTCGCCCTTTCTCTTTGCCGGAACTCTGGCCGAAAATATCGCCTTCAGCCAATGGGGGCGTCCCTGGGACGAGAGCCGCGTGCGTGAAGCCTGCCGCCAGGCCGCCATTGATTTTGTGGATACGCACCCTGCCGGACTGGGCCAGCCCATCGGCGAAAACGGCTCCGGACTTTCGGGCGGGCAAGCGCAGCGCGTGTCCATCGCCCGCGCCATGTACACGCGGCCTGCCTTGCTGATTTTCGACGAAGCCACCAGCGCCCTGGATCAGGCCAATGAAAATTCCATCCAGCAAACCATCGAACGCCTGGCTGACAACGTGACCTGCGTCATCATCGCGCATCGCCTCACCACAGTGGAGCGGTGCGACACGCTTATCTGGCTGGACAAGGGACGCATCGTCATGCAGGGGCCAACGCGCAGGGTTCTGGATGCCTATCAACGCGCGCAAGCAGCGCCTCAGCCGTCCCCGTAACATCCGGCAGACATACGCATTACTCGCGCTGCATACGCCGCAGATCTTCCTGTTTCTGGCGTTTGGCCGCCTCGGCTTCGACCCTGGCCTTGGCTTCCGCTTCGGCCCTGCGTTGCTGCCGGATTTTTTCCAGGCGCATCTGCTGGTTTTTCTCCCGCTGCTCTTTTGCTTCCGCGATAAACCTGTCGCGGCGTTTCTCAAATACAAGCGTGCTGCGCAGCGCCGCAACGCTGAGCGCGACAATGGTCACAATCAGCACCAGCACCTGCTGGATTTCCAATATCTGCCCGGCCAGCATCTCCTGTAGCCAACCCAGGCCCACCATGTGGCCGAAATAGACAATGCCGGGCACCAGCAAAAAGCAGAGCAGCAAGCTGATAATTTCCACCCAGAGGAAGGTCCTGCCCATGGTGAGCGCAAACAGCGTGGTGTCGCGGATCATGCGCAAAAATTTCAGGCGCTTTTTCAACTGCTGCAGCCGGTCTTCCACATCGGCGATGGCGGCAAGAGCCTTTTTATAGTTCTCGGGTTCCTTGAAATTCGAGCCGAAGGCCCAGTTAATGATGCCGGCGCACTCGTTGAACTCCTTGTTGAACACCGTAAGCAGCGTCGGGAACGGGAACCACGACGCCTCATCGCGTATATGCTGCAAGATGGCAAGATAGCGCTTGTAACGATCTTGCAGCAGCTCTATTTCACGCTGCTCGCTCTCCGCAAAATCCTTTTCCAGATCGGGGCGGGTTTCGCGCACATACAGGCAGGCGACATAGTTCTTCACTTCCGCCAGGGCCCGCAATTTTCGCGCGGCCTTGCCCAAACGTTCCGCAACGGGATGATCCGAAGGATACCATTCGTCTATCTGGCCGATCAGCTCCTGCAAGCGGGCGGCTTCCAGGCCGGCGCTGCTCGAAAGCGACATCCAGAGCGAATACAAGATGGACAGGACAAGCAGTTGTCCGCGTTCCAGTTCAGGATCAATAAGGCAACGGTTGAAATAATCCGGTTGCGCGGCAATCAGGGACCGAACCTGATCAAGCGCCTGTTCGCCGAAGCCCAGCTTTACCTTGCATACCAGCAGGCGGTAGGACACATCCGTCCAGGTGGGAATCAGCCGCAGCACATTGCCGTACAGGGTAAAGGCTTCGGTCTGGCGGCCCTGGATTTCCATGGTTCTGGCCTGGAGATATTCATTCCATGCCTGGATGAGGGTCGAATGCGTCAGCGCGGCCCCCTCCTTGAAGCAGGTCAGGGCATTTGCGGGCATGCCCATGGAAATATTGCAAAAACCGAGCAGCGTCCGCAGTCGCCCGTCACGCGGAAAGCGCTGGATGGCCGCCTGAATGTCCTTTTCAAGCTTGCTCAGCTTGTCCGGCGGCGTTGTGCGGAGCTGGTCCAGCAGTTCCCAGACCGGGCTGTTGTCCTGGGGATGCGGCGTATCTTCGAGGCAGCGGGGGTAATCCTTGGCCTTGGCAAGCCAGATGCGGGAAACCATGCGCAACTGGGAGACGGCGTTGATGTCGAAAAGCGCCCGCAGCAAGATATTCAGGCCGTCTTCCGCCTCAAGCGCGTCCCCGTAGCCCGCGATGCCTTGTTCCGTCAGCGTCGCCGCCAGACCGCGCAGCGCCTCGTTGATATCGTCAAAGGAAAACTCCGCGAGCTTGCGCCAGGGGGAGGCGCTGTCCAGGCCCATGGCATGCGTGGGGCATTCCCCGGCGCCGTGCCCGCCGAGCCCGCAGTAAAAACAGCCGCTATCCTGGGAGGGAACAATCATTCCCGGCATGGTGATGGGAATGACTTCGCGCACGTCCTCGTTTTCATCCAGGCTGATATTGCACCAGGTGTCCATGCTCACCTGTTCGCTGGAAAAACGGATGTCGAAAATGGTGAAGCCTTCGCCAAGCAGATACGCGTTACGGTAGCTCAGGTAGGGGTAATCAGGGGTCAGGTTCTCCCACTGCAAGCCCACCTTGCTCACAAGTTCCGCATTAAAATTCAGCCCCTTGCGATCGACAACCGCGCATACGCAGGGCCAGTATTCATGCTGGCCGTCCTTGGCCCGCTTGAACATGGTGAAAAATTCCCGCAGCAGTTGGCGCAACTGGCGCAAGTTCTCGATCTGGACGCTGACGACGTTTTCATGCAGCAGATATTTGAGCTTGTGATGCTTGAGCAAGGTTTCGAGTTCGGCATACATGGCGCGCCAGCCCGCCTGGAAAAGCTTGTCCAGCGGATTGCCGAGCGGGCGCACAATGGCGTACCATCCCTGCGACGAGGTATAGGGCAGACGGGGATCGGCGCTCAGGCCCGCCCAGGCGATCTTCGCCATCCCCGGCAAAAGCTGCTTTTCCTCAAAGGCCAGACCGGGCATACTCTCGCCGTGCTCACGCAGCTTGGGATGCAGCCAGATGTCCAGGTGTTCCGGGGTGACGAGCGACTGGTTGCTCAACAGGGTTTCCACGGCCAGGCCGAATTCGCGCTTGTTCCCAAGCACGAGCTTGGCGGGAAAGACGACTATCGCAACCGGCAGATTGTTGAAGGTCGCCCACACGGACAGGCGCGCCATCGCCAGAAGGACATCGAAGTTGAAGAAGAACCACAGGCTTTGATCGCGATCCGTGGCGATGCTCATGCCCCCGCAGTCTTGCAGGGTCTGCGCCACTGCCGGATCCAGATCTTCCTGCCAGCATATCCAGGCGGCAAAACCGGCGGAACTCATGCGGCTGTCCTTGCTGGGAGGCACTCGCTGCAACATGTCGGCAAGCATCTGCATAGGCATCAACCCGTGGTGAAAAACGCGCGGAAACGTAAGGAGCGGACAATGGACATTACCAAAACCCTTGCAGAACTCAAGCAGGAACCCGGATTCACGGAACATGTGGGCATGATGCTTGTCCACAACGGCGTCGTGCGCGCCTGGTCACGCGCGGATCGTGCGCCTGTGCGCTCCGTGCGCGTGCGGCCCGACCGGGAACGCATGCGCGCCATCTGCCGGGAAATGGAGCAGCGGCCCGGCATTTTCCGCATTCTGGCTGAAGCCAACGAAGGCGAACTTCAGCCCGGAGACGATCTGCTCTTTCTCGTCGTGGCCGGCGATATCCGGGAAAACGTCAAAAGCGCGTTTGCCGAACTGCTCGACCGCATCAAGGCGGAGGCGGTCATCAAGGAAGAGATGACGGCATCCGCGCAGGATACATAGAACTTGTCGTACCTCCGGCGAAAAACTTTATGCCGGATACTTGGCCATGAACGCGCGTTCCGCCTCGACAGTGCCGATGAGGATCAACTCGTCCCCGTCCAGCAGCGGCGCAACGGGATCAGGGGGAATGCGCATCGTTTCGCCGCTGCGGACCGCCACCACGTTGCACTCCGTATCGCGGCGCAGATTGCTGTCGCGGAGGCTGACGCCCACAAGCACGGACGGCGCCTTGACCCGGAAGACATTCAGCCCCTCCGTCAGCGCGAACACGCGCCCCGGCATCAGCACGTTCGTGATAATATTCGTGGCCAGCGTGGCGTTGGACAGCACAATGTCGGCCCCGGCGCTGTAGAGGGAGGGCACGTTGCGCTCGGAACTCGCGCGGCTGATAATCTGCACATCGGGCCTGAGCTGGCGGCAGCAGATCGTCAGGTAGATATTTAAATCATCATCGTGGGTGGTGACTATGACCGTACGGGTCGTGTCAATGCCGCCCCGCCGCAAGATATCGCGGTCGGCGGCGTTGCCCAGGATATAGTTTTCCGTTGCGTCCCGCGGGATGCTTGCCGCTTCTTTCTCCACCAGCCGGAAGGGAATATTCCGCGCTTCGAGCGACTGGGCCACCGCGCGTCCCACCTGGCCGCCTCCGAGAATAAGCATCGCCGTTTCATGCCCTTCCTGCCCGCCGCCCGCATGCCTGTCAAACCTGTCCAGGCAATCCGCCGTGCCGGCAAGCAGCAGCATGTCCTCCGCCTCGATCGCCATATCCGGCAGGGGAGGCATATACTCCTTGCCGCGCCATACGCCCACGACGTTCAGCTCGAAATGGCTGCGCAAATCTGTTTCGAGCAGGCGTTTTCCCACATACGGCGTACGCAGGGCCGGCGCTTCGGCAATGCACAGGCGCTCGAAACGCCCGATCGTATTGGTGAGCATGTTGAGCCCGAAGGCGCGCCTGGCCATGGCCTGGCCGAGTATCCGCGAAAAATGGTAGACGTGGTTGCAGCCCGCGAGCCGCAGAATATCTATGGAATCCTCATGGTTCACGCCGCTCAGCAGGGGCACGTCCTTCGACGCCGCGCGCACTTTTGCGGCAATGCTGGTGTTTTTCAGATCGTCATACAGGGCCACCACCATGGCGGCAGCATCCACGCGCAGATTCTCGTAGGTCTGGGGGGAATCCAGGTCGCCCTCGACCACGGAGTATTGCCTGTCGAAAAGACTCAGCGCCCGCTTGGCGTCGGGAACGAGCAGCGCATAGGAAGTCCCGAACTGGCGCAGCCGTTCCACCAGGCTCATGGCGATGCTGTCGACGCCCGCCACGATCACATGCCCGGAAAAGGATGCGGGCACCGCGCGGGGCACGACGATTTTGATCTGGGCTTCCAGCCAGGGGCCGTACACGAAACGGATAAAGGTAAACGGTATGACCAGCATGAACAGCAAAATGCCCGAAAGCAGCACGACGATGGTGAACACCTTGCCGAGATCGCCGGCAAAGGTGATATCGCCGAAGCCCAGGGTCGTCATGACCGTGAAGGTCCAGTACAGGGCCGTGATCGGGGAATATTCCTGCCCTTCGGCCTGCATGATGAGGTAAAAAATGAGGCTGTAGACGACGACAAGCACCGCCACGAACAGCAACAGGCGCAGCATGAACTGCACGTTGCGCTTGTTGCTCTCCAGGCTCACAAAATGGGCCATTTGGGAAATAATGTATTTCACCGCTCACTCCGCGTTCTGATCGAACTGCTTCCCCAACGCCTGGTAATCCACCTTGCCCGCGCCCAGCATGGGCAGGGCGCATTCGCGCACCTCGTCTATCTTCCACAGGGATCCAAGGCCCGCCTCGCGCAGCCTGGCGTTCAAGCCGGCAAGATCCAGCCGTCCGGGTCCCACGGCGATGATGCGCCCCTGCGGACCCTCGACAAGCGCAAGGCGCGGGTCCTGTTCCTGCTCCGCGCGCAACGCCGTCTCCATGGCGGCGAGGGAAATCATCTCCCCGGCGCGTTTCACAAAGCGTCTGGCGCGTCCCAAAAAATACAGCGCGCCCGCCTCCTCACGGAAAAAATCGCCGGTGGGATACCAGTCCGCGTGCGCTGAGGCGGATAGCCGCACCCTGGGATCCTCACCGCCAAGGTAGCCGGAAAATACGCTCTCGCCCCGCACATAGAGCTGGTCTTCGTATATCCGGCACTCAAGGCCGGGCAGGGCGCGCCCCACGGAACCCGGCCTGCCTTCCGCATTCAGGGAAATAACGGGGGAACATTCGGTGACGCCATAACCTTCGATCAAGCGCCCTTCCGGGCAGCGTTCGGCAAAAAGCTCCCGCGTGGACTGCGGGCAGCTTTCCGCGCCGAGCACGACCTGCCTGAAGGGCAAAGGTTCCTGGGCGGCCTGCAGCATGCCGTGCAAAAAAGTCGGCGTGCCCACGAACAACGAGGTCTTGTAGGCAACCGCGGCCCTGGCCAGGGCCGGGGAGTTGGCGGGATCGGCCACGCACACGCCCGGAACGCCGCAAACCAGCGGCAAAAGCATGTTGCTTAGAAAACCCAGGGAATGGAAACCCGGCAGGCAGCACAGCAGGCTCATCCGCCTGACGTTCAACGGCTCGCCCATGCACACGGACAGGATATCCCGCAAGTTGCTCATCAGGTTGCGGTGCGTAAGGGGCACGGCCTTGGGCAGGGACTCGGAACCGGAAGTGAACAGCACCACCGCCGTGGCGTTCACATCGCCGAACCAGTCAAAGCCGAACATGGAGGCAAAGGCCGTGCGCCCCAGGCGGCTTGTATCCACATCCTCCAGGTAGACCGCCTCGGCGCCCGGCGGCATGCCTCGGCCATACATGCGCCTGCTGGTCAGCACATGCGTCACGTCCGTCAGCCGGGCGCAGTGTTCAAGCTGGGCGGGGCCCATACTGTAGTTCAGCATGACAGGCGTTCTGCCCGCGCCCAGGCAGCCGGCGAAAGCCGCCATGGCTGCCGCGCCGGCGGGCAGCGCTATGCCCAGCCTGCGGCAGGGCAGATCGTGCAGCAGGATCGAAACCGCCTTGGCATAGCCCATGAGCGCGCTGCGCGGGAAGTGTTCCCCCAGGGTCAGATCCGTCACGTCGCCCCGCCGGGAGAAAAGTTCGTGAATGGGCACAAGCGGAGGAATACGTATGGAGGCGGCTTCCACTTCCGCCAAAACCGGCAGGGAAGCCGGACGCGCCTTGTTGAGCAGCAGCAGGGCCACATCCGCCACAGTACGCAGTTCCGCCGGGGCGGGCGCATAGCCGCAGGCGGCTTCGATCCGCAGGATCACCTGCACCATGGTCAGGCTGTCTATGCCGAGATCCTCCGGCAGCCGCGCCGCGCCGCCCATGCCGGGAACGGCCCCGTAGGGCGAAAGCAAATCCAGGGCCGGGGCCAGATCCACATCCGGGAGGGCTTCGTCGGATTCGCCGACCACGGGCAAAGGCACGGGCGTTACGCCCGGCACCACCGGAACCAGAACGGCGCTTTGCTTGCCCGCAAGAAACCAGGCGGAAATAATGGCGTTCATCCGCTCCACGCTCACGCAGTCCGCTGCGCTCGGAACATGGCGGCGCAGCATCAGGCGCACGCGGCGGCGCGGCAAAAAAGGCCCGAAAAACACGAAGGGCGGCAGCAGCGTCAGCAGCTTCCACACGACATCCACGCGTTCGTCCGCATCCAGGTAGCGGGAAAAGCGGCTGCCCCACAAGCCCTCCGTACGCACCAGAATCATTTCCGGACGTTCCAGCCCCCTGCTTTCCATAGCCTTCATGATGCGCCAGACGCCGCTTTTGCCCTTGAGCACATCGCGGCCGTCGCGTTGCAGACGGCCCGCGGGCCACATGAGCACGCTCCGTCCCTGGGCCAGGCTCTCCGCGGCCTGGTTGACGACCTGTTCCATCGCGGCCGGGTCTCCCCCCTGGCTCAAATCCGGAACGACAATGGGATCAGCATGCCTCGCCATGCGCCTGAAGCGCTTGAAGACAGCTTCATCCATCACCGGGCGCGGGCGCAGATGCGCGAAATGCGCGTAGACAATGAGCGGATCAATCAACGCCGGGTGGTTGGCAAGAATAAGATAGGGCCCACCCCCCAGAGGGATGGGATCGCCGTAGGGCGTGATGAAATACCGGCGCCTCAGCAGGAAGTACATCCAACGCACCGCGCGGGAGGCAGGCGCGGGGAGCAGGGGATCGGACTGAGTATCCTGCGGAGCCTCTGGCGCGCGAGAAACAGGAGGCATACGGTTTCCTCGTGTTCAGTCCAGAACAGGATAACACATGGCGGGCTCAAGCAGCAGGCCGCCGTTCTCCATCTGCCTCAACGCCGTTTCCATGGCTTTGGCCCGGGCGGCATGCGTCATGAACACCAGCGGCACAGCGCGCTGTTCCTCCGTTTTCTGGATGGCCTGGGCAATACTGATGCCCTCAGCGGCCATGGCTCCGGCGAGATCGCGCAGAACACCGGGCGTATCGCGCACCATAACCCGCACGTAATACCGGCTCACCGCCTCGGCAGGCGGCATGATGCGCGCCATGGGAGGAACCTGGCGGACAAAGCCGGTATTGTTCGGCGCGGCGCCGCGCGCCAGGGTGAGCAGGTCGCCCGCGACGGCGCTGGCGGTCGGCATGGCCCCGGCGCCCTTGCCGTGGAAGAAAAGGGACTCCACCGCATTGCCGCTCACCCAGATGGCGTTGAACGCGCCGCCCACCTGGGCCAGCAGCGCGGATTTGCGGATCAGCGTGGGAAAGACCCCGGCCTGCAGGCAGCCGTCTTCCGCCCGCACTGTGCCGAGCAGCTTGATATGGTAGCCGAATTCGCGCGCAAAGCCGATGTCCAGCTGGTCAATGCCGCGTATGCCCCGAACGGGCAGTTCCGTATACGGATATTCCGCCCCGCAGGCCAGGCGGATGAGAATCACCAGCTTGTGCGCCGCATCCTGGCCGTCAATGTCCAGGGACGGATCCGCTTCGGCAAAGCCCAAATCCTGCGCCTGCGCGAGCGCGGCGGCGAAATCCAGCCCCTCGGCCTCCATTTTGCTGAGGATGTAGTTGCTGGTGCCGTTCAGGATGCCGGAAAGCGCCGTAATGCGGTTTGCTGCCAGGCTTTCCTTCATGGCCTGCACAATGGGGATGCCGCCCGCGACGCTGGCCTCATACAGCAGCGATACGCCGCGTTCCGCCGCCTTTTCCAGCAGCGGCAGCCCGGCTTCCGCCAGCAGGGCCTTGTTGGCGGTCACCACATGCTTGCCGTTATCCAGGGCGCGCAGAATGAAGGCGCCGGGGAAGTCAATGCCCCCCATCAGTTCAACAACAACGTCAATATCCGGGTTGTCCGCAAGCTGCGCCGGATCGGCCGTCACCTGCAACCCTTGCGGCACAGGCAGCCCTTCGAGCCTTTGGAGATCGCGCTCCAGAATATGCGTCAGCACGATTTCACGCCGGCCACGCATGCGCAGCCAGTCCGCATTTTCTCCCAGCAGCCGCACGACGCCGGAACCGACGGTGCCGCAGCCCGCCAGGCCGACCCTCAGGGCATCAGACGTACAGCCCATCGCCTTGCTCCGAAACATCCATTGCACGCTTTTGCATCCAAGCATCTTATCTATTCCTCCGCCGTTCTGTAAAGCGGAAACCTTGCAATCCGCCCGTCCGTTCATTAGTATGCCGCATGCTTTTGCAAAGACAGCCTTTTCTCATCTTCCTCATCGGCGCGCGCGCCAGCGGGAAAAGCACGCTGGGCCGCCTGCTGGCCGAGCGGCTTCAACTCGCGTTTGTGGATACCGACCAACTGATCCGCGCCGCCAGCGGCCTGGAGGTGGACGAGTTTGTAGCCCGGAGCGGCTGGCCGGCTTTTCGCGCCCGGGAAAGCGCGGCGCTGCGGGAGTGCGCGCGTCCGCGCACCGTGGTCGCCACAGGCGGCGGCATGGCGCTTGACCCGGGCAATTGCGAATTCATGCGCGTTGCGGGCACGGTGTTTTTTCTGGATGTCCCGGCACACATACTGTCGTCGCGCCTTGCGAAAAATCCCCGGGCGGCGCAGCGGCCCAGCCTGACCGGCCTGCCCCCGGCCGAAGAAATCGAGCGGGTGCTGGCCGAACGCGAACCCGTCTACCGCGCGACGGCGCACCATGTCATCCATGCGGCCCGGCCTCTTCCCGATCTTGCGCGGGAACTGGCAGAAATTATCACCAGGGATATGGAGATAGTATGACAGGCAGCACCTTCGGCACGATCTTCCGTTTGACCAGCTTCGGCGAATCCCACGGCCCCGGCATCGGCGGCGTGGTGGACGGCTGTCCGGCCGGGCTGGAACTCTGTGAGGCCGACATCCAGAAGGAACTCGACCTGCGCCGCCCCGGCAGCGCGAAGCTCGCTGGCACGGCCCGCAAGGAAAGCGATGCCGTGCGCCTGCTTTCCGGCATATATGAGGGCAGAACCACCGGAACCCCCCTGGCCTTTTTTATCGCCAACGAAGATCAACGCCCAGCCGACTATGACGAGCTGGCCCGCCTGTTCCGGCCCGGCCACGCGGACTTCGCCTGCCAAGCCAAATACGGGCTGCGCGATCCGCGCGGCGGCGGCCGATCCTCCGCCCGCGAAACGGCGGCCCGCGTCGCGGGCGGCGCCATCGCCCAGCGGCTGCTCGCAAGCGCGGGCGTCAGCGTGCATGCCTGCACCCTGGAAATCGGCGGCCTTGCCTGCGAATGCGTTGATATCGCCGCCGCGGGAACCCGCCCTTATTTCGCGGGCGATGCGCGCATCATCCCCGCCTGGGAGGATCGCATCAAAAACGTGCGCGCCCAGGGCGACAGCCTTGGCGGCATCGTGCGGGTAGAAGCGCACGGCGTGCCAGCCGGACTCGGCGAGCCCGTGTTCGGCAAAATTGACGCCCTGCTCGCCGCCGCGCTCATGTCCGTGGGCGCCGTCAAGGGCGTGGAAGTCGGTTCCGGCTTCAACGCGGCGCGCATGCTCGGCAGCGAACACAACGACGCCCTGCTGCCCGGCGGACGCTTTGCCTCCAACAACGCCGGCGGCGTGCTCGGCGGCATCACCAGCGGGCAGGACATCCTCCTGCACGCGGCCGTCAAACCCATCCCCTCCATCGCCAGGGAACAACAGACCGTTGACATCGAAGGCAATCCCGCCCCAATCACCGTGGGCGGCAGGCACGACATCTGCGCCATCCCGCGCATCGTGCCCGTGCTCAAGGCCATGGCCGCCCTGGTCCTGGCCGACATGGTCCTGCAACAGCGGCGCATGGAGAAAACGTGAACCCGGAACGTCCCGGCCTTCTTGACGAAGTCGAGCTTGTCGGCAGCCTGGAGCGCGTCGTCTTTCATAACGAGGACAACGGCTATACGGTGCTGCGCCTTTTGCCCGAGGGCAAAAAGGACACGGTGACCGTCGTGGGGCACATGGGCGGCCCAACTGCCGGGGCCTCGCTGCGCATCCGGGGCAAGTGGCATAATGACCCGCGCTGGGGACGCCAACTGCGCATGGACTCGTACGAGGAAGTGCTGCCCGCGACCACCGAGGGCATCCGCATGTACCTCGCTTCCGGACTGATCAAGGGAGTGCGCGAATCCCTGGCCGGCCGCATCGTGAAACGCTTCGGGGCGGACACCCTGCGCATCCTGGACGAGGAGCCGGAGCGCCTGCGCGAGGTTTCCGGCGTGGGCGCGAAGAACCTGGCGCGCATCATCCAGGCCTGGCAGGAACACCAGGGCATGCGCGAACTGATGCTTTTTTTGCAGCCGCACGGCGTCAGCGCGGCATACGGCGTGCGCATCTACCGCCATTACGGGCAGGGGGCGCTGGAGGTGGTGCGCGAGAACCCCTACCGCCTCGCCATGGACATCCACGGCATCGGCTTTCTGACCGCGGACGCCGTGGCCGCCAAACTCGGCTTCGACAAGGAGCATCCCCTGCGCGCCCAGGCGGGGCTGCTCTATTCCCTGCGCCAGGCGAGCGACGAGGGACATGTCTATTACCCGCGCAAGGAACTGATCGCGCTGGCGGGCGGGCAGCTCGACATTGACCCGGCCCTGCTGGACGAGGCGCTTGATACGCTGCTGCACGAAGAACGCCTTGTCTCCGAGGATCTCGACGGCACGGAAGGCATCTTCCTCAGCCGCTTCCACCACTGCGAACGCAGAATCGCCTATTACCTGGCGCGCATTCTGCATTCACCCAAGTCCGCGCACTTGCCGAAGCCGGACCAACTCGTCGCCAAGGTGGTGGACGACACGCCGCTTGCCTTGGCCCCGGAGCAGATCGAGGCCATCCGTTGCGCCGCAAAATCCAAAATCATGGTGCTCACGGGCGGGCCGGGCACCGGAAAGACCACGATCATCAACGCCATCATCCGGCTTTTCGCGGAATCGCGCTGCCGCATCCTGCTGGCCGCGCCGACGGGGCGCGCGGCCAAGCGCATGGCCGAAAGCGCGGGGCGCGAAGCCAAGACCATCCACCGTCTGCTCGAGTACAGCCCGCGCGAGGACGGCTTTGCCCGCAACGAAAACAACCCGCTGGCCTGCGGCCTGCTCGTGGTGGACGAAGCCTCGATGATGGACACCCTGCTCGCCTATCACCTGCTCAAAGCCGTGCCGCTCGGGGCCACGCTCATTCTGGTGGGGGACGTGCACCAACTGCCCTCCGTAGGCCCAGGCAACGTGCTGCGCGACATCATCGCTTCCAGGGCTGTGCCGGTGGTCGAACTGCGCGAGGTGTTCCGCCAGGCCGCGACCAGCGACATCATCATGAACGCGCACGCCATCAACAAGGGAGAGATTCCCGCGCTGGAAAACCCGCGCGGCGGACTGTCCTCCGACTTTTATTTCTTCCGCGAGAACGACCCGGAACGGGTAGCGGAACTTATCGTGGACCTGGTCAAAAACCGCATTCCGGACAGATTCAACCTTGACCCGCTGAACGATATCCAGGTGCTCACCCCCATGCACAAGGGTTCCGCCGGCGCCGCGAACCTGAACGCGATGCTGCAACAGGCGCTTAACCCGGGAGGCCGGGGGCTGCAACGCGGGGAACGGCGCTTTTTCATCGGCGACAAGGTCATGCAGATCCGGAACAATTATGAAAAGGACGTGTACAACGGGGATATAGGCCGCATCATCCTGGCCGACCAGGAAGACAAGAGCCTCACCGTCCGCTTTGACGATCGCAACGTGCCGTACGAGTGGGAGGAGCTGGACGAGCTGGCGCCCGCCTATGCCATTTCCGTGCACAAGTCGCAGGGATCGGAATACCCGGCAGTGGTGCTGCCGCTGCTTGTGCAGCATTACGTGCTCTTGCAGCGCAACCTGCTCTATACCGGAATAACGCGGGGCAAACGGCTCGTGGTGCTGGTGGGCGAGAGCAAGGCCTTTGCCATGGCCGTGCGGAACAACAAGACGGTCAAGCGCTACACCTGGCTGGACCGCAGGCTGGGCGCGCCTGCCGCGGATCTCGCGTAAACTTTTGTTTTCAGGCGCGCCACGAGTTCCTCAGCGCAATGCTTGCACCATGTCACAAAATGCCCCTGCGACAAATGTATTGACAAAAAATTATACTATAAATATTTTGTACGTATATAAGGAGGCTGCCGGATGGACTTTGACTGGGACGAGGCAAAGGCGGCCGCCAATTTGGAAAAGCACGGAATTTCCTTTGAAGAGGCGCAAACAACGTTCAAAGATTGCAACGCGCTAAGAATATATGACCCCGATCATTCCGATGACGAAGAACGTTTTGTGCTGCTTGGGCTGAGCGCCGCGCTCCACATGCTGGTCGTCTGCCACTGTTACCGGGAAAATGACGAGCGGATCAGGATTATATCAGCCCGAAAAGCAACTAAAAAAGAATCGGCAACATACGAAAAAAGGAAATAGCCATGCGCGACGAATACGATTTTTCCGCAGGCGCCAAGAACCCCTATGTCAAGCCGCCAAAAACAACGGTCACTATCCGCCTGGACAAGGAGACGGTGGTTTATTTCAAAGGCTTGGCGGAAAAAGTAAATATGCCCTACCAGACCTTGATCAATGCATATCTGGCAGACTGCGCCGCAAGGAAGATCAAGCCGTCAGTGGTCTGGGAGTGACTCAAGGCGCAGCAGCATCTTCGCCGCAAAGGCCGCCGCGCCGAAGCCGCTGTCAATATTCACCACCGCCAGCCCCGGCACGCAGGAACACAGCATGGCGTTCAGCGCCGCGTGCCCGCCCGCGCCCACGCCGTAGCCCACGGACGTGGGCACCGCGATGACCGGGCAGCGCACAAAGCCCGCCACCACGCCGGGCAGCGCGCCTTCCATGCCCGCCACGGCCACGACGATCCGCGCCTCCGACAGCGCCTGCAAATGCGGCTGCAAGCGGTGCAGGCCCGCAACGCCCACGTCAGCGATGTAGCCGGCATCCACGCCGAAAAAATGCATGCAACCCAAGGCCTCCAGTGCCACGGGCCGATCCGCGGCCCCGGCGGAGAGCACCAGCGCCTCGCCTTCGGCCGGCCAGGGCGGGGTGACGGGCAAAGCCCCGCCGACAGCGAACAGGCGCGCTTCCTGCCAGTACACGCCTTCCGGAAAGGCCTTTTGCAGGCATTGCGCTTGGTCTTCGCTCACGCGGCTTGCCAGCGCCGGCCCGGCCTGGCTGAGATGCTTCATGGCCGAACATAACTGGGCTTCCGACTTGCCGGGCGCGAAGACCACCTCGCCGAGGCCGGTGCGCAGCTTGCGGTGCGGGTCGAGAGTGAGGCCGCAAAAAAGATCCTCAAGCGGCGCGAGACGGCAATGTTCAAGGGCGGCGTCGGGCGTCATCCTGCCTTCGGCGACGTCACGCAGGATCCGGAGAAGCGCTTCTTCGTGCATGGCGAGTGCATAACGCGAAGCGGGCGGATTGTCACGGCTTGCCATACATCCCATTTGCGGGTAAAGGAAGCAGATATGTCAACACGGCGCATACTTTTCCTTGCTCCGGCGCAGGCCGTAACCGGGATCCATCCCCAACTGCGGGACGCGGGCTATGAGGTCGGCATCGCCGAAAACCTGAAAGGCGCTTCGGTTTTCATCCGCCAGTCAGGACCGGGCATCGTCTTCTCCCGCCCCAGCCTTCCCGGCTACCGGGTTGAGGATCTGCTGGCTGTGGGCGCGGACGATCCCAACTTTCCCCCGGTCGTCGTTATTGCTGAAAAAGGCGATGCTGAGGACGCCTCCCGCTATCTCACCCTGGGCGCGCACGATTACTGGCTCGAGCCCCTGATGTTCGAAAAAATTGTCGCCGCTGCCAAGGGGCCGCAGGCTTCCACGCCTGCTCCTCCGCACTCCACCCTGGGCGGACGCAAGGCGCAATGGCCGGGCGGCCCGCAAATCGTTGGGCAACACCCGAGCATACAGCGCGTGCTGTCCCTGGCCCGGCAGGTGGCCAAATCCAAGGCCACGGTGCTTATTTCCGGCGAATCCGGCACGGGCAAGGAAATGTTCGCCCGCTGCCTGCACGCGTGGAGCGACCGGGCGGGCGGCCCCTTTGTGGCCGTGAACTGCGCAGCCCTGCCTGAACACCTCCTGGAAAGCGAACTCTTCGGCCACGAAAAAGGGGCCTTTACCGGCGCCATCTCCCGCAAAATGGGCAAGTTCGAGCTGGCCAACGGCGGCACGATCCTGCTTGATGAAATTTCCGAAATGGACCTGGCCCTACAGGCCAAGCTGCTCCGCGTGCTCCAGGAAAGCGAAATAGACCGCGTGGGCGGCACGGAAACCCTCCGCGTGGATGTGCGTATCCTGGCCACCACCAACCGAGACCTGGAAGAATGGGTCAAAGAAGGCAAATTCCGCCAGGATCTGTATTTCCGCCTCAACGTCATCCCCCTGCGCCTGCCGGCCTTGCGCGAACGCGGCGAGGATGTGCTGGAACTGACCCGCTTTTTCGTAGATTTGTATATCAGAGAATACAAACTCGCGCCCACCGTGCTCTCCGAGGAAGCCGTGGCCTGGATACGGCAACACGACTGGCCGGGGAACGTGCGTGAATTGCAAAATCTTATGGAGCGCGCCGTGTTGCTGGCAAACGGCCGCGCCGTCACCCCCCGGCATTTCCTGATGGATTCCGGCGACTGGCCGTTATTCGAGGAGCAGGAAGCCGAAGCCTTCCCCGGCCCAGCCCAGGCGGAAAAAGCGGCTGACTCGCAGGCCATGATGACAGGTGCGGTGATTCCGCTGCACGAGATGGAGCGCATCATGATTATGAAGGGACTGGAAGCCACTGCCGGCAACCGCACCCAGGCCGCGGAACTGCTCGGCATCTCCGTGCGCACCCTGCGCAATAAGCTGAATGAATACAGAGAAATGGGCATCTTCATCGAATAAATCCGCTCCCGCCTGCACAATACCCCGCAACATACGGAGAGACCATGCTGGATTATATACGCGCCAATGCCCATTCCTGGGGCATAAAAGCCGCATTCGGCATCATCATCCTGGTTTTTGTCTTCTGGGGCGTCGGCAGAATGTACGGCACGCCTCCCACTGTGGCGGCCATAGTCAATGACGAAACAATACACGCCCAGGAACTCGTCCGCGAAATGCAGCGCATGGAAGAAAGCATCCGTGTCAACTACCCGACCGTCACCACCGAACAGTTGCGAACCCTGAACCTGCAACAACAGGCGGAGCAAATGCTGATCGCCGGCGCGCTGCTGCGCCAGGAGGCCGCGCGTACCGGCTTCACCGTCACTCCCCTGGAACTGCGCAAGGCTGTTGAACAAAACCCCGCTTTCCATAACGCGCAAGGAGAATTCGACCCCGCAACCTACCTGCGCGTGCTGGAACTGCAACGCACCACGCCCGGAACATATGAGGGCCGGATGCGCCAGGAACTGCTGGTGCGGAAGCTGCATACCGCAATTACCACACCGGTCGAAGTCTCCGAAGCCGAAGCCCGCATGATTTTTCACTTTTCCCAGGAGCGCCGCCAGGTTTCCTATCTGTTCTTCCCGGCCAGGGACTATCTTGCCAAGGTCACGCTGGGCGAAGACGAAGTCCGCGCCGAATACGAAAGCAACCGCGCCGCCTTTACCCTGCCCGCCGCCAGCGATGTGGACTATGTGCTTGTCACGGCGAAGAGCCTGGCCAAGCCCGACAGCGTGAACGCCGAAGAAATCGCCGCATGGCACGAGCGTAACCAGAGCGCCGCCATGCAGCCGGAACGGATGCATCTGCGCCATATCCTGCTGCGCCT
>Ga0082212_10004617_pt1 | contig 19014 bp, 18 predicted proteins | sample TergutNt197P3_FD_71548 | JGI IMG/M metagenome (GOLD analysis project Ga0082212, IMG submission 71548) | Neocapritermes taracua P3 segment gut microbial communities from Petit-Saut dam, French Guiana - Nt197 P3 | ecosystem: Host-associated > Arthropoda: Insects > Digestive system > Gut ... | reverse complement strand
GGAGATGAATCTGACTTCCCTCGAAACGTTCTACGACGAGCGGCGTCCGTTTTTCTTGGAAGGCAAGCATATCATGGACTTCCCGATGGGAAACGACATGATGTTCTACACGTGCCGCATCGGCGCTGCGCCCTCGTTGCGCCCGGAAGGCATTGACAATGTAAACAGTTTTGCCGAAACGGTCGGGAACGTGCCAATCATCGGCGCCCTGAAGCTGACAGTATCCAATCGTCGGGGCGTGACGCCGGGCTGGGACCGCAATCTGAAACGACTGTTCGGCCTCCCCGCAACGAATGTGCTGATGGTCAAAGTCAATTACTGGTTTAACCTGTAATGGTGCGTTTGGTCAACGAAGCATTTTTTCCTTAGTCGATAATCTTCCCGCTATCCGTCAAGTACGTGATAAAGGTATCCCACTGCGTTTTGCGTTTTGCGGCATTTTCTTCTCTTTCCTTTTGCGCATTATGACATACTTCGCGATACCAGTATTCTTTTAAATTTTCCGGATAACCGTCTGCTAAAATGAAACTAAATTCCGGCAGAATACGGGCTTCATTGAAGATAAGAACAAGATCAACTCTTGATGTACTTGAATAACGGGTTGTTACGGGAATTGATTCAAACAACAGCATGTCGCCGTAATATAAGGTCACTTGATTATAAATACACTCATCGATTAGCGTAGTAAGTTTTTCAAAGATTACATCTGCAAATATTATTTCCCGTGAAGTTATATTGAAGGAAATAATATCATCCACAGTAATAACTAATTCAGCATAATCGTATTCCATATACCGCGCCCCCCCGGTACGCCCCACGCAGGGAGGGGTATGTAGGGAACGTCATCATTTGTCATTTCTTCGTCCTGTATCACATTGGAACCGCTGTTGCAAGAAAACACTGACAGTGCAAATCCCGCTATCCATAAAAATAATAATTTCGTGTTCATAGTTTTATCTTTTAATTGTGAATAAACGCCTCAAAGGTACAATAATAAATTCGAATCACCAAAAAAAATATTCTTTTTTTCTTGTAAAAACCATCAATTCGCAATATTTTTCCCTACATTTGTATGCCAATTCACAACATGATGATGAACAATACAATCAGGGAAGACTTTCCCATTTTACAACGAACGGTCTATAGTAAGCCGTTGGTTTATCTCGACAACGCCGCGACAACGCAAAAGCCGCGATGCGTGGTTGAAAAAATCACGGATGAATACTTCAACACCAATGCAAACATTCACCGGGGTGTCCATTTTTTAAGTCAGCAGGCGACCGAAGCACACGAAGCCGCACGCCGGACGGCACAGCGATTCATCAACGCCGCGCGACCCGAAGAGATAATCTTCACACGCGGCACGACGGAAGCCATCAACCTGGTCGCGTCCAGTTTTGTCTATGAAATGATGTCGCCCGGCGATGAGGTGATACTCACCGGCATGGAACACCATTCCAATATCGTCCCCTGGCAGATACAGGCCGCGCGAAGCCGCATCACAATACAGGTGATACCCGTAACCGAAGCCGGCGAACTCGACATGGCGGCTTTTGAAAAGCTGTTTTCCGAAAAAACAAAATTAGTATCCGTCACCCATATCTCCAACGTGCTCGGAACCGTCAATCCGATTGCAGAAATTATCCGGATAGCCCATGCCCGCGGTGTCCCGGTATTCATCGACGGCGCGCAGGCTGTGGCACACCGGCAGGTCGACGTACAAGCCTTGGACGTGGATTTTTACGCCTTCTCGGGGCATAAAATTTACGGCCCGACAGGTATCGGCGTCCTGTATGGAAAAGAAAAATGGTTAGACCGTATCCCCCCCTATCAGGGTGGTGGCGAAATGATTGCATCCGTATCGTTCGAGAAGACAAAATTCAACGACCTGCCCTTCAAGTTTGAAGCAGGCACGCCCGATTATATCGGCAGTACAGCGCTGGCAATAGCCCTCGATTACGTGAGCGACATCGGGCTGACAGCGATTGGCCGGCACGAAAACGAACTGCTCCAATATGCGACCGAACAGCTAAGTAACATCGACGGTCTGCGCATCATCGGACACGCACAGGAAAAAAGCGGTGTCATCTCCTTTTTGGCCGGAACGATTCATCCTTATGATATGGGGATGTTATTGGACCGCCTCGGCATCGCCGTCAGGACAGGCCACCATTGCGCCGAACCCCTGATGCGAATAATGGGCATCGACGGCACCGTCAGAGCCTCCTTCGCACTCTACAACACAAAAGAAGAAATTGATGCACTCACAGCCGGCATCGAACGAATCCGCAAAATGTTTTGATATGGCTTGCATTTCGACAAACTCATTTCGACAAGCTCATTTCGACAGGCTCAATGACCATAATTCATAATTCGTAATTAGTAATTAGTAATTAGTAATTAAAATGCTCCTCCCCTTCATACAAAAAAATCGAATGGAAGCCGGATGCGACGAAGCCGGACGCGGGTGTCTTTGCGGGGCGGTCTTTGCGGCGGCGGTGATACTGCCCCCTGATTTTCATAATGAAACGTTGAACGACAGCAAACAGCTGACCGAAAAGCAACGCGACGCCTTGCGGCAGGTCGTTGAGGCCGAGGCGATAGCCTGGGCAACAGGTATGGCGACGCCCGCAGAAATCGACCGGATCAACATCCTGAAAGCATCGTTTCTTGCCATGCACCGCGCTATCGCACAGTTGAAAGTCGTACCGGAACACCTGTTGATCGACGGAAACCGTTTCGCTCCCTACCCGGCTATTCCGCACACCGCCATCGTGAAGGGCGATGGAAAATACCTGTCTATCGCGGCAGCCTCCGTGCTGGCCAAAACGCATCGCGACGAATACATGATGAAGCTCCATGACGAATACCCGTGTTACGCCTGGAACGACAACAAGGGATACCCTACACGCTCGCATCGCGAAGCCATCCGCCTGCACGGCGTCACCCCCTTCCACCGGCGATCGTTCACGCTGCTATAACCGAATCAGGGAACACCAGTTATAGCCGAATCAGGGAACACCAGTTATAGCCGAATCAGGGAATAACCGATTCACCGAGAAAGAAATTTCGTAATTCGTAATTTGTAATTCGTAATTAATTTCTATCTTTGCGCCATGTACTTTTAAAATTTACGAACTATGAAGAAAATGATGGTAGTATGTTTGGCGATTGCGCTGACAGCGGTATTCAACGTGCTGGGCGCTCAGGACAAAGCCAAGCTAAGCAACAAAGCATTGAGCGCTGAGTACAAATATGAAATTGACGTATTGAACTCAGAGATCAAAACGGCAAAGGTGAAATTGAAAGCCGACCAGAAAAACCCGGAACTGCGGGCTGATCTGGAAAAGAAAGAAACCAGACTCAAGGAAGTAAAATCGAAGAAGAAAGTTATCGACGACGCCATCAAGAGTCAGGCCAACTCTGAAAAAGCAGCCCAAAAAGCCAATAAGGCAGTCCAAAAAGCCGACAAGGCGCAACAAAATGCCGAACAACGGGCTGATGATGCGGAGCGGCTAAAAGGAAAAGAAAAATGAGCATCGTCAAAACAGGCCTGCAAGCCAAAGCCTACAAGCCTGTTGATTGATTGGACATCACACGTCGCAAATGCGGATGCATTTTTCGAGCGATGCTAACTTGTCAGGCTGTTTCGGTATAAACTCCTGTCCGACAAAGCCTTTGTAGCCTACCTCCACGAGCGCCTGCATGATTGCCGGATAATAAAGTTCCTGTGTCTCGTCGATTTCATTACGTCCCGGATTCCCGCCCGTGTGAATATGCGAAAAATAGGAATGATATTTGCGTATGTTCGCGATGATGTTTCCCTCCATGATCTGCATGTGGTAAATATCGTACAGCAGTTTGAGGTTGGGCGAGCCTACCCGTTTGCACAATTCAACGCCCCAAACCGTATGGTCGCACAGATAGTCCTTGTGACCAATGCTGTTGAGAAGCTCCATCGTCAATACCACCTTGTATCTTTCGGCGGTAGGGGTGATTCGCTTCAATCCCTTTTCGCAGTTTTCCCACCCCTGCAAATCGGTTACGCCATTCCTGCAGCCTGCAAAACATATCAGGTTCGTCAAGCCGGCTTCGGCTACGACAGGTATTACCTTTTCATAGCTTTCCACCAGTTCATCGTGGAGTGTGGGATCATTGAATCCCTTATTAATACCCAGCCCTGCGCCCTGCGCCATGGCAACGGTCAGGCCGTTCGACAGCACGACCGGCCATTCTTTCGGTTCGAGCAACTCAACCGATTCGATGCCGAGGCTTTTACATATTCGACAAAACTCATCCAGTTCATAATCCCTAAAGCACCATTTGCTGACCGAATGACGGATGTTTCCTTTCAACGGCTCGTTTACTGCCTGTTGGTTCTTTTCATGATTGACAGAACCGAACAGCTGATTACTTGCCAATACCGCACTTCCTGCGAGTGTCGCCTTGATGGCTTCCCTTCGTGATAAAAATTTCTTGTCCATACTAATTATATTTTTTTGCAAATGTAGTGCAAGTTGCGTACAAAACAAAATATTCAAAAAAAAATATATGCTCAACGTCCCATTCGCCCCCTCACATCGGCAAGAAATTCCCGCATGCCGACCGTATCTTTACCGGCAATGATTTCCTGCAAGGCCGACAGTTTTTGCTGTATGCGTTCTATTTGAAGCGGTGTGCGGGGGTTGAACAATATTTCCGACAAAAGATAGTCGTCTTCCGATAAAAGTCCGCGCGCAATGTTCATGTGACGCTTGAAAGTCGTGCCGGGCGCATCCTGATGCTCCATCGTCGCAACAAACACCAGTGTGGAAGCAAACGGGATACCCAGCGAATAGGCCACCACCTTGTCGTGTTCGTCAAAGGTATATTCAAAAATATTCAGTTTCAGCTTGCCATACAAATCCTTGAAAAATATTTTCCCCAAATGGTCGCCCTCCGAAATGATAATCGTATTTTCTTCTGCCAGATTGGACAGGTTGGCAAACGTCGGGCCGAACATGGGATGCGTCGAGACATAAGGCAAACCGCATGTGGCATAAAAATCTTTCAAATTGTTTTTTACGGAAGCCACATCCGAGATGATGCAGTTTGGCTTCAGGTAAGGGAGCGCCATCTTAAAGGCCTCAATCGTGTAATTCAGCGTCACGCAGTTGATCACAATGTCGGGCGCGAAATCCGGTATTTCTTCCGGCAACTGCATGCGAATGGCATTATAAATAAAACGCAATCGCTTCGGGTCTCTTTCCAAGACAGCCACCTCATGATCAAAACTCAGCAAATCGGCGAAGAAAGACCCCATCTTTCCAGCGCCCAAAATTAATATCTTCATCGTCTTATCTAGTTTTTTTGTAGGGGCAAGGCATGCCTTGCCCCTACATGATAATTAATTACGAGTTAATCACCATCATCTGTTGCCGTACCGATTCCTCATGTATCCCGCTCAGAATCTTTTTTACAAAGTCGGGATTCAAGTCCATCAGGACGCCCAACTTCGATCGGTTCTCCATGATCTCGCCATAACGGGGGGCTTGCAGAATCGGCATGTTATGCTCTTTCTTGTAGACGCCAATCTCGCGCGAGATGCGCATGCGTTTTGCGAGCAGTTCGAGTAGTCCTTCGTCGATACCGTCGATCTGACGACGCAGTTCCACCAGATTCTCGGTCGTCTGTGTCGTATCGCGTATGACAAGCAGGTTCAGGATATAATCCAGCACTTCGGGCGTAATCTGTTGGCTGGCATCGCTCCACGCTTCATCGGGCTTCACGTGTGCTTCAATCATCAAGCCGTCGAAATTAAGGTCCATCGCCTGCTGGCACAGGGGAGCAATCAACTCGCGTTTACCTCCGATATGACTTGGGTCGCAGATGATAGGCAAACGGGGATAACGGCGGCGCAATTCAATCGGGATATGCCATAACGGCTGGTTGCGATACATCTTCTTATCATACGAGCTAAAGCCGCGATGTACAGCTGCTATCCGTCGAATCCCAGCCAAATAGATTCGCTCGATGGCGCCTATCCATAACTCCAAGTCGGCATTGACGGGATTCTTCACCAGCACCGGCAAGTCGACGCCCTGCAGGGAATCGGCAATCTCCTGAACGGCAAAAGGGTTCGCTACGGTACGGGCGCCGAGCCACAAGATGTCGATCCCGGCTTTTAACGCTTCAAAGACATGATCGCGTGTCGCCACTTCGATAGCCGTATACATGCCCGTTTCTGCTTTCACGCGTTTCAGCCATTGCAGCCCGACCGAGCCTACTCCTTCAAAGCCGCCTGGCTTGGTGCGCGGCTTCCAAATTCCCGCACGGAATATTTTTATCTCCTTCGACGACAAGGCTTTCGCCGTGTCCAACACTTGTTCTTCGGTCTCCGCACTACACGGGCCGGCAATCGCCAACGGGCGTTTTGCATCAATTGCCGGCAATAAAATCGATTGTAAATTCAAATCGTCCATCATTCCTGTTTTTTACATTTATTTTGCATTTTGTAATTTCTTCACCCTTTCGAGCGCTTCTTCCAACAATTCATGCTTGCAGCAGAGCGAAATCCGTACATACCGGTCGCCTGCACTTCCGAAAACAATACCGGGTGTGATGAAGACATGCGCCCCGTACAAAACCCGATCAGCCAATGCTTCGCCGTTCACGGCATCTTCCGGTATCTTGCCCCACAAAAACATCCCTACCTGTTGCCTGTTGCAGGTGCACCCCAGCGCTTCCATGATTTGACCGGCCCGTTCGCGGCGACCTTCATAAACTGCGTTCATGCTGTCATACCAGTCTTTTCCGGCTTTCAACGCCGCTATGACAGCCGATTGCATCGGTCTGAACTGCCCCGAATCGACATTGCTTTTCACCCGCAGTATCCACTGCACAAACTGCGCGTTCGAAGCAAGCATCGCCATGCGCCATCCGGGCATGTTATGCGATTTGCTCATCGAATTCATTTCGATACAGCCGTCTTTTGCGCCCGAAATGCTCAAGATGCTTCGTGGATGCGCATTGCGTATAAAACTGTACGGATTGTCGTTGCAGACCACAATCCCGTGCTCCCTGCCGAAAGCCACTAACCGTTCAAACAGTTCCATGCTGCCGTCAGCGCCGGTAGGCATGTTGGGATAGTTGACCCACATCAGCTTAACCGCAGGTCGTCCGGCCTCCCGCCTTTCTGTAATGAGCCGTTCCAACTCGTTGAAGTCAGGGAACCAGCCGTTTTTCTCGTGCAGCTGATAGGCGACAATATCAGCGCCTACCAATTTACTGACAGCGGTATAAGTCGGATACCCCGGATTCGGCGCCAACACCCCGTCTCCCGGATTCAGAAAAGCCATGGAGATATGCAATATCCCTTCTTTCGAGCCTATCAAGGGCTGTATCTCGGTGTAGGGGTCCAATGACACGCCATACCACTCCGCATACCATTTGGCGTAAGCTTCACGCAACGTCCGCATACCCGTAGAGGGTTGATAGCCGTGCACGTCTGCTTTCCTGATCTCAGTGCAAAACACGTCGATCGCCTGCGCGGATGGGGGCATGTCGGGACTCCCGACGCCCAAGTTGATGACCTGTTTGCCCGAACGGTTCATCTGGGCCACCTCCGCCAGTTTCCTTGAAAAGTAGTACTCATCCACCCGCCCGATACGGTCGGCAGGACGAATGTTCCGCATGATTCCTAATTCCATATACCTAACTCTTAATTCTTAATTCTTAATTCTTAATTAAAAAAGTCCCGCCTCTTTTTGTGTGGCAGGACTTTTATCGTGTAATCTTCTTTCATATTTTCCATTTAAAAATACATAATAAAACTCATGCCTCTACGTGTTGACGTAAAAGTAATAATAATAATATGCATTGTATAAGTTTCGCATGTTTCAATTCTTTCTGGCTGCAAATGTACGGCCTTTTTTCAAACCGCCAAACAAAATGTCATTTTTTTTTTCAAAAAAAACATCCCCCTATTGTTTCATTCAGTCTGCCATTACGGACTGCATGATGCAATACCATACAGCACCGTGTCAATAGCCAACTTTTTGTGTACCCTGAAATAGTAGGCATATTCCGGTACAATACTATTAATGTACGCGGGAATATCGATCAAGTCGCGCTCCCGGTGGTAGATGCTGATTCCCAAAACCGGACGGTGGTTGCGTATCGTCTGCTCCGCTCCCTTCAAAGCCTGCAATTCGGCGCCTTCTACATCCATTTTAATATAGGTAACCCGATTACCCGCCGTCAGGTTGTCAATCGTATCCACTTCGATCATTCGGTCCGATTTATCCGTGATCATCGAAAGCATGCTACCCGCTGCCAGAAACGGCATCTCTCCGGTAAAGCTGTAAATGCCTTTTCTCACTGCCTCAATATGCTTCACATTTTCGGTTTCGATATACTGCATCAACTTGCTGTAATTTGAAAAGTCGGGCTCCGCCGCCCAGATACGACGATACTTGCCTTCCGTCGCTTTCAGAAAGTCGGCCACCGTATCTCCGGTAAACGCCCCGCAGTCGAAGAATGATTCATCCGTCGACCACTCAAACATCCCGTGCGGAAAATATTGCCGCTTGTCAAACACGGGAGGAAGATATCGCATGTCCTGTCGCGTCTTGCCAAGCAAATAGGCTACAAACGAATCTTTCGAGTGCTGATCGAGCAAACGGTCGTGAAAATCCCTCAAAAAGGCTGCATTTTCGACAATAAAAGATGGAGTAATCACCTCCATGTCAAATATTTCTGAAAGATAGGCTACCGAAAGTGCGTTCCTGAATTTAGCAGCTATCTCATCCATGCGGCTGTATGCCTTTACAAAGCCCGCTATCAGATGATAAGCCGGCAGCATACTGTCGACATCCCCTGCATGAACCACCGTCACGTTTTTCAGTAGCCGCGTCGACGCGGTCATAACCGGCGTTTCCTCATCAAAAACGACCCATCGTACAGCAATACCGTTGTCCGACAGTTTCTTCGCAATCTGGTCGGCTACATCCACGCTCGCGCCATACATCACAACCGGTGCATCCGACCTCTTCATCGTTTCGATGACTGCAACATCATTCGGCTGAATAGCCGGTTTCAATAATTCTTCAAAATCCATCCTCATTTTTTTTTCGTAAAATATACTTTGCTATAACTCAAAACTAAAATTTTTGTGCAAATATATGGATTATTTCTCAATTTGCAATTCTTCATTCTCAATTATTATTTAACTTTGCCGTTCTATTAATCATTAATAATTATCAATATGAAAAAATTATTTGTAACAGTTTTTGCATTATGTTCGTTTACAGGCATCAACGCGGGTGGTTTACTGACGAATACGAATCAAAACGTCGCTTTTCTGCGCAACATTGCGCGCGACGCTTCCATCGAGATTGATGCGGCCTATTCCAATCCTGCCGGTTTGGCTTTTTTGAACAGAGACGGTTTTTTTATTTCGTTGAATAATCAGAGCGCTTTTCAAAAGCGAACGATTACCGGTAATTTTGCCCCGTTTGCCGGTTTTGGCGGAAGCGCCGAGAAAGCGTTTGTTGGCGAAGCCAAGGCTTGGGTTATTCCGAGCCTGCAAGCTGCCTATAAGTTCGGCGATTGGGTTATCTCGGCCAACATTGGCGTGGCAGGCGGTGGTGGCACGCTGGATTTCAGTAAGGGGCTGCCCTCTTTTGAATCGACAGTGGCCATTGCGCCTGTTATCCTGAACTCGATGCAACCTGCCGCAGGCTTTGGCGGCTATGCTTTGGAAAGCCAGCTGAAAGGTTCGTCCATGACGATTGGCGCGCAACTGGGTGCAACCTACGCGATAAACGAATATTTTTCGCTCTATGCAGGAGCACGTTACAACTACGTCAGCAATGGATATGAAGGCTATTTAAGAAATATCCAGTTAGGGATGGGCGGAAATATGGTACCGGCAACCACGCTTTTGGCCAATCCGGCATTTGCCCCGCTTGCAGGGCTGATCGGTGAAAAAGAATTGGATTGCCAACAGAAGGGCGCCGGCATCGCCCCGATTTTCGGATGGGACTTGAGGTTGTTTGAGAAACTGAATATCGGCGTGAAGTACGAATTTAAAACCGCCATCGAAATTAAAAACGAAACGAAAACCAATACGACAGGCGTGGCCGACTTCAACGACGGCACAAAAACTCCCTACGATCTGCCCGCTTTGGTGACCGTGGGTGCGCAATACGACATCGTCCCGCAAGTAACGGTTTCCGCAGGATACCATCACTTTTTCGATTCGGACGCCAAAATGGCCAACGACAAGCAAAAACTGATTGACGGAGGCATCAATGAATTCCTGGCAGGTATTGAGTATCGCATTAATAGTCTCTTTTTGGTGAGCTGCGGCGCGCAATTCACCCGTTCGGGCGTGACCGACGCCTATCAGACCGATTTAAGCTACTCTTTAAATTCCTATTCGGTAGGATTCGGCGGGGCGATCGACGTCACAAAAAACATCCGGGTCAATCTGGCGTATTTCTTCACCGGCTTCAGCGACTGGACAAAAAAATCGACCGATTACAGTAACCTCAACACGCTTACCGGAGGCCTCTTCCCGGCAACAGCCGGAACGGACGTCTTCAGTCGAACCAACAAAACATTCGGAATCGGATTGGATTTCAGGTTTTAGGAGTTTTTCAGGATTCAGGACGCAGGACGCAGGATTCAGAAATTTGAATCCCGAATCAGCCTTCGGTTGCGAAAAAATTTTACTGGAAAAATTATTGCTTTTCTTTTTTGAAAACTTTTCGTTCATTGGAAATTTTTATTCGTTTGATTTTATGTGATTTAACAAATTGTTTTGAAAAACTTATCGACATTTATGTTTTTTAAACAAAAATAATTTGGTCATATAAAAAAAACACCCTAAACTTGCAGCCTCAAAAACGAATTATTAAATTATTTCCAAATGAATCAAAAGACATACACATTCGACGAAGCGTTTAAAGAATCGCGCAATTACTTTACAGGCGACGAGTTGGCCGCCAAGGTCTGGGTTTACAAATATGCACTGAAAGACGGCTTTGGTAATATCTACGAGCTAACGCCGGCCGACATGCACCGTCGGCTGGCGCGTGAAATCAGCAGGATAGAAGAAAAATATCCCAATCCGCTCACCGAAGACGAACTGTTTGACTTGTTCGACAAGTTCAAGTACATCGTGCCACAGGGCAGCCCCATGACGGGTATTGGGAATAACCACCAGATTTCGTCGCTGTCCAACTGCTTTGTGATCGGGATAGACGGTCAGGCCGATTCGTATGGAGGCGTCATCCGCATCGACGAGGAACAGGTTCAGCTAATGAAGCGTCGCGGCGGCGTGGGGCACGACCTGACGCATATCCGTCCGAAAGATTCGATCGTCAAAAACTCGGCGCTCACCTCAACCGGGCTTGTCCCGTTTATGGAACGCTATTCCAATTCCACACGCGAAGTGGCGCAGGAAGGACGACGGGGCGCGCTCATGCTGAGCGTCTCCATCAAGCATCCCGATTCGGAATCGTTTATCGACGCTAAAATGATGGAAGGGAAAGTGACGGGTGCCAATGTGTCCGTCAAAATCGACGACGACTTCATGCGCGCTGTTGTCAACGAAACTTCTTATACACAACAATATCCGGTCGATTCACCGAATCCCATCGCCAAGAAAGAGATCAATGCAAAGCCATTATGGGAAAAAATCATTCATAACGCATGGAAGTCGGCCGAGCCCGGCGTGCTGTTCTGGGATACGATCCTCAAGGAATCCGTACCGGATTGTTACGCCGACCTTGGATTCAAGACGGTTTCGACCAATCCATGCGGCGAAATACCGCTTTGTCCGTACGACAGCTGCCGACTGCTTGCCATCAATCTCTATTCGTATGTAGTCGACCCGTTCACCCAGACCGCCCGCTTCGACTTTGACCTGTTTAAGCGACACGTCGCCCTTGCACAGCGGATCATGGACGACATCATTGACCTTGAAGCCGAAAAGATTGAAAAAATACTGGAAAAGATAAGCGCCGACCCCGAATCCGACGAGATAAAACATGCAGAAAAAAATCTCTGGGAGAAGATTCAGGAAAAAACGCTTCAGGGACGGCGTACCGGTGTGGGGATTACTGCCGAAGGCGATATGCTGGCCGCGCTCAACCTGCGCTACGGAACGGAGGAAGCCACCGACATCGCCGAAGAAATACAAAAAACGTTGGCGCTCGCCGCCTACGGCTCGTCCGTACTGATGGCAAAAGAACGGGGTGCTTTTGCCGTTTACGATGCCAAACGCGAACTGAACAACCCCTTCATCAATCGCCTGAAAGAGGCTGATCCTGAACTGTACAAAAACATGGCGGCACACGGTCGCCGTAATATCGCCTGTCTTACCATCGCTCCGACAGGTACTACCAGCCTGATGACACAGACAACTTCAGGCATAGAACCCGTCTTCATGCCCGTATATAAACGACGCCGCAAGGTGAACCCGAACGACCCCAATTCGCGTGTCGACTATGCGGACGAGACCGGCGACGCATTCGAGGAGTACACCATGTTTCATCATAAATTTGTCACGTGGATGATCGCCAACGGCTATTCACCGATAAAAAAATATACGGAAGAGGAAATCACGCAGTTAGTACAGCAGTCACCCTACTATAAAGCCGCCTCGAACGATGTGGACTGGCTGCAGAAAGTAATCATGCAGGGACGTATCCAGAAATGGGTCGACCATTCCATCAGTGTGACCATCAACCTGCCGAAAGAAGCTACCGAGGAATTAGTCAATGAGCTGTATATTCAGGCCTGGAAAAGCGGATGCAAAGGATGTACCGTTTACCGCGAAGGATCGCGCTCGGGCATCCTTGTCTCGGTCAATGAGAAAAAGAAGTCGAAAGATGCCGATTGCATGGAACCCCCGATCATCATGGCCAAACGACCCCGCGAACTGGAAGCTGACGTGGTGAAATTCCAGAATAACAAAGACAAGTGGATTGCTTTTGTCGGACTGCTGAACGGGCGCCCCTACGAGATTTTTACCGGCTTTGCCGACGATGAGGAAGGGATCATGCTTCCCAAAAACGTAGCCAAAGGCTCCATCATCAAAAGCTACGACGAAACCGGAAGAAAACACTACGACTTCCAGTTCAAAAATAAACGCGGATACAAGCTGACAATCGAAGGATTAGACGGGAAATTCAACCCCGAATTTTGGAACTATGCCAAACTGATATCCGGCGTACTCCGCTACGGAATGCCTATCGACCAGGTAGTCAAACTTGTACAGGGAATGGAACTGAACGACGAGAGCATCAACACATGGAAAAACGGCGTCGAACGCGCCCTGAAAAAATACCTCCCCGACGGCTCCGAAGCGAAAGGACAGAAATGCCCGAACTGCGATTGCGAGACGTTAGTCTATCAGGAAGGATGCCTGCGTTGCACCAATTGCGGTGTTTCCAAGTGTAACTGACAGGCCTAACTCAACTACTAAGGGCTGTACCCGCCATGAAAGTTTACTTTTTCTTGAAATATCACACCCATTGGGGCGAAAAGATTTTTGTTACCTTTCGGTCTGGCGACAAAAACGCTTCGCTGCCGGCAGGAAAAATGCAGTTTCACAATGCAGAAGAATGGCGATTAGAAGTAATCTTACCGGATTCAACCGAAAGCATCACCTATCATTATACGGTCGAAGACAGGAGTGGCGCTCGCACACAGGAAGAAAGCGTGTTTTTCCATCAGGTCACATTCGATCGGCATTGCGGTACTTACTTTCTCTACGACGACTGGCTGTCAAAACAGGCTGATAAACCATACTACACTTCGGCCATCACAAAAAACCTTTTTGCACGACCCGGTTGCGAGATGGCCGGATTACAAGTACGGCAGGACGGGCAAAATGATACACATTTTCAGGACAGTTTGATTTTCAGGGTACGCGCACCCGCCATTACGCCCGACCGGATTGTTGCGTTGACCGGCAATCAAACGTGTCTTGGAAATTGGGAGCCCCGTTGTGCGCTCCTGTTGTCGGCCAACAATTACCCGCTTTGGGAAATACGGATAAACGCTGATGACCTCGTTTTCCCTTTGGAATATAAGTTTTTGGTACTGGACCGGTCAACCCTTCGGGTATGCTACTGGGAAGAAGGAACGAATCGTGTCATAGACATACCGGCGCAGTTGCGGACGACAAACGAAAAATTACAATGTGCTAGCAACGCTTGTATCAGGGTGGATAACGCTCAATTCAGGTTGTCGAGCGAAGCCGAGTTATCAACCCTTACATCACTTAAAACATGCGGCACGGTCATACCGGTCTTTTCACTTCGCTCCGAACAGAGTTTCGGCATTGGCGATCTGGGCGACCTCAAAAAATTGATTGACTGGGCCAAAATCACCAACCAGCACGTCATACAGGTCTTGCCGATGAACGACACGACCTGTACGCATACATGGAAAGATTCCTATCCCTACAGCGCCATTTCCATTTACGCACTTCATCCGCTTTATATCAGTATCCCCATGCTGGGCGCGTTGAAAGATAAAAAAAAGGCTGCCTCCTATCGAATCATACAAAAGCGCTTGAACAAAAAGGAATCCGTCGACTATCCGTCGGTCGAAAAATATAAAACGGCCTATTACCGCAACTATTTCGAACAGGAAAGGGATAATATACTTCAAAATAAAGAATTTCAGGAATTTATATCCCAGAATAAAGAATGGCTGATTCCATACGCTGCCTTTTCGTACTTGCGCGACAAATATCAGACAGCGGATCACACCCAATGGGAAGACGATTCGCATTACAACGCCGAGAAATGGTTGCGACACTGCAACAGTTTCAACCCCTCTCCCGCAGGAAAGGGGGCTGCATCGCCGGAGGCGACGGGGTGGGATACGTGCTTCCCTTATCAGTTTTTCATCCAGTTTACGCTCCACCTTCAAATGGAGGCCGTTGCGCGTTATGCACGTGAAAACCGTATTATCCTCAAAGGCGATCTGCCGATTGGCGTCAACCGCGAGAGCGTGGAAGTATGGACCGAGCCCGCGTATTTCAACACACAGGTACAGGCAGGCGCACCGCCAGACAGTTTTTCCGAAAAAGGACAAAACTGGTTTTTCCCAACCTATAATTGGAATGTGATGCGCGAGGACGGATTCGCCTGGTGGAAAAAACGCTTTCTTAATCTTCAACAATACTTCGATTGCTTTCGGATAGATCATATTTTGGGCTTCTTCCGTATCTGGGAAATTCCGGCGGGATATACGGAAGGACTTTGCGGGTACTTCAATCCGGCGCTGCCGCTGCATAAAAATGAAATCGAACAGTACGGAATCCGATTCGACGAACAGTGGTTGACGCCTCGCGTACATATTATATATATACCGGAACTGTTCGGCGACCTGACTGTTGATGCCCTTTCGCCATACCTCCGATTTTGCGACGCGGAGCATCTTGCATTGAACGACAATTGCGCAACGCAACAAAAGATAAACCAACTCTTCCATGATAAAAAAGATGAAAGGTCGCAATTGATAAAAGACGGTTTGATGCACATTGCCAACGAGGTGCTGTTTATCCGCGACCCCTATCAAAGAGAGGGTTATCATCCGCGCATCCTGGCTAATCAATCGTACAGGTATCGTGCGTTGCCGGATGAAGGCAGGCGTACATTCGACAAGCTCTACCATCACTTTTTCTTTGAGCGACACAACGAATTTTGGAAACAGACGGCATTAAACCGTCTGCAGCCCCTGCTGAAAAGCACGCAAATGCTCGTTTGCGGCGAGGACCTGGGTATGATACCCGCAACGGTACATGAAGTGATGGAATCATTGCAAATAGGTTCATTGGAGCTTGAACGCATGTCAAAGACGGCAGATTCAGAATTTACCGATTTAACTAAACTACCCTATTTTTCCGTCTGCACGACATCAACCCACGACATGAATCCGATACGTGCATGGTGGACTGAAAACAGGGGGAAAACCCAACGGTATTACAACAAAATGCTTCAACAAGCAGGAATAGCGCCCGAAGCATGTCCTGCGGCAATCGCTGAACAAATCATCCGCAATCATCTAAACGCATCATCCATGATAACGGTCATCCCATTGCAGGACTGGCTTGCCATGGACGACAACCTCCAGCGACCGGATATCGATGCCGAGCGCATCAACATCCCTGCGAACGCCAATCATTACTGGCGCTATCGCATGCACGTCACGATCGAAACATTGCTCCAATCAACTACATTCAACGATAAAATACGTCGGTTATCGTCGTCCCGAACGGGGGGTATGACTTCCTGTCAAACAATCATTTCCTGATCGCGTTCACCGGATTGATCGGCGGTACAGGCTGCGACGTCAAATTTTCTTTTCCGGCCATTGTACATGTCCCGTTCAACTTGGCGCCCGGCTCTATTTCCAGCGTTTGAATAAAAATATCGCCTTTTACCTCCGCCGATGTCTTCAAGACTAACCGTTCGCGTGCACGAACGACCCCTTCCACACTGCCCAAAATTTCGGCGTTCACGGTGATGATGTTTCCTTTCACAAACCCTTTCGGACCGATCACGATCTTGCCTTTACAGTTGATCTCGCCCTCGACGCGGCCATCCAAACGAAAATCAGATTCCGTTTCTATCTTACCTGTCAAGGCAGTACCAGCGGCTAACACATTATGAGGCCCCCCTCCCCCAACAAATTCTTCATTTACTTTTCCCATGACAATTCAATTAGTTTTGACGCAAAAGTAAATGAAAAAACAATAAAAACCAAATACCATTCAAAAAAAAAGAAAAAAAATTTTCGCCATCAACCCGAAATATCCCGTAAAATACTTTAAATGAATGAGAAACCATTTCACGACAAGGCGTGTATAGCCTACATTCGCAAATCATCAGTCTTTATTCATTCGTACCAGACGATTCCCCATCGGCGAACGATTCCCCATCATTGAACGAATCCTCTTTATTGAACGACTCCCCATCATTGAACGACTCCTCGCCGGCGAGCGCCTCCTCTTCGGGGAACGCCTCTTGAAATTGCGGTCCTTCCCGTCGATAATAAAAAGCAAATAGGATACCCGTGAGCAGTCCCGACAAATGTCCCTCCCACGACGTCGAAGTACCCATGTAAAGCGTAGGAAAAAAAGCCCAGACAAAACCCCCGTAAAGGAAAGCAACAAGTAAAGCAAATGCACGCTGTCGCCTCTCTTTCTTGATGACACCACTGACAAAATGAAAGGCGGCCAGCGCATACACAAGACCGCTTGCACCGATATGCGTCGAACTCCTTCCCATCAGCCAGGTAAGCAGTCCGCTAATGACATACAAATATCCGACAATGCGCCATGCCCCCTGCTTATAAAATAAGAACAAACCGCCAAGCAAAGCAAACAAAGCAGGCGTGTTCGAAATAAGATGCTCCCAGTCGGCATGTAAAAACGGCATGGTCATAACGCCAAATAATCCCCTCACTTCCATGGGATGCAAACCGTAACGTTTCAAGTGCAGCGAAAACACCACGTTAATAGTGTGCACAATCCACGGCAATGCGGTTAGCAGGGTCGAATAGACCACCACCAGACGCAACTCTTTCTTTTCATCCATCCTATTTTCTTCCATAGCGTGCAAAAATACGAAAAATTTTTTGTATTTTTGTGCGCTATGACAATTACAATTACATTAGAGACGATGAAGTTTCACGCTTTCCACGGCGTGACGTTCGAGGAACGCACTATCGGGAGTGTTTACCTGGCCGATATTTCCTATACAGTCGAAACGGATGCAGTCGAAACCGACCGGCTTGAAGATACCGTCAGCTATTCCATTATATTCGATATCGTAAAAGAAGAGATGAAGCAGTCGTCGCAACTTATAGAGCATGTAGCGGGACGCATTCTGAAAGCCATCAAAGCCCGATTCCCGCAAATTCGGGAATTAGTCATCAAAGTATCAAAACTAAATCCGCCGGTCGAAGGAGAGTTGGCGAGCGCTTCCGTCATAATCAAAGGATAAAAAGATGGAAATGAACCATTTAAATAAAATTACAAAAAAAAATGTCATAAATATGTTTCCATATCAAATAAATCATGTATATTTGCACACGAATTGCACCACTTGGGGTATTAGCTCATCTGGCTAGAGCGTTAGACTGGCAGTCTAAAGGTGATCGGTTCGAGTCCGATATACTCCACACGGATAATCAAAGTTTCACAACTGTTTTGTGAGGTTTTGATTTTTTTTTGCCACAATTCTAACGATGGATTACGGGTTAATAATCAAATAAATAATACGAATTATGGAAATTGTAAGACTTACAGAAGTAAAGAAAAAAATCATCACAATCAGGGAATAAAGTGTTATATTAAATAGTGATGTGGCCGAGTTGTACGGCGTGGAAACAAAAGAGGTAAACCAGGCAGTTAAAAACAATCCGAAAGAGTTCCCGCAAGGATATGTTATTGAATTGAAACGCAGTGAATTTCAGAGCGTGCGGTCAAAATTTTTGACCACAAATTTAGAAAAGACAAGAGTATTGCCAAAGGTTTTTACAGAAAAAGGATGCTACATGCTGGCGACGATATTAAAGGGGGAAAAGGCGACAAACACGACAATTGAAATCATCGAAGCGTTTGCGCAACTGCGGGAACTGCAAAAGACGGTAGTAGAATTAGCTGAATCACCTGATGAATACCGTCAAAAATCGCTCATGCAAAAAGGGGCGATATAGTACGAATAGTTTTTTGCCTGTAAAAATAAATTTCATCGCCAACGATATTTGGAATATCCGAGTTTTAGTAAATCGCTAATTAGCAGACATTACACATTAAACTGGCAACCTAAAATCGATCGCTTCAAGTCTGATATGTTCCACATTTAAATTTTTTTTTTCATTTTTTTCTTAAAAAATAATCAATAATTAAATTTTTTCTTATCTTTGCACAAATTTTTAAAAAGAATTAAACATGAATTATCAGGTTGGCCAAAAAGTAAAATATGACAGCGGTGATTGGTGGTT
>Ga0082212_10004616_pt1 | contig 19015 bp, 23 predicted proteins | sample TergutNt197P3_FD_71548 | JGI IMG/M metagenome (GOLD analysis project Ga0082212, IMG submission 71548) | Neocapritermes taracua P3 segment gut microbial communities from Petit-Saut dam, French Guiana - Nt197 P3 | ecosystem: Host-associated > Arthropoda: Insects > Digestive system > Gut ... | reverse complement strand
TTGTATAACTTTTTGACTCCCACCCGCATAGCGGGTGGTTTTTTGTTGATGGCATTTGACACTTCGCATCGATTCGATGCAAAGTGCCCCATGCCATCAACAGGCTAAAGCCTAGGGCAGAAATAAAAACCATCAAACCGCTTGTACGCTTCTTGATGGTTTTAAAGACAATGGGCCTGCCCATTGTTAACGGGAATTTCAATTCAAGCCCCACTTTTGTTTTTTGCTGGCAATAGAGAACCGCCGTCTTTTGGATAAATGGCGGCTTAGAACCACTTTATCTTCTATTCTTCTTTTTTTCGTTGCCTGAGCCTTTTCCTCCAGTTTGCTTTCTGGCTTGTTCAAGGTCTCGGGTTCTTATAGTCTTTATATAACCAGCAAGGCGGTTCACCGCAGACATCGAAGTGAAGCCTGCAACCAGCATAGCTACAACTTGCAGGTTGTCATTATGCACTACAAATGGGATAAAAGCGCTTGCAATCAAACTCACAATGCTGATAATTGCGCAATATTGCGCTTCCTGAATTTGCATTGCTTCTTTCATGACCTGCCAAAAACTCTTCATTTGCACCTCGCAGTACTAGTTTGGCTTATTAAAAACCTGTCAATCCAGCTCCTAGGCAATCAATCGCTACCACTTCTTTTTTTTCTTTTTTTTCTTTGTAGTATTCTGCTTCGGTTCGGCGGGCTGCTTGTTAGCCCCTGTATCTTGGCTTAACACCCCCCCCTCCCTGACAAAAGCTACCCATTCGTTAAAGCGGTTCATCACCAAATACATAATGGAAGTGATGCCAAAAATCACAATCAAAAGCGCAGTATCGTTTTTAATAACCAGCGGGCTTATTGCTGTTGCTGCTATCCCTGCAAGTGTAATAATAAAGCAGATTTTAGCCTCTTTTATCTCCATGGTCTCTTTGAATACCTGGCCAAAGCTTTTTTTCATATGCCAACTACCGTTTTCCATTCTTGACGGAATATACGGGGCGCCCTCTCTTGTTTTAATTGCTATGTTATATTAGCCAATAAACCAAGTATAACATAACGACCGGCACTGCAATACTACCATCTTTCCAGTGTTCCGTCAACCAATGGCTAGATTCGCATATTGAAATTGCATTGATGAAAGTTTATGCAAAACGGTAGACATTATTTATTATGCGCACAGAAAACACAAAATGTCCAAGCTTTGCATTAATTCAAATGGCATACCTGCGTGGTGTCGCTGCCCCTGAAAACAATGGTCAAAGATAATTTCCCAAGCTGATGGCTACTGCGCCTTCGAACCGTGATGGCAAATTAACAACATACCTCCAAGTTAATCACAGCGAGCTTGGCAACTGCAGCAATGCCGGTTATTTCTCTTTTCCGCAAGATTATCAACCAAGCTAGTAGGCTAACAAGCCCTAAAGCCTTATTTGCACATTAGGGCTTGGCTTAATCCACATTCTTTCGTATTCCAAGCTTGTATCCAAGGTTTATCGCTAAATTCACCAGAATGTTTGTCCTTGAAACAGACATTCTGCGAATAAATGATCCAATGGAGTAAAATCTCTTTATAAACCTGGCGTACCCTTCCCACAGCTGGGCCTCATCCATATTTGAAGGGCTAAACGCGACTGCTGTTTTCCCATTGTAATGGCTCCAGTCTTCTTTCGTGAGCCTGCCTTCTTTTTTGTACTGTTCATAAATCGGGGTTTTGGGAAAGGGGGTCAGCAAACTCACAGTAGCCCCGTCTATGCCCAACTTTTCACAGGTGTAAAGGGTTTTGTCAAATATATCTTCTGTGTCGCTGTCAAAGCCGAAAACGATCCCTGCTTGGACCATAATCCCATGGCTATGAATCTTGTCGATAATATGGCTGTAGACATCTACCTGGTTTATCTCTTTTCCTGCATCTTTAAGGGAGCTTTCTTGGAATGACTCGATTCCGGCAAATATATACAAACAGCCAGCTGCTTTTGCCAGTTCAAGCAAACTGTCATCATTACAATCCTTTAGGGTGGCTTGGGCTGCCCATTTGCGTTTCAAAGGGGCAAGCGCCCTCATCAACTCTTTTGCGTAGATGCCATCAGCAAACAAGTTGTCGTCCCAAAACACAAAAAACCGCGATTTTGACATCATCAACTCTTCTACCACTTCGATTACAGGCCTTTTGCGAAATCCAGCGTGGTATATCTGCTTCAAGTTGCAGTAGCGGCAGTTGTACGGGCAACCCCTCGTGGCAAAGACTGCGCCTTTCATCATCGGGGCGCGCTTTACCAAATCCCAGCGCGGTGCCGGCAGGCTATCAAGCCTTGGAGGGCTTTCGCTTATGTAGACTTGCTTGGGGTTTCCCAATCTGAACTCTTCTAAAAAAACCGGCCAAACCTCCTCCCCTTCCCCAGCTACGATAAAATCAGCATGCTGCATTGCTTCATCAGGCATAAGAGTCACATGGGGCCCGCCCATCACAACCTTGACCCCTGCTTTGCGCAGTTTTTCACTAATTTGGTAGCTATGTGGCGCATTGGGGGTGTTGACGGTGATAGCAGCCAGGTCAAAGTTGTTGCTATATGGTATTTTCTGGTTGTATTCATCAATTATGGTGATCTCGAAATAGCGGCTGTCAACAAAAGCAGCCAAGTACGGCATTGTGATTTGCGAGAAGTTGTTAAACTGGCGCCTGCGCCAACGCTTTATTTCCGCGTTTTCCGGTTGGATCAATAATAGCTTAATCAATTCTGCCCCTCTTTCCGGTATTCCAGAATATCACCAGGCTGGCAATCGAGCGCGTCGCACAACTTGTCCAAGGTAGTCATCTTAAGGGCTTTGACCTTGCCTGTTTTGATCATCGAGACATTCGCCATTGTAAACCCTACCTTCCCAGCAAGTTCTGTAACACTCATTTTCCGTTTTGCCAACATCACATCCACATTGATGATGATCATAAGGTGCCGTCTGCCTCTTCTTGGAGTATGGCTGCTTTTGTCAGGTATCTTGACAAAACTGCCGCTAGAACCCCAAGGGCAATAGCAAAAATAGCAGCTATGCAGCAAAAGACAAGCATTCCAGGATGGTTCATGCCAGCCACCAGCAATGCTATGTTGCCCAACACCAGGAAGACTGCGTCAAAGAGCATCAACATAGCCCCGATCTTGACCCAGCTTGCTGTCCTCAGGGTAAACACGCTTTCCAACATAACAGCATTTGAAACCTTCCATATCAAAACGAGTATCATAAACAAGGGCATTGACACAAGCCAGGCAAATACCAGCCATGGCCAAAACCAGCCCAAGAACTCTGGGCGGGATGCCACCAGGCCTTTGCCCCATTCTGGTATTACTATTAAACACAAGAACAACGCGCATGTTGTTGTGGCGCAAATAGACAGCTTCATTAGATTTGCTAAAGATTTTGATGACATAAGAATCTCCTTTGGTGTATGCTAAAGGCAATATAACAGAAAGATGAAAGAATATCAATAATTATTTATCGTATTACAATAAATAATTATTGATATTCTTTCATTGATTGGATTTACACACACCAACAGAATTGTCATCCAGCTCTTTTGGCTGCTTAACAGAGTGAAAGCAAACAGTTCTTTTGTGTTCAACAAATGGCGAAATAATTATAAAACTGCTTTAAAGGCATGGCGTTAGCTACTATATGGTGGGCAAATTAATTAATAAATTGACTTTGTGGCTTAAAATAGATACCATTTAGCGATTGCAGCAATATTATATACTGCCATGAATTTTATATATACTCTTAAAAGGAGAACAACATAAATGGGTTTACCAGAATTTCCGGTATTTGATACGACTATTGATTCTAATGAATACATGCAAGGCGCAATAGGGCAAATTTTCTCTTCTATCGCAATGGAAGAGTTGGCATTAAGCCACATATTGAACGCCGAAGGCGAAAAACTGCAATTCGTACTTGGCACTTTAACAGCGCCAGATCCAGATGACCCCACAGGTCCTCCAATTCCGATTCCAGGACCAGGTAATGTAACAGTAGAAGATATCATTGATATCAACAACAGCGTAAAAGACATGATCTCAACTGTCTCAATGAGCCAAATGTTTTTGCTCGGCAAGATGTCTAGCGCCATGGACGCCCTAAGGATGGCCACTGAAGACACCACGCCGTAATAAAATCGCCATCCATAAGAGTATCCAACCAGTACATTAATTAGGCAGTCAAAGCCCCCTATTTCATTGAGATAGAGGGCTTTGATTAAAATTACGCCTAAACATAGAAACATAACCAACCACACTCTACTCGATGCACTAGGAGGAAGGCAATGTCATTGCCAGAATTCCCAAACCAAACAAACATCACAATTGAAAACTCAATAGGGCAAATTATTTCGTCCACTGCCTTTGAAATGCTAGCCCTAAGCCATATCCTAAATGCCCAAGGGGAACAGATGCAAGTCGCCATCGGCAGTGTGCCGGGCGCAACGCCGATGGCGCGCCCGCCCACTCTGCTGGAATTGCTAATACTCAACGAAAGTTTGAGGGATGTGGTCTCCACTGTGGCTATGAGCCAAATGTTCATAATGGGCAAGCTGGCCTTGGCTCTCAATGCATATTCAAACATGCCCAACAGGCGTCATAGAAGAGCCAGCTCCTTCGAAAGGTATTCCAGTATTGTGCAAGCAAGGAGAGAAAACAGCCTTAGAAGAAGAGAAGCAGCTGAAAAAAGACGGGCGAACAGGGCAAGGCGAACCCGAAAGCCATATGCTCCCCGCAATCCAAAATAAACAAAACCGCAGAAATCCAGCACAAACGGGGTTCTGCGGTTTTTTGAACAGTCTTTTTGGAGCGTTGCCATCAGTGTTGCGTTATTGAGGAAAAAAAATAATATCATGGGCTCTGGCTGGTTTGCGCCAAACCTTATTGCTTCGCAATTATTAGCAAACCATGGGCTGGTTGCGTATAGGTTGTCAAAATAGTTATAGAAAAATGCAGCAGCAAGCAAATGGATTCTGTTTTTACCTTTGGATCAGCCTATTTTTGAATATTTGATATGCCTTGCTAGTTTATCCTCAAAAACAGGCCCTCACCTTCTTTTATTGGGGCATCGCCCAGTGCAAAATGAATACAGTTTTTGCATGATTGAAGCATTATTTTGGAGGTATCTTCAACACTTGCCCTGGATGTATCACATCAGTGGAAAGGTTATTTAGTTTCTGGATCTCGGCATAACGGTTTCCACTCCCAAGTTTCTCCGCAGCGATCTTCCAGAGGGAATCGCCTTTGTTGACTATATAATTCTCAAAGGTATTTGCAGCTTCCCGGTTGGCTGGCTCAATGGGTTTCGCTGGAGCCGCCGCAGGAATTCGGGGTGGAAGCCTTGGACTGTCAACTCTTTCTGCAGCTGTTGGAGGGATAACAGGTTTAGATGTGGCTGGTGGAGTAGGTTCTGGCTTTGCTGTAATTTTGTCTTTTAAGTCTTTAAAAAAATTGCTCATAATTAACCGCCTTTCAATTTTTTGCTTCCATTTTTAAACATTTACTATCTTCACGTTTATGCCTCGCCAATACTATATGTAAGCATGGATCCCAAAAGACACTTTATTGCGCAAATTCGAATACAAAAAACATCAAAATAGTGCCAATAAGCCTTGGCAAACCAGGTTTTTAGCCACTTGAAAAATATTAGCAACATCATGGCACCCGCTACAAATGAAGGCATGGCGTTGGCCTCTCCAAAGCGATGCCTATGAAACCCGCTTGAATGGAGGTTTCATAGGCATCTACTGCTAACAGCCTCTTAAAGAGGCTCAACTTGCAACTTGTTATTCTCTTCTCATTCCTTGAAGTATTGGACCACGGCTACTAACCACAAAAGTTGCATTTTCAGCGATTTTTGCTCTACAATCATTATTCGCTCTGTTGATAATATTTGCTTACAATCCCTATATATACCCACAAGGGAGGAAACTAAATGCGCAGCTTCAACGTGACAGGAGTGTGTGCACCGTCGCTGGACTATGGTGGACATTAGTGACAAGCTAGAAAAAATATTCAAACTGGTAGATAGCGGTTGTTATTTCATGATAAGCCGCGCGAGGCATATGGAAAAACCACAACGCTCAGCATGCTCCAAAAGATGCTGCCTAGCTAATACACCTGTGTGAGAATCAGCTTCGAGGGCACAGGTGACAACATGTTTGAAAATCCAGCACTGTTTTGCCAGAGGTTTCTTTTGCAAGTTAGCAAATCCCTTGAAAGCATTGATGAGGATTATGCTAGTGTTGTGGCTTGATGAAAACGTCACGGGCCTTGGCCTGTTGGGTTTTCACTTTGACAAGCTTTGCAAAGACAGAAAAGCCGTCCATTGGTTGATGAGGTTGACAGGACGAGTAATAACCTGATTTTTCTGTAATTTTTGGGAATTCTGCGAGACAGGTTTTTGCTTCGCAGGGAAGGAATGGGTTACACGTTCCACAGTGTTATACTTGCAAGCGCCTATGGCATCAAGAACATCAAACTAAAAATGATTAACGAAGGCGCATACATCCCTTCGCCCGGAGAAAACAAGCTATATAACTCGCCATGGAATATTGCTGCCAGCTTTGAGGTTGACATGTCCTTTAGCCTTCAAGAGATATCCTCAAGGTCAATGGCATTTGCTCAGTTCTCGACACTACTGCTCAAGCATGTTGCCAATAATAGTCTCCTGTCTCGCTGACACCACAAAAGTCGGCAAAAGAAATTTTCCAAATTGGTTTGTCAATCTTGTCTACCGGAATTTGCTTCTTTATCAAATACTGCCAGAACCCAGCATTCGAGATATCACCTTGGAGAATCGCCCCAACAACACACCCTCCCCTGAGTATCAATCTCTGGTATAAATCCGTTTCAGTGCGGGTAATCACAATGTCGCCATCTTCAGGGGCAAGCACCCCCACCGTCAATGTGGCAAGATCATAGAAATTCACTGTATTCTTCAGAGCAAAGGAATCCTCATAGACAGTCTCAAACCCGCACATATTGCGCGCAGCAACCTCGCCTTGCCTGCGGGCATTGGGCCATATGCCTGACAAGCCGGCAACATCCCCTGCGGCATAGATGCCTTTGATGTTTGTCTCCATATATTCATTAACCATAGCGAGCTTGTCAATCACAACACCACTCCCATCAAGCAGCTCTCTTGCCGGGTAAACCCCTGTTGACACGACAACAAAGTCACAGTCCAGCGCCTGGCCGTTTTCCAAGATTACTTGGCTTATTTTACCCGGCTCGCTTTCCACAGTGTCGTAGACACCATACCCGAAAGTAAACCTGCATCCTGCGTCTTCAAACCTCCTCTGGTATGCCACAGCTGACTGGGCATCCAAATTTGCAGACAACACATGGGGGGCAACATCAATAATATGCACATCTTTTTTCAGCCTAGTAAACGCGTAAGCCGCATCCAAGTCCACAAAACCTGCGCCTATCACAACAATTTTATTTGCCGTCTCCACGATCTCGGCGATGGCTTTCGCATCACCAAAATCCCTTAGCCCAAATACATTTTTTGCTGTGCGCAGCGTGCCGACAGGCGGAATAAAGGCCTTCGCCCCTGTGGCAATCAGCAGCGTGTCGAAGGTTGTTGAAGAACCGCTATAATACACAATCTTAGCGGAAGCGTCTAGCTTGTTGACATTGCCTCCTCGGATCCATTCTATACGGTTGTCCTCAAAGAAACCATCTTCAATAAAGCTCAACTGGTCTTCCCTGCGCTCTCCGCAGATATATCTGTGGAGCAGGCACCTGGAAATAATATGCTCGTCTTTTGAAATGATTACTATCTCGTCATTGGGTTTTAATTCTCTGATAGTTCTAGCTGCGATGATGCCGGCGGCGCCCGCGCCAATAATTACATGTTTCATTTTGCCACCACCTCTGCAATATAAATAGATTTATTAGGGCACATGCGGACACAATTCGGTCCTAGCGGGTCGTGGGCGCAAAAGTCGCACTTGATGACTTTGCTGCTTTTACCGGGCCTGGTCATGCCGTAGCTGCAATTCATTACACACATAAAGCATGAAGCGCATTTTTCGTCGAAGTAGCGCATCAACCCGGTTTCTTTGTCCTTCATTATCGCGCCGCTCATACAAGCCATTGCACATTCCGGATCGTCACAGTGCCGGCAAAACAAAGGGACATACTTGCCTGGCGCTGGCTGGCGTATATAATTGCGGGATTCGTTTGATTTGTCGCCAAGATTGAGCGTATATAAATTCCCTTCGTCTTTGCGGTGGGATTGCATGCAAGCGATTGAACAATTCAAACAACCGGTGCACTTATCGATATCTATCATGATTCTTTTCATTTCGCCAACCTTTCTATGGTGCTGAAACTGGCAAACCTAAACCAGCCCTTCGCTCCATGATAATCTCCTCGAGAATGCCAGCAGATTCCTTGGCATCGGCATTGATTATGACTTGCCCCCCGGTTAATTCTTTCATAAGGCTCGTAAGCACATTGACAGCAACAGGGCTGCCTGTGACAAAGGGCGGAAGGCCCAAATGGAGCGGAAGGCCCAAAGCGAGCGCAAATGAGCCGTCGGCGAGCGCTTGCTCCTCCAGCCACTGTGGCGCGGATATGACTAAAGGCAGTTGGGGGATATCTATTCCAAGCGCTCCAGCAAGTTCTGCCGCAACCATTTCCATCCTGCCGATTGCAAGGCATGGACCAAAGTTTAAGACAGGAGGTATGCCAAGCTTTTTACAGACTGCAGCAAGGGTGGGTCCTGCATAATCGACCGACTCGGGCGACATCATACCTACATTTTCCAGCCCGCCTGAAGTGCATCCAGCAGTCAATACTAGAATATCCCTGGAAATGAGTTCTTTGACCAACCCTACTGTCAAAACGTCATGCCCAATCCCATAAAGGCTGGAGCAGCCGACGACACTAGCTATGCCTTTTATTGCGCCAGAGGCTATCAACTCGATAAGGGGAGCAAAAGTGCCGCCCAAGAATTTTTTTAGCGAGCCTTCGCTTACTCCCGTCAAAGAACGGGAGTAACCGTGGTCAGGCATGAGATTCATGGACACCTGTTCCCGGCGCATAATGTATGCTGAGAGGACTTCCTCGATTATTTTTTCGCTGATCTCTTCCCTTTGCGCAAAACTGTACTCCATTGGCATGGCATTGGCTTTTTGGGCTACATTGTCTAGGCAAATCTGTTTGACCATAAACACTTCGCATATGGGCTCAATGCCAGGCAATGTGCAGTTGAACTCCGTGAGCACAGCGTCAATTGCGCCCGTTCCGAGGATAGCCTCGCTGGTGAAGTTGTTGCCGGCATGGCCTTCAAATACCTCTGGGTAGTATGCCCCCCTTAATTGCAAGTCTTGTCCCACACAAGTGCAGCCTACAATCCTAAACCCCTTTGCGCCAACCTCGTTGGCTTTTGCGATCGCCTCAGGTGTGATGAGCCGCTCTTGCAAATCAGAGTAGAAAGAGTGCTGGTGTCCGGTGACCATTATGTTTATATAATCAGGGTCAATTACCCTTAAGCCTACAGGCGCTACTCGCAATTTCGGCTCCCCAAGCATTATGTCATTCATCAAGTTTGTAAGAGTCAAGCCATAAATACCTGTGGATATCCCCAGCTTCAAGCAGTTTAAGAGCATATCGACTGGATCGGAATTCAAGTTGGTAGAAGTTTTCACCAAAGCCTTGCACACTTCAGATTTCGCTCCATTAGGCAGAATTCCAAGTTCTTTCCATCTTTCATACCTTGGAGGGTATGCGATTTTTTCTGTAAGCGCCATTGGCTCAAAATCAGGTTTGTACAGGTCTCTTAAAACCAAGTCTGCTATCCTGCCAGCAAGCTTGTGGGGGTCGACTTCCCTGATGTTCAGCATTCTCCCAAGCTTGGCCAAGGCATCTTTTCCTTTTATTGGCAAACCATCCTGGGAGAAGCCTTTTAGGTTTCTAGCTGTGTTTTCCACAACATGGATATAACACCCTGAACCGGCAGCTACTGCCCTTAAAAAGTTCCGGGCGACAATTACGTCTGCGGTTGCGCCGCAAACTCCTCTTTGGGCTTCAGGCGTGATGCGGCATGGGCCGTTTGCGCATAGTCTGCAGCAAATGCCCTGCAAGCCAAAGGCGCACTTTACCTCTTGCGACTCTACCCGGTGGTGGGATGTTTCCACAGGCAGCTCTGCTATAAAGCACCCCAGTTCATTGTCTGCGTTGGGGCAGATGCTGTATGCATATGAATCGCTCATCTTCAATATCTCCTGTTTTGGTTATGTTTGTTTTTCGCCCGTTATGCGCATCTAGCGCACTGTGTGCTCCTTTGGATCTACGATCTATGTCTCACCTTGGTAAATTAATGGGATTTATTTCACTTTGTCCCATTAATTTTGGTAATTTTTTAAAGGTTTACATTTAAATGCCGATATTTAGCCATTTTGCAGTAAATTAAACCCCTCATGCAGGGATTATTTTTCACGCAATCGTGCTAAAAACTAGCCTATTAACCATAATACAAATCAATTATATACTTTTTGGCGATTTTATAATAACATTATTGCTAATCATATGTTTAACTTTGAGTTGCATTTGGCATCTTTTTTTGCCCTTTTCAATAAAAAATTCTGTAATTTTCCCACAGCAATAACAACAAATAGTATTTTAAAAAGAATGATATTTTAATATGAGATTTTATTTCACGTTTTTATTGCAGCATCGCGAAAAAAGCTTCAGTGATAGCTGGAATGTTGCAGCACAGACATCATTTTGATTAATTATCATCCGCAATTAAGTATCTCGCCTGGACTGCAAACCAGGATAACCTCCGCTAAATGCGATTCTTTTTTTGTGCCGCTTCTAAATCCAGTCTGATTCGTCAAGAAATTTTAGCATTAATCCAATTGCCCCAGTATTATATACTGTCACGTTTCTTTTTACATCATTAACGAGAAATGCACAAAATGCATCTGCGGGAATTTGCCACTTTTTTTCAGCAGGCCAGGGCAAGCCATCTGCCCTGGAGCCATGCCACATCACATATGGCGCCATGAGCCAACACCACAGGCAAGAAGCCGGTGGATTGAATGTGGCACAGGAAAAGTTTGATAATATCAAGCGTGGCTGCCAGGACACATGGCGGCTTCGCAAATAGGAGATTATTACTATGTCATTACCTAAATTTGAAGACCCGACGACAACTGGGCTCAATCCAACTGACGCTATCCAATTCACGCTAATTCAAATGCTCGCTTCTGTTGCCATGCAGGAGCTTTCGCTAAGCCATATCCTCAACACCCAAGGGGAAAACATGCAGGCAATTCTAGGAACTGACGAGGGGGAGCTTTTGGAGAACGCACCGGGTTTCCATGATCTTTTTGAAGCAAACCAAGCCGTCCAGGACACGCTCAAATCAGTATCCCAGAGCCAAATGTTTTTGATGGGCAAAATGAGCACGGCTTCAACCACAATTGGGGGATTCTTTGCCAGAAGGAGGTCAATCAGAGCAGACAGCCGTTCTTCAACACCTGTGTTTGGCAGGGTCCTCCCATATTCACAGGCTGGAGACACATCTGATTGGATGGAGATTGCAAGACACTCCAAAGACAGCGCGGGCTGCGATTATTCGCTAATAATCCGCCAACAGCCGCTGGATATGGGGGAAGCCAGCTCCAACTATCTTACAGAGTATGGGCTTAGCAACAATTATCTAGGCTCCCTCCCATACAACACTATTAAAGGGTGGTTTTTGACAGCTCCGACAGCGCCAGCATTCCCTGAAGGCAAAAAACTAGCGCCCGGAGCCAGGCTGCGCAGGTTTACAGTAGAAAACTCTGCCTCTTCTGCCATTGGATCAGGCCCTATCGCAGATGACAAGGGAGTAAGAGACGGGTTTAGCGTCCCCTTTAACGCCAACAACGCAGGAGATGTCGACACTGGGGTCGCATTCGCCCTCAGCTACGGGGAGGCTGCCAAATATCTTTCAACTTCCCGCTCTTTCCAAGGGGACAGCGACCCAATCCAACGCAGCGGCAAAGTCGCCAATAGCGGCTTTAATAGGTGGATTGGCGGATATGCAGCTTGGAACCTTTCTTGGCTGCGCTCTCCAGGGAATGATTTAAGCAACGCATGCAGCTTGGGTGTGGGCGGCCAAGTATACCAAAGCGATGTAACTGATGACGGTGTAGTCCACCCTGCCCTATGGGTACGCTCGTCGATATTTGAAAATGACCAAACCTAGGGCAGCTTGCTCTATTTTATAAAATGCCATGATTTACTCGATAAGGAGATATATACACAATGTCACTACCAGTATTTCCAAGAATCCCAGCTAACCAAATGGAATCCCAGATGACTGTTACAATCGGGCAGATTTTACAGTCAGTCGCTATGGAAGAGCTTGCTTTAAGCCATATATTAAACGCAGAGGGGGAAAAGATCCAGCTAGCCATTGGCACTCTTACCAACTCGCGCTTCAATGATGACCCAATCCTGGCTACAGATCGCGATTTGGCAAATATTTTAGGGATAAATGAAAGTGTCAAAAACATGCTTGGCGCCGTTTCCCAAAACCAAATGTTTTTGCTGGGCAAAATGGCGTCAGCCATGAATTCCTACGGGACTTTTGTCGCGCGGCTCCAGCGGCGGCGCATCACATATTTAAAAGGAGCTGTAAGTGCAGTCAACGGGCGGATTGCAGGGGCTGAGCTAACCGGGGACGACTCTGCCTGGCTTGAGGTTGGCGCGTATCCCGTCTTAAAGAGCAACGAGTACAGCGGTTATTCACTGATTGTGCGCAATGAGCCGATCAATCTCGTGGACGTGTTCGGATACGTTGAAGGAAGCGACCCTCTGCCGGAGTTCCAAACCGCATTCGGGCCTGACAATGAATATGCAAACTCTAACCCGAGAAAACTGGTCAATAACTGGTTTGACGGAAACGGAACCGGCCAAACCCTTGCCCAAGACGCAAAATTAAGAAATTTCACAGTAAAGAATAGCGCTTTTATAAAGACAGGAAAAGGGCCAATCGAGGACTTGAAAGCAATAAGCGGCATGAGCATGCCCTCAAAATCTCTTTCGCCAACCGGTGACGATGTCGCATTTATTCTAAGTTTCCAAGAAGCGGCACGTTTTGCATCTAAACAGTCCAACTGGGAAACAGGATTAAAATCTAGCGAGTTGGAAGCACAGAGCAACTTTAAGATGCTTACAAGCCAACCCAACGCGCCCGGGGCTATGGGCAACTGGTCAAATGCTTGGCTGAGGACTCCTGGAGACAGCGATTTGTCGGCTTCTTGCCTAAATTTTTCGGGCATGGTGTCCAAACAACAAATATATAACTTGGGTGTTGTGCATCCAGCCCTTTGGGTCAAATCATCCTTGTTTAATACCAATAATTAAAGATTAATTAGCATTTTGAACTACCGTTCCAAAGCCCGGCTTTTGCCAAGCCGGGCTTTGGTTCTTTCGAGCTATAAAAACGAGCTGGAACGGGCTCCCATTTTTCTTGCTAAGAATTCTTTAGAATTACGCTTTCAACCAGATCTACAGTAGACTCGCACATGTCGCAGCAATTCTCTAGGCAGGTGTAAATCTCAAACCATGACATGGCAAAAAAAGGATCCGTCGAGTTTTCGTGCAGATCTCTAACTGCTTCGATATACACCCGGTCTGCGACTTCCTCTAACCTGTTGATTTCGACAATAGATTTATGGATGATCCTTGATCTCTTAAAGTCGGAAAATTCCACAAACACAACCACCATTTCATTTGTGCACTGGCACGCCAAGTCAACCAGCGTCAAGGCGTCATCATTAATTTGTTTGATGTTGAACATATAGATTTTTATGATGACATCCTCTATGCAATCCACAAGCTCTTCCAGCTGGTATGCCAAATGCACGATGTCGCCCCGTTCGATAGGCGTCATATGCCCTTTGGCTATTAATTCTGTCATTTGGTGTTTTAAAGTATCGCCATAATGCTCTATTTCGCTTAATGAAAGCATCATTTCCTGGAGATTGCCAATTTCAAAATTATCGAGGACATCCTTTAGTTTGAGGGCTGCGGTGTTAGCGCACATAGCCATTTGTTTCATCAACAAAAAATACTCGTTTCCTTTTCTTCTGGCCATGGTTGATCCTCCGTTTTGCCTGATATAAGCGTCGGCTGAACTGATTTTTTCTGATATTTACAAATTTTCCTAGTTAGTGTAAAACTATGCTTGTTTTTGTATACTATTCGGATTTTAGCATGCATCTGCGCAATTGCAATACCCCAAAACGCAAATTTCTATGGTTAAATGACTGCTGCATGTCTGTTTTTTTTGAACAAGTGTAGTAGAATATGAAAAGAAGTTTTTTGACATTGGTTTATTTCAGAAACAAAGCCACTTTCAGTTCGCTTGTCACAAGAACAGCTGTAGAAGGATGCAAATGGGGTGTTGCAGTATACGGATGAGTCATGGAAAGCTAGTTAGTATTATTCCAGCCTTCAATCAGTATAAAGGCTCTGAGAAGACAACAATTTTGCCCATGACAATGCGCTCCAAAACCAGCTTTTCGAGATTGCCTGGTTCTTAGGGGGCTATCAAAGCTTGGAATAAAAAACCCTATGTCCTTGGCAAATCAACAGCTTATTTTTTTTTAGACAGTAATTTCTTTCCTGCTTTTCCTAATTCACAACACTTCTGTTTCCATATAGATATTGTCCCTGCCCAAGAAAGCGAATGCGACAAGGAATATCCTCTTGCCCCTGCCAATGAACTTTTCGAGGTAGCCTTTGGCCTTGATCTGGCCCATGGCTTCCTTGAGGCTTGCGGTGTATATCTTGGCTTTGTCTTCCTCGCTCGCGCCTTCCGGGCAGCCCTCATATTTGAGTCGAAGATGTAGGCTGCGCCGCCAAGCTCAAGGACAGGGACAGCGTCCACCCTGCCCCTGGATGTGGCAACCTCAGCCTGGATGTCAAAGCCCAAAACATTCAGGGCTGCGTAGAAAACCGAATGGTAATATGCCTCCAATGGCACATGGATATGGTACGGGATCGACGCAAAAAGGCTTTTCACCAAAGCAAGCGCCTCATCCAGGTTCCCGTTGGAGAGGGCATTCCCCATGCCTACCCTGAACTGGTCGGCCTCCAAGTCCCCGCTGTTTGACAAACTCGACAGGACCTGCATGTGAAACGCTCTCTCAACCTCATAATTCGGCATGCGAAGCGTGTATATGGCCTCAAAGGACTCATCGTACTCCACACTGCCGATTGTCAGGTATCCTGATTGAAGCAGCAACGGCTCAAGGGATATATTGCCCAGGTTCAAAGTGTCCAGTGAAAATCTGAAATGCGCATGTTTTTGAGCTCCAAATACGAGCCCGGCTTCTCCTTAATCAAATCCATCAGGAATTTCGGCGACCCGCTGGCGTACCAAAAGCTTGAGAACCGTTGCTGGTCGAAAAAGCTTAGCAGCGAGAACGGGTTGACCAGCCTTGTTTTTCCATCCCATGAATAGCCGTCATACCACTTGAGTATCCCGCTGCGCAGAGCGTCTACATTCCCCTCCACCCCAGGTATCGGCACATTTTCCATACGCTCCAAAAATGCCTGTCGAGATCGTCAATCCCGATGCCGCAGATGCCTGCGTACTTTTCATGGAGGGTTATGTCCGAGAGGTTGTTGAGCTCCGAGAAAATTGACGTTTTTGCAAACTTCGACACCCCGGTGAACATTGCAAACCCGAGGTGCGGGTCCATTGATTTAAGGATGCCGAAAAAACCTCTAAGAACCTTCCTGTTTGCCTCTGCAACGCCTTCGTCCAATACGTGGTCGAGTATCGGCTTGTCATACTCGTCCACAAGCACCACTACTTTTGGCTATATTTTTTATGCAACTCTTCAATTAGATTTACAAACAGGAGTGAGGGAATCGTTCCACTGAGAGTGATCCCTTCGTCCCTTGAGCATCTCAAGACAAAAGCCAAAAGCGATTCTTCTAGGTTTTCTGGAATATCACTTGAGGCTCTGCTCATATCAATGCGTATTGCTGGATGCTTGGGGAAGCTGTAACCTGATGTGTAGATCCACAAACCTTTAAAAAGCTCCTTGTCCCCGCTGAATGCTTCAGTTATGGTGTCAAGCAACAGCGACTTGCCAAACCTCCTGTGGCGGGAAAGGAAGTAATACTTGGGGTTTTCCAGGAGGCTATGGATGTAATTAGTTTTATCAACATAAACATACCCTCCCTCAATTATCTCCCTGAAGCTTTGGATACCTAGAGGCAATTTCTTCATTGCTGCCCACCATCCTTTTTCCATACAAAACCATGCGAGTCTTGAGAGTATTTATACTTAGTATAGCATAAATACAAAAGTTCATTGTGAAGAAGCACTGCTGGTTCTTCAATTGCTTTGCCTAGACACTTAAATTGCCAACACTAAAAGAAGGTTTTTCATAAACATATTTTTTACTGGATGCTACTGTATTTGTATGCTCTTTGGCTTGTTTATGCCTATCCCTTGATGCTTTCCTCATGCAAAGCATCTGTAAATGAAATAAGCTTAACGCAAAACCAGCAGGTATAGATAAATGAAAACTGTATGTTATATTGATATTAAGCATATGCTTTTCAAGTTTGAAAAGGGAACTTTTGAAAAATCTAGCCCAAACGAACACCGAGGTGGTTGGCTATACGCAAATATAAGCAGATATATATAGTTTTGGCGTACTCGCTCGCCCATTTCCTCGTGGATTTTGGATGTGTTTTCTTGATGTTTAGATACATATCTAGATCCCCAAGTTGGAATTTGAACATGCTAATTTACAACTTTTGCGCTTTTGCCATGCAGATGCCTATTGGGGTTATTGCAGACAAAACAGCCAAGAGCCATTCCTTTGCTTTTGTTGGCATCTTTCTTGTATGCGCAGCCTTTTTCATGTTGAAACATCCCGTTGCTGCCATTGTTGCCTGCGGTGTTGGCAATGGGTTCTTCCATATTGGAGGCGGCATAGGGGTTATCCAAGCCAGCGAGGGAAAAGGGGGATTGCTTGGAGTTTTTGTTTCACCCGGAGCCTTTGGGGTTTACTTTGGCACCCAATCAGGGCAAAAGGAGTTGTTGCTTGCTTTGCCCATAATAATTGCTCTTTTAGCCGCATCCATGCCCATCTTGACATTAGCGAAGAAAAATACAAAACCGGAAATAAAGCCATCAAGCCACTCTTTGGATTCGCTTTGGCCTGTCGCTTGCATATTTCTGGTAGTCTTGATGCGGTCTTGGATGGGATTGTCTTTTAATTATCCTTGGAAAAAAATAGGTTGTTGGGGAGCTGCTGTTGTTTCAGCGGTGGTAGCTGGAAAGGCTGCGGGAGGGTTTGCCTCTGATTATAACGGGCCAACGAAAGCATCATTGGCTTCTTTAGGCGGCGCGGCGGTATTGTTTTCTTTTTCGCATGTTCCGGTTATTGGAGTTGCCAGCATGTTCTTCTTCAACATGACTATGCCCATATCCCTTTGGGCACTGGCAAAATTGTTTGACGGAGCAGACGGATTCGCTTTTGGCATGTTGGCTTTCGCTTTGTTTTTGGGCTATTTGCCGCCATACTTGTCAATTAATCTAGAAGGAAACATTGTCTATTCGCTGGCTTGCGCCCTATCGCTGGCGCTGTTATGGACAGGGCTTAAGGAGGGAGGATTGTGAACCTAGGGCTTGCAAGAGCTTTAGTTTTTTCCCTTGCATTGACACTCATTATCGAATGTGGCTTCTTTCTTGCTACAGGAAAAAAGAACAAGAAGGATTTGCTCCTTGCCGTGCTCGCCAATATAATCACAAACCCTGTGGTAGTGTTGGGATATTGGCTCATCTACCTATACACCAATTGGAGCACAATGCTTTCAAAAGCTGTTTTAGAATTGTCAGCTGTAGTTGTGGAAGGGAATTATTACCGCAAGTACGGGCAGGAGTTTACCCGCCCTTTTCTGTTTTCGCTCGGAGCCAACGGGTTGTCCTTTGCAGTGGGGCATTTGATCCAGCGCATTATTTTGGAGGTTAGATAAAGTGAAAAAAACAATACTGGCTATATTATTTGTTGTTTGGTTTATGGGGCTTCTCCATCCAGCTGCTATCCGGGCTGATGTCCTTTTCGAGCCGGACAATAGTTTTTACTCGCGCAACGCAAAAGATTGTGTTTCTTTGAACAGGAGCTATTATGCAAACGGCTCCGAAGGGTACATCATTTTATTGAATGAGCCAAAGGGCAACCATGATGTTGCAATTCTCACAAACGGCAAATCAATTTACATCATGTTCACATACGTAAGCAATGGCAAGCTATGGGGTATTACAGAGTTTTATGACGATAGCGGCAGAACATTGTCGGGCTGGGTTTTGATGTCTGAGCTTTACGCCAAATATGATTATATAGAGTTTGAGCATGAGTATGGCAGCCAGTTTTACGCATATGTTGGCGAAGGGGCAGTCGGTGAAATCGTTTTATGGACATGGCCGGGCTCTGGGGATGTCCGCCGGGTATTTAACACAGCCAACAATGGCAACTCCCCCCTCGTTCCCTACCAAGTGTACAAGGACCCTGACGGGAGGGAGTGGGGATTCATTGGCTACTTGTATGGCTCACACAATGTATGGTTTTGTTTAAGCGACCCCTCCAACCAAAACCTGCCTGCATTCCACCCAGCGCCGGAGCCAGCGCTGGTAGCTGCCGCAAGCGAGGGAAGTTTGCCAAAGCTCAGAAGTGGTTTTAGTGCTACTATCTTGGTTATTGTCCTTGTTGTTGCTGTGGTGTCGGCAACTGCATTGTTGGTTAGAAAGCGCTGGAAACCTGCGGGCTCCAAGGCGAGCAAGTAAAGCTGGCAAAGTTAAAATTGCCTTTTTAGGCGGTGCAAACTTGAATCAAAAGATTCAACTATTGCATAAATATCGGTTTTAGATTTTTGTTGTTGCAATACTGCTCTAAAACCATAAATTATAAGCTGCCAACTGCTTCGCCTGCATGGATTCTGCCCTTGCTTGGCAACTGTTGCGCAGCAAACAA
>Ga0082212_10004615_pt1 | contig 19018 bp, 13 predicted proteins | sample TergutNt197P3_FD_71548 | JGI IMG/M metagenome (GOLD analysis project Ga0082212, IMG submission 71548) | Neocapritermes taracua P3 segment gut microbial communities from Petit-Saut dam, French Guiana - Nt197 P3 | ecosystem: Host-associated > Arthropoda: Insects > Digestive system > Gut ... | reverse complement strand
GGCAAACGAAATCGAGCGAAACATCATCCTAACCTCTTGAAACGATATTGGCAGGGAACAACCCCTTGCGTCTGCTATCGACAATCTTCTTCAATCCACTTGAAAAAAATGACTACCCCCGAACTAATCGTTCACGAATGCCGGTATGTTTGTTATAACCGGAAAAGTCAGACGTATTTGATGTCCCGTGTGAACGCTTGCCTACAACAAATGGATAGATGTCGCCAGTTTTTTGCATGTCTTCGAGTTCAACCATCTTATTTTCCGGTCAGCATCACCCAAAAGGGATGTAAGCGGTCGCAACGGGTACGAACGTCCTCCAGCATCGTCTCAATGTTTGGGACAATCACGCCATTTGCCGGATGATAAGGTTTGTCGTTCACCTTGACCGTTACTCTTGCATTAAAATCAACCATATCTGGCGTGAGTGAAACTATCGTATTCACCACCTTCGATCCCGTTGTTACCACTACCGTATTCGTTGCCCGATACAATTTTGACTCCACTTTAAGCGGTCTGGCATTATTCCGATTCGCCGGAAAATCAATCGGATCACACATGTTTCCCGGCACATCCGTATGCAACACCGGCATTTCCACCCACCAAAAAAAGGAATCCCACGGACGCATCGTTTCTGCCGTAAAATCAAACGGCACTCCGCTGCGTTGCCGAACTTTCATCCATTCAAGAATGTGTAGAATCTCTTCGGAAAAACCTTCCAATCCCCGACCGATGTACCGAATTGCCGTCGCATCGACGGGGTTCTTCTGCGGTGCCTGTAAATATCGGTTCATGACCAGTGCATTGACTGCCCACTTACGTGCGTTGCCGAGTCCGTCTCCTTCCATTTCTCCCCAAACGAGATAGAGCGGAACATATCGCGCCGCCGATTCATACGTGTCAATATACTTCGACGCAACCGCATTGAACGGAATCGTTCCCGCCCACAGATCAGGATGAGCGAGCGCAATGTCCCACGCAGCGGTTCCGCCGGAACCATGTCCCGAGATGAATACCTTGTCCGTATTCACACTGAACCGTCGAAACGCATCCTTGACAGCATGCAACACCGCCGTATGAGAAAAGACGGAAAAATCGTAATCGGACAGTCTCGCTTCCGGCGGATTCCACTCTGGGGCAATGACGATGTAACCGTGTCGGGTAGCGTGTCCCGCTCGCATACCATTGCGCCAGGGACCTGCCCACCAATCAATTTGCGCATCGGGCGTTTGGTACTGTCCGTGAAGCGAAACGACCACCGGATAACGTTGATGCGGATTATAGTCGGGAGGAAGTTGCACGGTATATCGGATTTCCGCCGCTCTATTCATCATCGGCGCACCGGCGGTAAAGAGCGGACTCGGTATCGTAAACTGATAATAACCGGGAAACTCCGGGTCTTCATCGGGTAAATCCGAAAACGGCGGCTTCATCGTTGCCAAAATACCGGCAATGAGATCGGGACGCGACGTTTCCAAGTTTTTGAGTTGTTCCAAAATTCTCTGCCGCAACAGATAATCGGGACCGCTACGGAGATAATCGGTAATCAATTTTTCCGTTTCAGGAAGCGTGATTGCGATGGCGAGTCGTGTGTTTTCCGCTTCGGCACCGGCATACCAACCGGTGATTCCGATTGCCAATTTTTCGGCGGCGGAAAGTTTCGTATCGTCGGCGTAGAGTTGAAACGCATCCAAACGCCGCAATGTCGATTGGTTCAACTCCTTTTCGATTTCCGCAAGTATCGGTGGAATCTTTTCGTTTTTGTCCGACTCCGGCAGTGCTTCGTAAAGTTCTTTGAACGTCTCCGTAATCTCTTGGCACAGTTGCTCGGTGTCTTCGTATCGCCGCACCATCTGCCGGACAGGTTCGAGAAGCCGCTCCGGCAATCGCGGGTCGTGTGCTAACTCTTCAATATGCTTTCGGACGAATTGATACTGTCCGCTTTCCCAACGAAATTCGAGTTCGTCAATCTTCTGCTGGAATAAATCTTGCCGAACTCTCATGGACAGCGAGCGAATCTGTTGCAGAACATCGGGAGAGTCTTTCCAATCCAGTGCGATGGATTCGAGTTCCGCATCGGCTTGAAGGTACAATTTTCCGGCGTAATAGAACCGGGCGAGTTTGATTCGGTCATCGACATTCTTCGAGTCAATCAGCCGCATCAGAATCGGCGTAATCTCTTTGCGAGGTCTGCCGTTGGTGGCGATCCGCATATTCCAGACGACCGGCTTGAGATTGGCTTGAATACTGGTAACGGTAATGTAATACGGATTGAGTTCCACGATGGCTTGTTCGACGTATTCGACTCCGCCGGAGTGCCGGACGGGCAACAAACGGCGACCGAATTCGTCAAAGGGAACGCTGTTGGTATAAGTGCCGGGAATGTAATAAGTCTGACCGTCTTTGTTGGCTCGTTGTCCTGTTTTGAACGGTTCGGGACGGACAACAGGTTCTGGAATAGGTTGCCGGATTTGGAATGTGCGAAGATAGGTATGGCGGAGACCGTCGTCGATGACGATGATCGGTCGGACTTGAAAGTCCTGTGCATTTGGTTTTTCATCGACGCGAGAGAGGTTGACGCTGTCTCCTTCGATGATTCGACCATCTTTGAGTATGTATTTGTTGGCAAGAACCCCCATTTGTCCTAGACCGACAAGACATACCAAGAGGAAAAGTGCCGAATAAACGATTTTTTTCATGCCCGTAGTTTACATAAATGCCCGAAGGGTTGCAAGGCGAATTCCGGCTCATTTTCTCTTGAAACAGTCGCTATTTCGGATTTTTCGCCGCATTACAGCGAACACAAACCCATACGATTTCACCACGTTTTTCTTTGAACGAAACGACTCACGTTGTACCACTTGGCAAAATTATGGTACAATTACGAAAAATGAAAGGAGCGGTGTCATGTCAGCACAGCAATTAACATGCGAAAGCGTTCTTGAATTGATTCGAGAGAACAGCAGAGAATTTAGCAGAGAGTTTAGCCGCTCGCTTAAAGAGCAAGGTGCCGAGTTCGATCGACTGATGAAAAACCAAGCCGATGAGTTTGACCGTAGGATGCAGAAAACGGAATTGCAGATAGAAAGAACGAGCAAGGAAGTCGGCAATCTCGGTAACAGCGTCGGCAGAATCGTCGAACACATGCTCGGCGAAAGAATCATCGAAAAATTTCAAGCATTAGGTTATGGTGTTACGCATCCCGTCCGCCGAAACCACTCTTTTGAGAACACGAAATTAGGAATTAGCGGCGAATTTGACTTGACACTGGTCGATAGCGATGTCATCATTCTCATTGAAGTTAAGACAACGCTAGAAACTTCCGATGTTCGTAAGCACATAGAGAAAATAGAGAAATATCGCCGTCATATTGTTTCGGTTGGTTTTGTGCAGCCTCCGTTTACGCACCTGTTGCCTTCGACACGTTTCATTGGAGCCGTTGCCGGTGCGGTTGTCGAAAAAGAGGCGATGGAGTTTGCTCACGAGAACGGACTATACACCATCGTCCAATCGGGCGAAGCCGTCGAAATCGTGCCGGTACCGAAAACTTTCCAGGCAAAAGAATGGTAGTTTAGAAGAACCCCGCATTGACCGCGAAGGGCAACTGCCGACTCACCGCACAACGCGGTTGAATAATCTGCGGATGCTGACAATCGAAAGGATAGACTCGTTGCGTCAATGACACGGCATTGTCATGTACTTCACCGACGCTCACAAATGGAGAATCGGAATTATCCAGCGTCATCGTCGCGGCATCTAAAAGAAACTGTGAGTACGATCCATCACTCGTACTCCATGCTGTTTCGCCTTCATCGCAAGCGTACAGTATGACCCCTTGCGGACTCGAATCCCATATCAGCTCTTCATACGCTCGACGTATCGGATCACGGAACATCGACAGCATCGGGCACTCATTTTTGCATCACTGCGAAGCCGACGCACACCGATTGCCATCTGCATGCTGGACGAGGAAGAGGGCGAAGGCATCTTCGGCGACTTTGAACTGCTCGGCGGCGACAAATCCGAAGAGGACGCGAACATCCAAGCGTGGGATGTCGACGCGAAACCGTCCGTCGCCGGAAGACCGGTTACCCGTGGACACCGGGAAAAAAACAAAAAAACAAGAGTAGCAAACCCGATACCCCCATAACCGATTCAAGGAGAAAAGGTCAAGATCAGTTTTGCAAAACGACATGTTTTTATCAGATGAAACATGCTGTGTCAATCGGGGTACGCACAGAAAAACCAATTACAGGGACATTCGGTGTAAGAGTATGTTTCAAAGGAAGATGTGCGCATTGCGGAAAGAAATCGCAACAACTTGACAAAGAGCATACTTTTGCCTTCGAGTAGAGTGTGGGACAATGGGTTCGTGTTTGCTTCCATTGATTTCCAGTGAGGAAGAGAGAGTTGTGTGTTTGGACTGCCAAAAAACGCCGCCACGCTCTGAAAATAAGCGACTCGCCGAAGATCGGCAACGAAAACGCCATGTGGTTTATCCGGGCTAAATGATGAGCATCGCATCGCCATAACTGAAAAATCGGTATCCCTCCCGAATGGCTTCACGATACGCCGCTTGAATTAACTCGTCGCCGCCGAACGTGCGAACCAAAATCAGCAACGTCGATTTCGGAAAATGAAAGTTCGTAAGCAATACATCGACGTTCCGAAAACAATACGGCGGACGAATGAAAAGCGAAGTCGTCTTCTCAAACGGTTGTAAGGTTTCCGGTGCGGACTCCAAAACCCTGACCGATGTCGTACCAACGGCAACGATGCGTCCGCCATTGTTTCGGCACCGCTGAATAGTCGTAGCAGATTCCGTCGAGAGCGTACACCATTCGGTGTGCATCGGATGCTCGTCAATGTTTTCGGCAGTGATCGGCTTGAACGTGCCTAATCCGACGTGAAGTGTTACCGAGGCAACTGCCGTACCTTGTTGCCTGACTGCTTCGAACAATTTCGGCGTGAAGTGCAGACCGGCAGTCGGAGCGGCAATCGAACCGGCGCGAGCCGCATAGACCGTTTGGTAACGCTCCTTGTCATAAGGCAACGGCTTGCCGCCGCGAATGTACGGCGGAATCGGTGTCCAACCGATTTTTTCCAAATCTGCCGCCGTCTGCCGTCTGCCATCTGCTGTCTCCAACGAAGTACCGGCTAAATCATGTGTTTCAAGAGGTTGTACCAACCACGTATCATCCGCCTTTTTTTCGACAAATTGAATCAGCAGTTCGTTTTTTCCATCGGGGGAGTGGAGTTGCACCGTTTTGCCGACCTGCATTTTGCTGCTTTTTTTGCCCATGATATGCCAAAGGTTCGGCGGAACAGTTTGCAGAAAGAGTCCTTCCCAGCGTCCGCCGGTGCCAGTCCGCTTGCCGATCAATCGGGCAGCAACGACTTTGGTGTCATTCAACACGAGACAGTCCTGCGGCTGCAAGAATTCGGGCAAGTCCCGAATGTACCGATGTTGAAACGATTGCGTTCGGCGATCCACGACGAGCAATCGGGCATCGGCACGACTCGCCAGCGGCTCCTGCGCAATGAGTTCCGCAGGAAGATCGTAATCGTAATGGGAGAGTAACATGACTTGTAACACCGGAGTACCGGCTAAATGGAAATCACCCTTTTTTCAACACGTCGCAGAGAATGTCGAGTCCCTCGTCAGCAATCTTTTCCTCGATGGTCATTGCCGGTAGCAAACGCAAAACATTTCCCTGCGTGCAGTTGATCAACAGTCCGCGATCCATACAGGACTTAACAAAGGGTGCCCCTTCGATGGCAAGTTCAATGCCGATCATCATACCAACACCGCGAACCTCTTGTATCAAGTTAGATTCCTTTGCGAATTTTTTCAACGTTGTGAAAAACATGTCGCTGATCTTTTTCGTGCGTTCGAGCAAACCCTCCGATTCAATCATACGAATCGTGGCAATACCCGCCGCCGCCGCAATCGGGTTGCCGCCGTAAGTCGCCGCATGCATGCCCGGTCGCAAACTCGCTGCCACTTCCGGCTTCGCCAACATTGCCCCGCCGGGAAGACTACCCGATACCGTCTTTGCCAACGTCATAATATCCGGCTCCACACCGAAATGCTGATACCCAAACCAATGACCGGTACGACCGCAACCCGTCTGCACTTCGTCGAATACGAGAAGCAAATTTTGGTCGTCGCACAATTTTCGCAACCCTGCCAAAAAACCTTCCGGCGGCATTCGCACGCCTCCTTCTCCTTGAATCGGCTCGATCATAATCGCCGCCGTCTCTTGGTCGATGGCGTTTTCAACTGCCGACAAGTTGCCATAAGGAACGTAAGTGAACCCGGCAAGCATCGGATTGAGTCCTTCGTGATACTTCGGCTGGGCAGTGGCGGAAAGCGCACCCATCGTTCGACCGTGAAAACTTCCCTGAAACGTAATAATTTTGTACCGTTCTTTGGCGGAGTGCAATCGGACGAGTTTGATGGCGGCTTCGTTTGCTTCGGCACCGCTGTTGCAGAAAAATGCCTTTCCGCCGAAACTGCGTTCGGAGAGTAGTTTTGCCCAGATGCCTTGCTGTTCGGTGTACCAAGTATTGGGAACGTGAATCAGTTCGGCGACCTGTTTTTGGACGGCTTCGACAATCGGTTTGGGGCAATGTCCGAAGAGTCCGCAGCCCCAGCCGGGAAAGAAGTCGATGTACCGCTTTCCTTCGGCATCCCAGATTTCGGAGTTCACACCGCGCACGAGCGCAACCGGATACCGGGTGTAATTGCCGATGACATATTGGTCGAATAACGCAATCGTTTCTTTGGAATTGAGCATAGCGTGATTCTAGTATTTTTTTGTCTTCTGTCAACGATGCGATTTGTTTGATGACACGAGGTGTGCAAGAATGGAATTTTCCAGCGATGGTCGAGCAGATGTAGGGCAATTTTTGGTACTTTTCCAGTGAAAAGCGAGGCACACTTGAAATTGCCTGTTTTGCCTTGTCAACCCAAATTAAACGAAAAACTTTCTTGCATACCTCGTGTTCGCTTGATGGCGGGTTTAGCAGAGCCGCACTCTTACGATTGCGGCTCACGGTAAATTTATCACCGTTTTTGGTATAGTCCGATTGCATGAGTGTGTACAACTTGGGTGTTGTAAGATGCCTGACCGGTATTTTTGCAAGGGCGTACGCTATGCAATCTGATTACTGAGTTGATTATCATTTTTCAATGCATGAATATACTCTGGTGTCGTTCCGCAACACCCGCCGATGAAGTTGGCACCCGCCGCCAAAAGTTCCTTCGCCGACTCCGCAAATTTTTCCGGCGTTTGGCGATAGACCGTTCGATCATCGACAATTTCCGGCAAGCCCGCATTCGCCTTCATCCACAGCGGCAACGATGTTACCGCCCGCATCCGCTGGCAAATCGAAATGAAACCGTCAATTCCCTGTCCGCAGTTTGCTCCGATAATGTCCGCCCCCGCAGCGGTCAACTGCTCGACCGCTTGTTCGGGTGTCGTTCCCATCATCGTTCGGTCTTTGTTCTTGCCGGTATCGAATACCATACACGCAGCGACGGGCAATCCCGTCGTCTTTGCCGCCTTAACTGCCAACACCGCTTCGGCAGGATCGCTCATCGTTTCAATCACGATTCCGTCCGGCGATTCGGCGGCAATCGCTTCGGCTTGTTCCAAAAACGCCGTATAGAGTTCATCCGACGAGATCGTCCCCGACATCAGCATCACACCGGTGGGACCGATGGAAGCGAAGACCCGGCGGTTTTGCTCTTGGGCAACTTCTTTGGAAAGCCGCACACCAGCGCGGTTCAGTTCGGCAATTTTGTCTTCCGCTTCATGTTTAGCGAGCAAAAAACGGTTCGAACCGAAAGTGTTCGTCAGGATAATGTCGCTTCCCGCCTGAATGTATGCTTCTGCAACTTCTCGCACCATATTGGGATGGGACAGATTCCAGAAGTCAGGATGCTCGCCGATTGGCAGTCCGCGAAGTTGCAACTGCGTTCCCCAACCGCCATCAAGAATAAATGTACCGGATGAAAACCAATTCGATGTTGACATAACGCCATTGTCAACGATGGAGTTGCAAAGGTCAATAGGGGGATATAGAAATTTAGACGGGAAAGTCTAACGATCTCGAACTCATTGACGTTTTCTAACTTTTTTTACGTGGTACAATAGGGGGACATTATTTCATCACAAAACAATGGGAACACTCGCCTTGCCCGACATGAACCAATTAAGCGAAAACGGAATCGACTTCGTCGATGAACCGCTCTTCGAATCGTTGCTGAAACGCCAAACCGATCCGGGACATGTTCGGGAAATCATCGCAAAATCCAAAAACAAAGAAGCATTGACTCTCGAAGAGACCGCCGTCCTTCTTAATGCCGACGAACCGGAACTTGTCGAACAGATTTTCGAGACCGCCCGGCAACTGAAAAAGGATGTGTACGGCAACCGAATTGTTCTTTTCGCTCCGATTTACGTCGGCAATTACTGCATGAACGATTGTGCGTACTGCGGTTTTCGACGGAGCAACCCCGATGCCATCCGCCGGACGCTCACTTCTGATGAATTGCGAGAGCAAATTCTCAATATGCTCAAAATGGGACACAAGCGGACGATTGCCGTCTTCGGTGAACACCGGGACTACGGACCGGAATACATTGCCGAGTGTGTCCGGCAGATTTATGCGGTGCAGTACAAAAACAGCAGCATTCGCCGGGTCAATATCAATGCGTCGCCGCTCTCCCACGAAGGTTATCGCATCGTTAAAGAGGCAGGAATCGGTACATATCAGGTGTTTCAGGAAACGTACAACCATGCAACTTACGCCAAGATGCACCCGGCAGGAACACGCAAAGGTAATTTCCTATGGCGGCTCGATTCCTCGGCACGCGCCATCGAAGCCGGTTGCGACGATGTCGGAATCGGTGCGCTCTTCGGACTCGCAAACTGGAAATTTGAAGTGCTGGGACTCGTTGCCCATGCGATTCATTTGATGAAACATTATCGAGTTGGTCCGCACACGATTAGTTTTCCGCGTATTCGACCTGCCAGTGGAATTTCAATCGACGAGGTTGCAAAACACGATGTTAGCGACAATGATTTCCTGCGGTTGATTGCTATTTTGCGGCTGTCCGTGCCGTACACGGGCTTGATTATCACGGCACGAGAACCGGCTCCGCTTCGGGAAAAGGCTCTCGGTTTCGGCGTGTCGCAGATTGATGCGGGCAGCCGAATTGAAATCGGCGGATACGTCGAAGCAGGCGACGCGCAAACGCAAGTCTTGGAAAGAGAGCAGTTTGAACTCGGCGATGTCCGACCGCTCGACGAAGTGATTCGGCAACTGCTCACCGACGGTTACATTCCGAGTTTTTGCACCGCCTGTTATCGACTCGGACGCACCGGCGAAATTTTTATGGAATATGCAAAACCCGGCTTCATTCAAAATATGTGTACGCCGAATGCGCTATTGACGTTACAAGAGTATCTGACCGATTTTGCGTCGCCGGAAACGAAGTCGGTGGGAGATAAACTGCTTCGGGAAGAGGCGGACAAATTGCCGGAGGGGAAAAGCCGGTCGGACATTTACGAACGATTGGAACGCATCCGCAACTCCAACGAGCGGGATCTGTATTTTTAGAAGCACAAAATGTTGCGCATAAAAATTCTACCGTAAAGTGTGCAAAGAAGATTCAAACGTCGTTCCTGCGCAGACGCAATGACAAATTTTGGGGCACGTTGCAATCCGCGTGAACCAATCCGTTTTTCTCTTGCCGAAGAGAGCCTTTTATGATACACTGCATACATCGTTCTGTCTTTTCTCTGCGTCCGATGATGATCCGTCTCGTATTTTTCCTGTTTTTCTTTATGACGGCAACATTCCTTGTTACGGTGTCCGTTTCGGCACAGGATATTACCGCCCCCCTCAAACTCATTCAAAACGATTACGACAGATATGCACAACTCTTCCAAATAGGAAAGGAACCCGAATTTTCCCCCAACGGCTCCCAAGCGTGGAGACCACTGTACCGAGATAACAAGTGGAAGGACTACGCCCAAGGAACGGAGTCCAGAGAACCCTTCCTTGCAGCAGAGGTGTTGCGGGGAATCTATCTGGTATCTTTCGTAGATTACCGGTTGAGTTCCGAAATCGATAATATCGTGGTGGACAAGGTGCATTTGAAAAGCACGTTAACAGAACGCTTTGCATTGGATTTAATCGGTGCATGTATGCAGCAGGATTGTCCGACGCTTGCCAATGCGATGGCAACACAAGGAAAACAGTTCTCTTGGAAAAACATACCGCAAGGCGAGATTGTGAAAATACAAGCACTGATTCCTTATATTCAAGAACGAAAATTAATGCGTCGTCTAAGGGCACCACCAACCCCTCCCGAACCACGTCTTCTTCAAGAAATCCGCCCGATCAGGGTGTTGCTCTCCCGCAGTGAGCAAGGATGGTTGCCCTTGTATTATTCCATGCGGGAAACATTTCTCGTGTTAAATACTCTTCGAGATTCGTTCGATTTCAAATTGGCAGAAGAAGAACAAAAAATTCGCCTTGAAGTATGTAAATACCTCGTTGGTGCCTACGATAATGCGGACTTTCATAAAGAGTCGTTAGATTGGATTGACCGCCATTTTTCCAATGCGGCAAAAAAAGGAAACCCTATTGCGCAGTACCATTATGCCCTTTTCCTGCGGTTTTTGGGAGACATCCGTGATCCTTTGGCAAGTGCCGACGAACTCAAATCCGAAAGCATGAAGTGGTTGGAGAAGGCGGGAGCCTCATACGTGGCAAAGAAACGAGTGGATGAACTCATTGCACAACTTGCGGAAGAGGAGAAACAGGCAGAAAAAAGAGCGGAAGCAATGCAGAAAAAAGTAGAAATTCTGATAAAGATCGAGAACGAAAAAATGGACATAGTTGAAGATGTGTTGATGCTGATTGCGAAGCGGCTGGCAAAGTTGGCAAAGTAGCGGAGTTGCGTCCAACAGACTGTTAGGCATCGTCCTCTTTTTCGTTGCCTGGTGTGATAGGCGGTGGTCAAGATGGCGTTGAGCCCAATTTTTCATCTTGCAAAAAAACGAATTTGGTGTATAATGGTAGCAATATTGGTTGAGGGTGCGAATCCTCAAAAACCACTCAAAGAGAATGCCATACGAACGATTTACCGATAGGGCGCGAAAGGTCATGCAACTCGCCAACCAAGAAGCCCAGCGGTTCAATCATGAATACGTCGGAACCGAACACCTCCTGCTCGGACTCATCAAAGAAGGAAGCGGTGTCGCCGCCAACGTCCTGAAAAACCTTGACATCGACCTGCGGAAAATCCGCCACGAAGTCGAAAAGGTCGTCCGAAGCGGTCCCGATACCGTTACGATGGGTCGCCTTCCGCAAACGCCGCGCTCCAAAAAAGTGCTGGAATACGCCATGGAAGAAGCGCGAAATCTCAACCACAATTACGTCGGAACCGAACACATTCTGCTCGGACTCCTGCGCGAACAGGAAGGAGTCGCCGCCCAAGTTCTCATGAATCTCGGTCTGCAACTCGACGAAGTCCGACGCGAAGTCTTGAGTCTGCTCGGACATGGAATCGAACTGGGAGGAAACATCGCCCTCGCCGATCCCGATGATGTGGACGAAGAACCCAGCGGTTCGTCGTCGTCCAAGCGGGACAACAAGAAAACTCCCGCCCTCGACAGTTTCGGTCGCGATTTAACCGAACTTGCCAAGCACAAAAAACTTGATCCGGTCATCGGTCGGGAAAAAGAAATCGAACGGACGATGCAGATTTTAAGCCGTCGCACGAAGAACAATCCCGTGTTGCTCGGCGAAGCCGGTGTCGGAAAAACTGCCATCGCCGAAGGACTCGCCCAACTGATTGCCGACGGAAAAGTGCCGGAACTGCTCCTCAAACACCGCGTCATCGCTCTCGACTTGGCAATGATGGTTGCCGGTACGAAATATCGCGGACAGTTCGAAGAACGAATCAAAGCATTGATGAACGAAGTCAAACGGACTCGGAAAATTATCCTTTTCGTCGATGAGTTGCACACGATTGTCGGTGCAGGCGGAGCGGAAGGAGCAATGGATGCGTCGAATGTTCTCAAACCGGCGTTAAGCCGAGGGGAAATCCAGTGCATCGGAGCGACCACGCTTGACGAATATCGAAAATACATCGAAAAAGACAGTGCATTGGATCGGCGATTCCAAATCGTGATGGTCGAACCGCCGAGCAAGGAGCAGACAATCGATATTTTGAAAGGACTTCAAGAGCGTTACGAAAAACATCATCATGTTCAATTTACGGACGATGCCATTTTTTCGGCTGTGGAACTTTCCGACCGATACATAACGGGACGTTGTCTGCCGGATAAAGCGATTGATGTCATCGACGAGGCGGGTGCGAAAATCCATCTGAAGTCGATGATGAAGCCGACAAGCGTTACGGAATTGGACACAGAACTCGAAACGCTCGGCAAAGAAAAAGAAGCGGCGGTCGGCGAACAAAACTTTGAAAAAGCCCTCGTTTTGCGGAACAAGATTGACGAACTCTCCCGCAAGAAAAAGGAGGCGGTCGAGAAACTGAAAGACAAAGTCGGAATGGTCGATGAACCGATCATTGCCGAGGTGGTCTCCAAAATGACGGGGGTGCCGCTGACTCGAATGACGACCGAAGACACAAAACGTCTCATGAACATGGAAGTGGAACTGCACAATCGGGTGATCAGCCAAGACGAAGCGATCAAGGCGATTTCCAAAGCGGTGCGGCGAAGCCGAAGCGGTCTGAAAGACCCGAAGCGTCCGACCGGGGCGTTTATTTTCGCCGGTCCGACAGGTGTCGGCAAAACATTGTTGGCGAAAGCCTTGACCGAATTCATGTTCGGCAACGAAGATTCGCTCATTCAACTCGATATGAGCGAATACATGGAGAAACACAATGTCAGCCGATTGGTCGGCGCGCCTCCCGGCTATGTCGGTTACGAAGAGGGAGGGCAACTGACCGAAAAGGTGCGGCGGCGACCGTACTCCGTCGTGTTGTTGGACGAAATCGAAAAGGCGCATCCCGACGTGTTCAACATGATGTTGCAAATTATGGAAGAAGGACGATTGACAGACAGTTTCGGTCGCAATGTCGATTTTCGTAATGCCGTTTTGATTATGACAACGAATGCCGGTGCGGAAGCGATCAAGAATGAGTCGGCGTTCGGTTTCCAAAAACCGACGGACGATGCAACCTACGAAAGTATGAAGGAGCGAGTACACGAGCAGATCGAAAAGGTGTTCCGCCCGGAGTTCGTGGGACGCTGCGACGATATTATCGTGTTCCGGCACTTGACGGAAAAAGACCTCGAAGCGGTGGTCGATTTGGAACTCAAAAAAGTTCGAGACAGGTTGCTTGATAAGGGACTTAAACTCTTGTTGAGCGATGAGTCTCGTGCGCATCTGATTAAGAAGGGAAGCAATCTGGACTTCGGTGCGCGTCCTCTTCGTCGGGCGATTGAGGGAAGCGTGGAAGACCCGCTGTCGGAAGAACTGCTCAAAGGGGAGTTTGAAGGCAAAGAAGTTGTGGCAGTGGATGTCAAGGTGGTCGGCGATAAAAAGCAACTGGTATTCGAAGGAAAGATGTTCGACGAAGTGGACGATCTTGCCAAAGAGAATCTCAATATGTTGTATGCGGCACCGAAGAGTACCAAAGAGAAGACTAAAATTGTTCTCGAAAAACCGGAACATAGTGTGGGGTAACATTTACCGGCACCCTTGCGGGTGCCGCTCTTTGCATCATTCACCGCAAACTTGCGCAAACGTCATTTGCGATTAAAATGTGCTATACCACTTATGATTTGTGTTATGCAAAACATCGCTGCGCCACGCTCTACAAGAATAAACTCCATCATTGTAGTTGCTTGTGTTATCTGCAAAAAGCACACGAGTTAGGAGTGATTCACGATGAACGAGTACGAAACTACAAAGCCGCAACACCGGACATGACCGAACGCCAGTTACAGGAATGGTGGGTTTCGGATTTTCATGCTGTTTGCAGTGTTTGCCCCGAAAAATGGATTTTAGTACACCCAGAGGAGAAATTCAAATGAAAAATTACTTAACCCTTGCATCAATGACCGATGACTTTAGAGAAGTGTTGGAAAGATACGACCATTGCGGCGGACTGTTTTTGAACTGGTTAGAATTCGGGCATAGCAATCAACTGCACCGACCGAAGAACATTTGTATCGAAACGTTTACCAAACGCGCCCCGGCGAACTCGTGGTGGCATGCTTCCGGCAAGAGTATCGTGAAGCCGAAGGAATTGCTGCGTCCCTACGCACCGGGTTCGGATGTGGACAAATTGGGATACTCGTTTTTGAGTCCTCATCTATTCAAGACGGACAAACCGACGGTGCATACGGATTTCACGCCAGTCAGTTATCGGCATTGGTGGCGGTCAGAGCATATTTGCCACGATGTTGCCGTGTGCAACCATTATCGCTATCGGAGTCAAGAGGATTGGCGAGTGAAGTGTCATCGTGGAAATGTTTGCGACGCTTGCAAGGATAATGTCAATGAAGTTGGTTATTCTTTGGACGAGTGGCTGCACGGCGGGAACTGGAGCATTGAGGACATGGCAATCTTGCGATTTGCCAAACGAGTGCGAGAGGTATTGGGTACAGAATGATAGCAGGAAAAAACGATGTCCTTGATTATACACAAAACATGGACACTCGTTTTCCCGCCTCAAAATGGATGCTTCCATTTTATCACGAGCCACAAACCGCCAGCAAGTAAGGCGAGAATCGCTAACGTTGCAAGCACAGGAACTACAATACTGCCACGCTTCGCAGCAGGCGGTGGACTGGTGGGGGACGATGATTGGGCTTGAGGTTCCGCGTCTGATTGCACGACGGTGGAAGCAACATCAGAACCATCAGGATTCAATACCTCCCCCGGTTGCAATTCAATAACCTGCGCAACTGGCTTTTTGGTTTGTGGTGTTGCCACTAGAATGAACGGTGGCTCATCGTTATCGGGAGGGCGAAAATCCAAAGAGCGGATAGTCTCGGTCTCTTCCCCGCCCGACTCCGCCGTGAGAACCAACTTGATATATCTCTGACTCGCACCGTCCCACTCCAACTGCGAAAGTGCTATCGACAGTTGTTGACCATCTTCTTTCTCTAACACCACGCTTTTTCCATCGCAAGAAACGAATCGAGCAACAAGAGGAGACTCACCTTTGATTCGCCAACGACGAAATTCTTTAGGCATCTCTATGTTAGTAGGAGTCTTGAACTCCTTTACCTTCCAACGTATCATGCCTGGTAGTGGCTCTTCAAGTTGTGCATTTTTCTCTTGATTATAAAATTCCAATATCGTATTGGTCTCCTCTTTGTCAGGGACAAAAACAAAGAGCGACTTACTCTTTGGGCTTTCAACCGTCAAACAAAAATCCCCGTCAGGAGTCTTGGTAAAAGACACAAGCCTCGCATCACTGGATTCAGCCGTCGTTTCGCCTATCAGTATGCCGGTGCGATCCACGCGGAAATCTACGGAATAGTAAAGACTTGACTTTGAAGAAGAATTGATTTCATTCTCTCGTACCTGTGCTATGTCGATAGACTCACCAATATTTTGAAAAGTCCCTGTACCTAAAAAAAGATACTGCTCTTTGGGACTAAAAATGTACAAGGAAAAATAGTCGTCAGGTATTTCACCGTCATCATCGGTGAACCATATTCCATATTTCTGCTCGTTAGGATCGGAATCGTTGAGCCCGACAGAAAGAAACCACTTTTCGTAAGATGAATTGGCAAGCAAGGATTTTGGATTAGGTTCAAGGTCATATCGATATTTTTGACGTATCCCTTTTGTTACTGATTGCAGTTCCGTTTGTGTAGTCCCAGAGTCATCATATCGTATAGTTTTGATGGAAACAGGAATTGCGTCCGATACTGGCGTAATTTTCTCAATTTTCTCCTGCACCCGGTCCTCTTGCGCCACCAAAAATGTAGGATCAATAACCATGATCGCAACGATCAGCAATGTAACTATAAATTCAAGTTTACTCATGTTTCTGTAGGATGGTAAAGTTCTGTAAAATAATGTCCACGCCACAAGGCATAAAAGCGCACTCGGCAACTTATGGTGCAAGAATGAATTTAATTTCAAATCCTCCTCGTGGAAACCATTTTCCTGACGGATCCTGTAAAGCACCAATCGCACTACTGGAGTAATCGGTTTGAGCTGCGACTCTTGTTGTTCCGGCGGGTTGTATGCCGTATGATGGGTCATAATAAGTGTTACCCGCCTTCACAATGTAATGTACATCAAACAATTTCGCTTTGGGAGTTTCCATGTTTTGTCCCGCTAAACCTGTTGCTGCTAAGTCTAAATTACTCGTACTATGTGTTTGCCCTTTTGGGAGAGAACGAAAAACAATATGTTTAACGCCAAACGCCCTGTAATTGGAAGGTGGCAAAACTTTTATTCTTTCACTTTGTACACCATTAATCAATAGCGTTTGACGAAACAAATCTGCCCAAGCATTACATTGTCCTTGCTTATTGGGATTTTGTATCAATTCTATAGCCGATGTTTTTTCATCGCCATCAAACGTCTTGTAGTAATAGAGTTCCCGCTCAAAGACCCCTGGCTCACTCCATGCTTTTACTCCTCTGCCGCTGAACGATTGCCAAGTATTGGTAATACAAGTGGCATCATCTGTTGCTCCGCGGTTTTTACAAGCGAGTTCGTACATGGTCTCTCGTCTCTGACCTAATGGGTTTTTTAGTGTAACATAGAGCCAATTATCGCTTTGTCCGATAGTTTTCCAGATAATCTGGGCGTTAGGTCTTGCGTATAAATAACCTATCGAATTATTTTTTTATTGTATAGTTCCACTCACCGTGAAAGTGATGTGGTTTTAATTTGATGGTTGCTAGTTCATCATCTGTAACTATTATTCCTTTGGGATAGACTTTTGTATCTACCGCTGACTTTACAATCAGTCCTTTACTTGTCGTAGTATTACTTATCAAATTGACAACTGTTGTCAAATCATAAAGCGGTCTGCCACGCCAGTTTTGAGTAATAAAAGAAAACAAACGATGTTCAATCTTGTTCCACTTACTCGTACCCGGCGGAAAATGACAGACCGTAATGTTAACACCCATAAATGTTGCTAACTTCTGTAGTTCCAATTTCCACAAACGAAGTGTGTAACCATCACTACCACCAGCATCCGCCGTCATCAATAATCGTGTCGCTCTAGGAAAACGGTAACGACCCATACGAGTCCACCAACGACGGATACTATTTGCAGCAAATTGTGCTGTGTCATGTGTAATACCAATATTAACCCAACCTTCATTGCGACCTATATCATACACACCATAGGGAATTGCCTTGCCAAGTTCCTTGTTAGGAAAGTCATGCATGTTCGTTTCTACTGACTTTCCTTTGGGGCAATACTCACGACCTTTATTGCTGAAATTCCCTAGATTTTCCTTCTTTTTCGTGTCCACCGAGATTACTGGTTGTCCCGATTGCAAGAACCGTTTCACTTGATCGTTGATATACAAAAACTGCTCGTTGCGATCTGGATGATCTGTACCTTCACGAGTCTTCTTGTTACCTTGCAGACTATATTCTAATTCGCGAAGTAGGGAACCTACAGTCGACGCAGATATATCATAGCCTTGTCGATTGAGTTCGTTGGCAAGTAATCTTGTACTTTTACAAGTCCAACGTAGAGGTGATTCGGGATCACCACGCATGACGGGATCGATGAGGGATTCGAGTGCATCAGGAACATCTGGATAATGTTCTGTTAACTTCTTTCGTCCGCCGCCAGGAAGGCGGGATTGTTCGGGAAAAAGATCATTCACTTTATCTACTTGTATCTCACGCAAACCACGACGGATGGTTGTATGGGACATGCCGATTGCTTTTTCGACAAGAGAGATACCGCCCCAGCCGAGTTGCTGGGCTTCGGTGGCTGCCCAAATACGTCGACCACGTTCATGCAACACTTTTTTCACAGAAGCATATTTTTGGCGAAGCGTTTGAATCTTGACTAACTCTTCCATAAAGGCATGATAACAAATACAAAAGGTTTCTACAAGAGCAATTCGATACGTTATCGACACAAAAACGAAATCTCTGAATACGGCATTCCTGGAATGGATACTAATCTGATCGATCCGATTTAGACACATCCTCGACGGTAAAACTTGCAGTCGCACCATGCATTTCATAAAAAAATTTCCTGATTATGCCGGATTAGGTGGCGGGCAGTTTTGTTAAAATAGACAAAATACGGCGACGACAATTTCAAAATAGGTAGTTTGCAAGGTGGTCTCCGGTGCGATCTTCACGCTGAATGACTGCATTGCATGACAGGTACCCACTGATATTGACGGTATTAGAGATGACGTTTTTGATAAAAACCCCGTATTTTAAGCATTTCCAGCCGCCACTTATTCTGGCATACCCAGAAATTTTTACACACCCGAGGTCTTGTCGAACAATTAAATTTACCCTAACAGTTTGACTCATAAATAGTTACGGAATTTTAACCGTCCTCACATTTTTGTGAAATTAGCGATTGAATTTTGCCAACCCCCGGAAATATTGATGTTTTTTGAAAAATAGTGCAACACAGGCACAAAAACAGACGTTTTTAGTCTCGTTGTAACTCGTTGAAACAAAAAAGGATACAGCAAATTTAATTCGTCGACAAGACCACACCCGATCGAGTACAGCGAACGGTCAACAAGTTGACACAATTTCGCATTGCTATACAATGGGGCGGTCAGGAAGGCGGATTATGGATAAAAACAAAAGTTGGTGGCTACGCCCTTGCGGAGGATTCGACGTTCTTCGGCAAGCCATTCCGCTCATCATTTCCGGCGGCTCCATTTCGCTGATGAATTTCACCGACCGCATGTTCCTCATGTGGCACAGTGACATGCAACCCGATGCAATGACAGCCTCCATGTACGGCGGTATGCTCTTTTGGACTGCCGTA
>Ga0082212_10004614_pt1 | contig 19019 bp, 16 predicted proteins | sample TergutNt197P3_FD_71548 | JGI IMG/M metagenome (GOLD analysis project Ga0082212, IMG submission 71548) | Neocapritermes taracua P3 segment gut microbial communities from Petit-Saut dam, French Guiana - Nt197 P3 | ecosystem: Host-associated > Arthropoda: Insects > Digestive system > Gut ... | reverse complement strand
TCCAGAGGAATTTGCCGAGTATGAAAAAATCGGCATGCATGAAGGGTTCAAAGGCATAGCCTCGGCACCGCTTGTGAGAAGTTCATTCCGCGCAGCCGAACTATTCGACCGCGCCGCTGCAAACATCTAATGCCGCAGTAACTATGCAAAGGCTCAGAGATGGGAATCCGTTAATCCCCGTCAGATGCTAAATCCTCAGCAGCTAATTCCTGTTCAGAAGCATGCGATTTGGTAGTAACATTTTCCGCGCAGATGCTTGCGTCCGCTGCTGTGCTTCCCGTAAGGTAGCGTTTGCCGGTTGTCAGATAAATAATTCCGCCAATGCAGATGGTTGCCGCAATGATGCCAATAACCTGCGCCTCAACCAAACCAAACACCCACGGCGTTCCGCCCTCTCGCTGGAATCCAATGGCAATACGCCACAATGAGTACGTACCGAGATACACCATAAACTGTACGCCGGAAGGCTTGAACTTACTGCGAAAAATCATAATTACAGCCAACAATGCCATCAGAAATAAAATCTCATACACCTGTGTCGGCTGGAAAGCCTGATGCAGTGGAGCAAAAGACTCAGGATTGGTATATACAATGTTGAAGCGGCTGCCTTCGTCGCCATAGCAACAGCCGTTGAAGAGGCATCCCACACGCCCTATAGCCTGTGCCATGATGACACCCGGTGTGACCACATCCACCAAATAAGCATAATTAATTTTTCTGAAACGGCTGTAAATCCAAACCCCCAACGCCGCACCCAATATGGCACCATAAACCGTCAGTCCACTGCCGCCGAAGATGCTTATAGGGTTGGAAAAGTAATGCCGAATGTTCTCAGTTCCGTCAAAAACATGCAGCAGACGGGCGAAAACCATGCCTGACGGAATGCCGACTATGGCAGCACCAAGTAAATCGTCATAGGAAATTTTGGCACCTCGCCGGATCTGCATATAAACCCAGAATATCAGCACCGCTATGGCCAGCACCATCATGGCGCCGTACCAACGCACCTCCAAACTACCCATGCGAAATAAAACCGGACTAATTCCAATTTCTATGGTATGCATACTCGCTCCATTGAATTTTAAGACATATTAATCTATAAGCCATGCCAATTATACACCAGATGGTCTCATGCTTTCATTTTGCGGTGTTTCCTGAGCCAGCCTCAACAATGCATCAAGCAGTATTCGTGCCGCCTGCTTATCCAATGGCTTGTTGTTATTGCCGCACTTTGGTGATTGAATGCACGCCGGACAACCGTCATGGCAAGAACACTCCACTATGGTTGCAAGCGTAGCTTGCCACAACTCACGGATTACCTCAAAGCCTTTCTCCGCAATGCCCACACCACCCGCATAAGCATCATAGATGAAGATTTGCGCCTTGCCAGTATCCGCATGCAGCGGTGTAGAAAGCCCCCCTATATCATTTCTGTCACACATGGCAAACAACGGCAGCATACCTATCGCGGCATGCTCCAAGCCATGTATGCCGCCAAGGAAGTCCAAACCCTCCGCTGCGACACAATTCACCGCATCACGCGGCAGATCAAACCAAAGCGCCACCGTACTAAAACACTGAGTGGGTAAAACCAGCGGCTCCTCTCCCAAAATCTCATCCGTGAAGTGTTTCTTTTTCCGATAACTCACAATATCCATGCTGACTCTCACCTCACCAAGATACACATTGAGCCAGCCGATGGTCTTTTCTTTTTGTACGGAAAGAATACGTATGTCAGTTAGATCTTTGGCAACAGTATAGTAGTTTGCCGTGTTCGGCTCAGCCTTAATAATCTTGCCTACCAAATCAAATTCCGTTACCTTGTAGCTTTCGCCCTGATGCAAATAAATTGCCCCAAGATGTGCCTGCATGAAAGCATGTGAAAGATCAAGCGTTTCAAGCAGTTTGCCGCTTGAGGCATCTATCAGAGAGAAATTATCACCTGAGGCAGCCCGAATATTCACATCGCTTGCAGGATAGGACAATGCCGTTGAAAGAAAGAAATGCCCGCGGCGTTCTTTAATAAGGTTGTCTGCCAGCAACTGCGCGATTTTGGCACGAAAAGTGTCCCCAAAATACTGCTTATCCCCGGGTCTAAGCGCAAGCTCCCATGCGGCACACAGCAGATGCGCACACAGAATGTAGTGATTGGCAGGGTTAACCAAGGCGTTTTCAAAAGTGTGCCTGAAAAAAAACTGAGGTCGTCGCATAAAGTACTGATCAAGCGGATTATCCAATCCGATTAGAAAGGAAAGCGAGCGGCTGTCACGCCGTCCGCTGCGCCCTGCCTGCTGCCAGGTGCTTGATATTGTGCCGGGATAACCCGTAAGCACCGTAGCCTCCAAATCGCCTATGTCAACTCCAAGCTCCATCGCATTGGTTGCCACCACTCCAATCAACTCTCCACAGGCGAGTTCGCGCTCGATTTGGCGGCGCACATGCGCTTGGTAGCCTGCACGATACGTCTTAACACGGGAAACATAGGGCGGTGCAAGGTCATTCAGACGATCGCGAATATATCTTGTTAAAAGCTCCGATAGCCTGCGCGTGCGTGTAAAACAGATGGAACGAATGCCCTCTGAAATAAGTTGCGCCGACAAATCAGCCGCCTCTGCATTGGCGCTGCGCCGTACACCTGTTGCAGAGTCAATAAGCGGAGGGTTCCAGAAAACAAAATCCTTGCCGCCTTTGGGGGAGCCGTCATCAGCCACAACAGAAAACGGCAGCCCAGTGAGATTGGTTGCATGCTCAGCAGGGTTATCTATGGTGGCTGAGCAAAGTATGAACTGCGGAGATGAACCATAGGCATCACACAACCTGCGCAAGCGCCGCAATACAAGCGCCACATGCGAGCCGAAAACACCGCGATAGGCGTGTGCTTCGTCAAGTACCACATAACGCAGGTTGCGTATAAAACGCGCCCATGAATTGTGGTTTGGCAGCATACTTACGTGCAACATATCTGGATTGGTGAGAATCAAGCGTGCGTTACGGCGGATAGAAACACGCTCATAGGCTGTAGTATCTCCGTCAAAGGTATCGAATTCTTCGGCACGCAGCACGCACGGCGAAAACAAGTGTTTGACTTTGCCTAACTGATCCTGTGCCAGTGCCTTTGTGGGAAACAGGTAGATGGCGCACGCGCGACGTTCATCCAGCGCCGTCTGCATCACCGGCAGGTTATAGCACATGCTCTTGCCTGATGCCGAAGACGTGGATACTATAACATTTTTAGCGGCACGTATGAGGTTAATCGCCTGTGTCTGATGGGTATAAAGAGGACCCAAACGATGCTGCGATAACACCTGCTGCAACACAGGGGAAAGGGGCATTTCAAGCTCACCATAGCGCGCTTCGCGCGCCTTCATCTCCTGATTGTGAACAATCTGCCCCTTGTAAAAACTCTGGCATTTAAGGTGCGTTATAAAATTGGATATGTCCTGCATAATCTTACAAAAGAATGAGTTCTATTTCGTAGTCCAGCAACTCAACGTCAAAGTGCCCACCTTCGACAAAATTCACTGCCTTTGATAACACCTCATTGGAGAAACGCTGGTCATTTGATGCCACACAAACGGCAATGGTTGCCACCTGCCACAAATCATTGTCCGCTACCTCCGCTGCAGAAACATTGAAATGATTGCGCAGTTGAGCAACGACGGACTTGACCTCCTGCCGCTTGCTTTTAAGCGACATATTTTCAGGCAGGCGCAGATGCAACTGTAATACACCGACATTCATGTTTTAAAATACGCTCGCCAATTCTCACCTATGCAGAAATTATAGCAGAAACGAGACGCCAAACAACGCAAACATGGAAAATTTACACTGGCTACACCTTATGTTATAATCTGCAAATTGCAGAGATAAGAAAAACTGGAGAACAAATTTGTTAGATTTACAGAAAAAAAGCGAAATCATTCAGAAAAATGCGCTCCATGAGGGAGACACCGGCTCAACCGAGGTGCAAATCGCACTGCTTACAGAGCGCATAACACAGCTGACACGCCACATGACCGCTTTCGGTCATGACTACCATTCAAAGCGCAGTTTGCTTCGTCTCGTCGGACAGCGCAGAAGGTTGCTTGCTTACCTGAACAAGGAAGATGTCAACCGCTACAAGAAGCTCGTCAAAGCTCTTGGCTTGCGCAAGTAAGACACGTTACATCCTAATAACCGACAAGGAGGAAGCAAATGGCTCAACCGTTTGCAGTAGAGGACACCATAGGTGGCCGTATACTTAGTATTGAAACCGGCAAATTGGCGGCTCAGGCGAGTGCCGCTGTCACGTTGCGTTACGGAGACACTGTTGTACTTGTAACCACATGCGTCAGCCCGCAGCCTCGCGAGGGAGTCGATTTTTTACCACTAACCGTTGACTACGAGGAAAGGCTGTATGCTGCAGGCAAAATCCCCGGCGGCTTCATACGCCGTGAAGGAAGGCCTTCAGAAGAGGCTATCCTAACCAGCCGCCTTACAGACCGCCCGTTGCGCCCGTTGCTGCCCAAAACATGGCGGCGTGAAATTCAGGTCGTAATCACAGTTCTCTCGACAGACCGCGAGAACGATCCGGATACGCTGGCGATTATTGGCGGCTCATGCACGCTTGGTATGTCTGAGGTGCCTTTTGAAGGTCCGGTGGGTGCATGCCACGTAGGCTATATTGACGGACAATACGTCATCAATCCTACCATGCCTGAAATGGCAAACAGTACATTGGACTTGGTTGTCGCATCATCCAAAACAGCAGTTGTTATGGTAGAGGCGGGAGCAAAAGAGATGCCGGAGGATATTATCACCGGTGCTATGAAGCTTGCTCATGAAGCCAATCAAAAACTGATTGCCATGCAGGAAAAACTGATTGCTGCCGTAGGTAAAATCAAAGAGACGGCTCCCCCGGCTTTTGGCAACGATGAGTTGAAAGCCGAGGTAGAACGAATACTCGCAGGACGTGTGTGGGATGCGCTTAATTTCGCCACCAAAGCTGAGCGCGAACCCAAGCTAAGCATTCTCAAAGCAGTGTTACTGGAGCAGCTAAAGGACAAGTACCCCGACAATGAAATTTTGGCGGCTTTCGACAACGTCATCCGGTATGCACTGCGTACCCACATACTAAAGTACGGAACAAGGGCCAACAACAGGCCGCTAACACAAATCCGTCAACTGTCATGCGACGTAGGGTTGTTGCCGCGCGTACACGGCTCAGGGCTCTTCACCCGCGGAGAAACCCAAGCCCTTTCCATCACAACACTTGGCTCAGCGCGCGACGAACAGCAACTTGACGGACTTGGCATATCTGAAAGTAAACGCTATATGCACCATTACAATTTCCCTCCGTTCTCCACCGGTGAAGTTAAGCGTGTAGGCTCCCCGGGACGCCGCGAGATCGGGCACGGAGCATTGGCCGAGCGCGCCATACTTCCGGTAATTCCGCCGGAGGAGGATTTCCCGTATACCATCCGCGTGGTATCTGAAATTATGAGTTCTTCCGGTTCTACTTCCATGGCCAGCGTGTGCGGTTCATCCTTGTCACTGATGGATGCCGGTGTGCCTATAAAAGCCCCTGTTGCCGGTATTTCCATGGGACTGGTTACCGGCGATAACGGCGAGTGGGTCGTGCTGACGGATATTGAAGGCATGGAAGATAACTACGGCGACATGGACTATAAAGTTGCCGGCACAATTGACGGCATAACCGCCCTGCAGCTGGACATCAAACTAAAAGGTGTCAGCTTGGAAATGCTGGAAAAGGCCATGTGGCAAAGCCGTGAGACGCGTTTGTTCATTTTGGAAAGCATGCGGGGCGCTATCGCACAAAGCCGCAGCGAGCTTTCCAAATACGCACCGCGCATGTACAAAATGGTAATTGACCAAGATAAGATCGGCACGGTCATAGGTCCTGGAGGCAAAACAATTCGCTCGATTACTGACGAGAGCAAAGCCACCATAGACATCGCCCCAGACGGAACTGTGATTATCGGCGCCGTTGATGAAGCATCTGCCAAAAAAGCTATGCGCATGGTTGAGGATCTCACGCGTGAGATTAAATCCGGTGAGGTTTTCACGGGTAAAGTAGTGCGCATTATGAACTTCGGTGCTTTCGTTGAGTTATTACCCGGAAAAGACGGCTTGGTGCATATCTCAGAACTGGAAAACCATCGGGTAGACAAGGTAGAAGACGTCGTCAAGATAGGCGACGAAATCACAGTAAAGGTAATTGAAATTGACAGCCAGGGACGCGTAAATTTGTCGCGACGCGCCTTGCTGGCTCCACCGGAAGGCGGCAATCAGGAGGGAAACGCACCTTTTCGCCCTCATAATCAGCAGCCGTCCGGAGGTTTCTCCAACAGACCACGTTTCTAGACGAAAGAATCAACCGCAGAGGTGAGAGCATGTCCAAGATAAGGGTCTTGGTACACGGAGCCCTAGGCAAAATGGGGCAAACAGTAATTACGGCTCTCAGGCAGGAGCCTGATATGGAACTGGTAGGTGCGGTTGACATCAGCGCCGTAACCAGCGACCTTTCGGCGCCGAATGGGTGTAGCATTCCATTGTCATGCGATATTGAGGCTATGCTGGGCGCACAACGACCAGACGTAGTGGTTGATTTCAGCACTGCCAAAGCTATGGAGCATTTGGCACAGGTCGTGCTCTCACATGGGGTGAGACTGGTAAGTGGAACTACCGGGTTGAACGAAAACGTTCTGAGCAAGATTGAGGCGCTGGCGAAAGAGTACAAAACCGGCGCAATAGTCGCGTCCAATTTCGCCATTGGCGCTCTGGTGATGCAGCATCTTGCTAAAATTGCCGCCAGATATTTCGATTATGCCGAGATCATTGAGGAGCATCATCAGTTCAAACTTGACGCACCATCAGGGACGGCTCTTTCCACGGCAAAATCCATGGTGCAATCGCGCGGTAAGGCTTTCATAGAACCGAATCAAAGCGGCACACAACAGGAAAGCAGGGGGCAGCAATTTGACGGCATATGCATACACAGTGTGCGCATGCCGGGTATTGTGGCGCGGCAGGAAATCCTGCTTGGCGGCATGGGACAAACACTCTCAATTAAACATGATGCAATTAACCGCGACTGCTATATGCCCGGCGTAATGCTGGCAATCCGCGAGATAGGCAAGCAAAATGGTTTGATTGTCGGTTTGGAAAAACTACTCGGTCTATAATTTTCTGAGGAGCCTCATATGAGCAAATACAGGGTGGCGATTGTAGGTGCCACAGGCATGGTTGGCAGTGAGTTTATAAAAATGCTGGAGCAGCGCAGTTTTCTTATAAGCGACATGCAACTGTTCGCATCAGACCGCTCGGCCGGTAAGAAATTATTCTTTTCCGGTGAGGAGTATGAGGTCAAGGAAACCGCCGAAGACTCCTTTCGCAACGTGGATTTCGCCTTCTTTTCAGCCGGCACCGATATCAGCAGGCACTTCGCGCCTATAGCCGCCAAAAGCGGTGCGGTCGTTATTGATAACTCAGCCGCTTTCCGCATGGACAGCAGCGTACCGCTGGTAGTTCCCGAAATAAATGCAGGGGATATTCAAAACCATCAAGGCATTATTGCCAATCCCAACTGTTCCACCATACAGATGGTTGTCGCGCTCTATCCACTGCACAAGGTCAATCCGATTAAACGCATAATAGTAACGACTTTTCAGTCTGTTTCAGGTACAGGGGTTGCAGCTATCGATGAGCTCACAGCACAAAGCACACAGGTGCTAAACGGGCAGAATACGACCCCACGCGTATATCCGCATCAAATCGCCTTCAACACACTGCCGCATATTGATATGTTTTTAGACAACGCCTACACCAAAGAGGAATGGAAAATGCTGGAGGAAACACGCAAAATCATGCATGCCGAGGATATACTTGTTTCGGCCACATGTGTGCGCGTGCCTGTACTCACCAGCCATAGCGAAGCTGTAAACATAGAATTTTCAGAGCCTATCTCAGCGGAGGAGGCGCGCGCATTGCTGTCACATGCCCCTGGCGTACAGGTGCTTGACGACCCAGATGCCAATCTCTATCCTACGCCATTGATGGCAGCGGGCACTGATGCCACGTATGTCGGGAGGATTCGCCGTGACGTATCGCACCCCAACGGGCTTGTGATGTGGGTTGTTTCCGACAATATCCGCAAAGGCGCAGCGCTCAATGCTGTACAAATTGCCGAAGAAATGGTTAACCGCAATTGGGTCAACCAGAGAGGTTAATATGAAAAACGCAAAATCATTGGGACGACTTATTACAGCTATGGTAACGCCATTCGACGAGAATGGTGCTGTAGATTACGAACAGGCCAAGAAACTGGCCAAAGCACTGATTGACTCAGGAAGCGACGGCATCGTCGTGGTTGGCAGCACTGGAGAGTCACCAACAGTCACATGGGAGGAAGAACACCGCCTCTTCCGCGAAATTAAATCAGTTGTCGGTGATAACGGATCAGTCATCGCTGGCACAGGCTCAAACTCCACAGAGGAGGCCAAGGAGAACACTATTCGCGCACAGGAATGGGGTGTTGATGCCTGCTTGCTGGTTGCACCATATTACAATAAGCCGACACAGGAAGGGTTGTATCAGCATTTCAAGACTATTGCTGAAAGCACCAAACTGCCTTGTATTCTGTATAACGTACCGGCAAGAACAGTCACCAGCATTTCGGCAGATACGATTATCAGACTGGCGCAAATTAATAACATTGTAGGTCTTAAGGAAGCCTCCGGAGATATGGAACAAGCCGCCCGCGTCATACGCGGCGCAGGTGAAATCCGCGATGACTTCGTGGTATGGAGCGGAAACGACGGCGACACCCTGCCAATGATGGCTCTTGGTGCGTATGGTGTGATTAGCGTTGCCTCGCATTTGGTCGGCCGGCAGATAAAGGAAATGATTTTGAGCTTTGTCTCAGGCAAAGCAGAGCGCGCAGCTGAGATTCACCGCGATTTGGTGCCTCTGTTCAAAGACCTGTTCATCATCTCCAATCCCATTCCCTTAAAGTATGCCCTAAACCATATTGGCTTCCGTGTCGGCGGGTTACGTCTGCCACTTACCGAAGCTGATGAGAAAACTGCCTCCTTGTTGCGCCAAACGCTTAAGCGCTACCAAATTGACTTGCCGATTGGGTAATGCAATTTATCATCCTCAGCAAGGAAAAATGTCTTGTTATATGGAAACACAAAACATGCAAAACGTAGGCATGTACCAACACTTTGGCTTTAAGCTGGTGCACTAAACTTGCATGCCAAGTGGCGGCCCTCCAATATATCTCTTGTTGCGACAGCCTTAGACACCTGTCATACGGCAAGGCATTGCATGACGGCGTTTGTAAAATAATTTCAAAAGCACCGCTGCGTAATTGGGCCCGTAAAAAATGATTATAAAATTGATATTGTGTTTTATTATCATTTACAATACAATCACTGAATAAAAACTTTTACGGAAGGGATACATCACATGGCATTCAAGAATACCTATCTTGAGGGAATTTTCAACAAGGTGTGTGCTAGAAATGCGAACGAGCCCGAGTTTCATCAGGCAGTCGAAGAGGTTCTGAAATCCCTAGAACCCGTCGTGGAAAAACGTCCCGATATAGTAAAAGCAGGAGTTATTGAACGCATAGTCGAGCCGGAAAGACAGATTCTATTCCGTGTGAGTTGGGTAAACGACAAGGGAGAAGTGCAGGTCAATCGCGGTTTTCGCATACAGTATAACTCTGCCATTGGACCTTATAAAGGTGGACTGCGGCTTCATCCATCAGTGAATGCATCAATCCTTAAATTCCTTGGGTTTGAGCAAACGTTCAAAAATTCACTCACCGGTCTGCCCATAGGTGGCGGCAAGGGTGGGTCTGATTTTGACCCCAAGGGCAAAAGTGACCTGGAAATTATGCGTTTTTGCCAAAGCTTCATGACCGAGCTTGCAAAACATATCGGTCCAGACACAGACGTCCCAGCCGGTGATATCGGCACAGGCGCACGCGAGATAGGTTACATGTACGGTCAATACAAAAGGCTGCAAAATGAGTTCACCGGCATACTGACAGGCAAGGGGTTGACGTATGGCGGTTCACTTGCAAGAACTGAAGCAACCGGTTACGGACTGTGTTATTTTACCGAGAAAATGCTCAATGACAATAATGACAGTTTCAAGGGTAAAGTCGTTGTAATATCCGGCTCAGGAAATGTCGCCATAAACGCCGCTGTTAAAGCCACGCAATTCGGTGCTAAGGTCATTGCCCTTTCGGACTCAGGCGGATATATCGTAGACAATAACGGCGTCAATATCGACGTCATAAACCAAATCAAACTGGTTGAAAGACTGCGTATTTCCGAGTACGCAAAACGCGTACCTGGATCAACTTACACAGAAAACTGCCATGGAATATGGAGCGTCAAATGCGACATTGCCCTGCCGTGCGCAACACAGAATGAACTCGACAAAGCGTCCGCCGATACCCTTGTTGGAAATGGCGTAATCGCCGTCGGGGAAGGTGCGAATATGCCATCAACACCCGAGGCAATAGACGTTTTCATCAATAACGGCATATTGTTCGGCCCTGCAAAAGCCGCGAATGCAGGAGGTGTGGCAACATCAGCGCTTGAAATGGCACAAAACTCCGCAAGGCTGTCGTGGACATTTGAAGAGGTTGATGCCAGGCTGAAGGACATCATGACCAACATCTATAAAAACTCCGCTAAGGCAGCCAAGGAATATGGCGCTGAAGGCAACCTCGTAATAGGTGCGAATATTGCGGGATTCTTAAAAGTCGCAGAGGCAATGATGGCACAGGGAGTCGCATACTAGACAACCGATTGTCTGTAACTACATGATTTTTCGAGAGCAAATTATTATAAGGAGTTGTAACTATGGCAGAATCTGAGATTACAATCAAAAGTACAAAGGCGGAAATAATGGAAGCGCTTAGGAGTGCGCAGAAAAGAGCAGAAGTGGCAGAGAGAGGAAGTCTTAATCCGGAAAAAGAAGAATGGGGCAAGATAGAGGCTAAAGCCATTGAAGGAACTAAAGCAGCGGTTGAGCAAAACATATTTTCCAAGGAATTAAACGCCAAATTCAGTGATTTGCAGGTAGCGATCGCTGCTGAGGAAAACAGGCTGTCCGAGCTTTATGATGTTGGGACGGAACTTCAGAAACTGGCATTGGCTATTGAAGCTGGCAAAGAAAAGATTGCCAAGCTTGAGTTGGAAAAAGCAGAAAAAGAAAACGCTATAGCTAAAAGCATTGAAACGCTTAATGCTGAATACGACGCCCACGTAAAAAAACTAAAGGTTGACAGGGAGCGTGAAAACGAAGAGTTTCAGTATAATTTGGCGAGAGCCCGCGAAAAAGAGGAAAATGTATGGGCAGACAAATGCGCGGTACGTGAAGCTGAACTGTTAAAACACGAGGCACAAGCAAAAGAATTGTTATCCGATGCTGAAGCAAAAGCTGAATATATGAACTCCCTCGAGGAAAAGGTAAAGAATATCCCCAATCTACTGCAAGCAGAAAAGGATTCAGCCATTCAGTCAACAACAGAAGCGCTTCAAAGGGAATTTGAGTACAAATCAGCTTTAACTGGCAAAGACAGTCAGAATTCTATTTCGCGGCTGGAAGACAAAATATCATTTCTCGCAAAAGAGCTCGATAGTTCGAATAAGTTGGTGGAGACCTTGCAAGCCAAACTTGATAAAGCATATGTGGAAATACGCGAGCTGGCCACAAAGACAGTTGAATCAGCCAGTGGAGTTAGAATTATAGGCAGCGGCAGCGAAAATAAGAATGCCTAACAAGCAATCTTTTTAGAAAGATTTTGAGGTCCCGCCCAAGTTGGTAGTTGTGAATAGCAAAAAGGAGAGGTTTATCGCCTCTCCTTTTTAGCTTGACAGATGCCTTAAATGGCTAGATTACCGGCTTCAACTGAATAACCTGCTCACGTGAAGGACCGCAGCAAGCCATGCTTACGTCACAGCCGATGAGTTCCTCAATGCGGCGCACATATCGCTGTGCCTCAATTGGCAGGTCAGCAAAATTGCGCACGTGTGTAATAGGCTTATCCCAGCCGGGCAGTTCCTCATACACCGGCTGGCATTTCTCCAAATCAGCCACACTGGCAGGGAAATAGTCAATGCGCTGCCCGTTTAGATCGTAAGACGTGCATATTTTCAGCGCCGGCATGGTATCAAAGACGTCCAAACGCGTAAGCGCAACCGATGTCAGACCATTGATGAAACAGCTGAAGCGCGCTGCCACTGCATCAAACCAGCCGATGCGGCGCGGACGACCAGTGGTAGTGCCAAACTCATGCGCAATATCGCGTATGGCATCACCTGTCTCATCCATCAACTCCGTGGGCATGGGACCATTTCCAACGCGGGTACAATACACCTTAAAAATACCCAAAAGCTTATCAATACGGCTGGGTGCAATACCGGCACCCAATGCTCCACCTGCAGTAAGAGGCGAAGAAGAAGTGCCGTAGGGATAAGTGCCAAAATCAGGATCAAGCAAAGCTCCCTGCGCTCCCTCCAGTATCACCATCTGCTTTTTCGCTACGGCCTGACCCAATAACACCACTGTATCTTTAATAAACGGCGCTAAGAAGTCGGCATATGCGCAGTACTCGGAATATATCTGCTCGTATGACACGGGTGGCGCGCCATACACGCTGGTGAAAAGGGTGTTCTTGCTTTCCAGCACCATAGCCAAGCGCTCACCCAGCGCCGCTTTATCAAGCAGGTCACAGGCGCGTATGCCCAAGCGGTTGGTCTTGTCTGCGAATGCCGGGCCAATACCACGCTTTGTGGTGCCAAGTGCTTTGCCGGCACGTGACTTTTCCTCCAACTCGTCGAGTAACAGGTGATAAGGCATCACAAGATGCGCACGGTCACTTATAACAAGGTTGCTTGTATCCACGCCGGATCTGTTCAGCCCTTCTATTTCCTGCTTTAACACCGCAGGGTTGATGACCACACCATTACCTATAACACACAGTACTCGACTGGAGAAAATACCAGCCGGAACCAAATGCAGCTTAAACTCACCAAGGTGGTTAATCACTGTATGCCCTGCATTATCCCCACCTGAGAAACGCACCACCACATCGGCAGTTTCTGCAAGTTGATCCACAACTTTGCCTTTACCCTCATCACCCCATTGACCACCTACGATTGCAAGAACCGGCATAATAATCCTCCCTTTTTTACCGCTTATACAAAACCTATTTTGCAGTCTGCAATTTGCGCCAGACAACATATGCGCGCTGTAGCGCTGTAATTAGGCTGAAAACAGCCACAATAGCCACAGCAATGATAACCTGATTAATAATTAACCCCAAGGCAATAACAATAACCCGCTCGACACGTGTAAACCAACCCTCAGAGCTCTCAACCCCCATACCCTCGGCGCGGGCACGTATATAACTCACAGAAAACGATAGCAATAAGGTAGCACCACCCAAAGCCGCCCCCCATTCCGATCCGTTCTTGGCCATAACATATATGATACTGACAAGCACAACGCCCTCAGAAAAGCGATCCAGCGTTGAGTCCAGTACTGCACCAAAGCGGCTAACCCGCCCTGTATGGCGGGCAAGAGCCCCGTCAAAGGCATCCATAATACTAGCCACCAGTACACCTATACCGCCCCACAGAAAATATTGCATAGCCACCAAAAAAGACGCACCACAAATAAGTGCAAAACCAAACCATGTAATAACGTTTGGCGTCAGCGGAGTATGCGAGAGCGCTTTCGCCACCGGAGTGGTGAAATGCACGCCAATATTTCTGCGCCAATCGGAATTAGCCATGATACATGCTTTCTCTAGTCAGACGAGACATAGGCTCCCTGCACCATGCAGTTTTCCTGGGAAAGTCTGCCATCGGATGCCTGCACATAATAATCCAATATGCGCCGTGCCACTACCGGCCAGTCATACTGCTGCACTGTTTTCAGCCCACATGCCCCCATGCGTGCGCATAATGCCTTGTCATTAATAAGACGGTGCAGAGCCTCTGCCAATGCCACACTGCTGTGCGGCGGGACCATCAAAGCCTGCTCCTCATGCTTTACCACTGAGGCATAACCCGGGTTTGATGAGGCAACGATAGGCTTACCCAAGGCCATGGCCTCAAGCAACACAATGCCAAAACTCTCCTTACCGGTAGCTGGTGCACAGAAAATATCAGCCGTCTGGTAATAGCGCGGTAATTCATCGTAGCTTACGCCGCCGGTGAATACAACATCCTTCAAATGCTGAAAACGCACCAACCATTCATAGCGCTTGCGCAAGGTAACCCCAGGGCCAACGATAATCAAGCGGATATTGGGATACTCCTTTTTGAGCCTCGCATAAGCACTCAGCAAATACTTAACTCCTTTACGTCTTTCCAATCGCCCCACAAATAAGATGTTGATTTTGCCGTCATCGTAGCCCGGCATGGGAAGAACCTGCGGATTAAAGTGGCATAGGTCCACACCATTGGGGATTACGGTGAACTCACCCCGAACATGAGCGCTGGCGTATTGTTTTGCCGGCTCGGATACGGCGATATGCCCCGCCAGTTTGCGATTGCGCCGATGCAGCAGTAAAGTTGTAAGCGGCCAACCGACCCAGTAGACAGATCGACTGGCATAGGCATGAAACGTACCAATGTTCAATCCATCTGAAAATCGCAGGACAGCGCTACACAACATAGGCATGAAAGGCTCATGCAAATGCACCACATCAAAGCGCTCGCGTGCAAGGACTTTCTGTATCGTTGGGGCAAGGTGAAGCGATATGCTGATGCGGCTTATGGAGCCGCTGGCAGGTATGGAGCGCGGTTTGCCGATAGGAATGAAGCGCTCCCCTAAAGTAACCCAATTTTTACGCGCGGCAGGAGCAATGACGCGTACGTCATGCCCAAGCTTGGTAAACTCTTCATCTAAGGCACGTATATGGCTGACTACCCCACCTGGGTGGGCAAAGTCATAAGGAGACACCAGCGCAATTTTCATTCGTGCTGCCGAAAGTTGCAGACCCTAATCCCAATTTAAAATCAGGACGCGGTCGCAGCTTCACCTGATTTGCCGGATTTCGACATTTCCGTGATGAAAGCCTCCACATTGTTGTGGGCCACATCATCGGTATATTGTACAGGGGGTGATTTCATAAAATAGGATGACGGAGCGGTAAGCGCACCCTTGAGACCGTTATCCAACGCAAGCTTGGCACAGCGCACCGCATCAATAATCACACCAGCCGAGTTCGGGCTGTCCCACACCTCAAGCTTGGTCTCCACCAACAAAGGTACGTCACCAAAGGTGCGGCCTTCCATGCGAATATGGCAGAACTTGCGGTCCTGAAGCCAAGGCACATAGTCTGATGGTCCGACATGTACGTCATCGGGTTCCATCTTGTAATCCAACTGCGAGGTGACGGCATTCGTCTTGGAAATTTTCTTGGATTCCAGGCGCTCGCGCTCAAGCATATTGAGGAAATCGGTATTGCCGCCGAAATTAAGCTGATACGTACGCTCCAGTTTGACTCCGCGGTCCATAAAGAGGCGCGTAAGCACGCGATGCACAATGGTCGCACCAACCTGACTCTTGATGTCATCACCGATAATAGGCAGACCTTTTGACTCGAATCTCTGCTGCCAGTATTTCTCGCGGGCAATAAACACCGGAATACAGTTCACCATGGCGCAGCCCGCATCAAGAATCTGCTCAACATACCATTTTGTGGCCTCTTCGGAACCAACTGGTAAATAGTTGATAACCACATCAGTCTTGGTATCTTTCAGGATTTTGACAATATCTGCAGTTGAGCCGGGAGCCTTCTCAATAATCTGTGAAAGGTACTTGCCAAGCCCATCGTGGGTCATGCCACGCTCAACCTTTACACCAAGGTTTGGCACGTCAGAAAACTTGTACGTGTTGTTGGGTTTGGAAAAAATGGCCTGCGACAGGTCTTTTCCAACTTTATTCTTGTCAATATCAAACGCAGCCACAAAATTGATATCAGAGATGTGATAGCCACCCAGATTGACATGCATCAATCCCGGAACAATATCAACATCCTTGGACTTCTTGTAAAAGGTAACACCCTGTACAAAAGAAGAACAACAATTTCCAACACCGATAATGGCAACATTAATCTTTCCCATTAAATTATCACCTCTTAAAATAGTTTAGAACCCTCGCCTAAGATGAACCCTACTTGTGTTACAACCCACGCAATATACCTGTTACAAGGCACATTGTCAACACACGCTACACACCTAAATCAATGGCCCATACTTTCAGCATTTCCAGCCACATTATAGCATAACGCGCCAAGGACACTCATGATATCAAAATAACAGTTGGGCATATCAAACAATTTTGGTAGTTCTGATGCAGCGTCAGCGACTGGCTATGCGTAACCTTGAAACACCTTCTTCGGATGCCACATGGCCGCGTCAAGGTCGTATTGCAGTATCGCCACAAAATGCCCGTCCGCATCATAGGTGCGCAAACACGAGGTCTCAGGTGGAACTTGTAATGCAAGTGCCTCACCGCAACGCACTGCTTGAGTCTGGACATCAGAGAGCTCAAGTTGCGGCCACAACGACAGCACGCTATCCATTGGTTGCACCAAACGACCCCAGTTTTTTTCAGCCACGCTCGCTTCCAGTTCGTCCAATGAAATAGCCTGCTTTACATCAAACGGCCCATAAGACGTGCGTATCAGCCCCACAATATGCCCCCCGCAACCCAGTGTCTGTCCCAACTCATGCGCCAGCGAACGGATGTACGTGCCTTTGCTGCACTCAATTTCCAGTTCCAGCAGGGGAGGTGCAAAACTCAACAGTTTCAAGCGGTAAATACTCACCGAGCGGCTTTGAAGTTCCACCTTGCGGCCCTCGCGCGCAAGCTTATAAAGCGGTTGCCCCTTATACTTAAGCGCAGAATACTCAGGCGGAGCTTGACTAATCTCACCGCGAAAAGGCTCAAGCGCCCGCTCAACTACCTCGCGTGTGACAGCAGAAAAATCACCGCGCCCTGTAACAGCACCCTCAACGTCATAGCTGTCTGTGGTGACGCCCAGCATAATGCTGGCATGATAAGTCTTGTGATACTGCATTAGATACTCGGATAAACGTGTCGCCTGCCCCAAAAATATGGGCAGCACGCCGCTTGCCAGCGGGTCAAGTGTGCCCCCGTGCCCAACCTTTGAAACCCCTGTAAGCCTGCGTACACGCGCCACAACTGCAAAGGAAGTCGGACCGGAAGGCTTATTTATGTTAAGTATGCCATTCATACGAAAACAACATTATTTGATAGACAGAGCAGGCAAACCAATTGCCACAGAACGCGTAAGCCGTCTAAGTCAGCTTTGATACTCTTGCTTGACCTGATCCAATAACTCCAAGATATGCGCCCCGTGCTCAATGGAATTATCCCATTGAAAATCCAACTCAGGCGTATAGCGCAGGCGTAAATTTCTGGATAATTCGCCACGCATAAAGCTTGAGGCGCTTGCCAGCGACTTAAGCACCTTGTCCTTTTCTTCCTCTCCACCCAAGGAACTGACATACACACGGGCATACTTAAGATCAGCTGCAATATCCACGCTTGTGATAGAGATCATACCTGACAAACGCGGGTCTTTCACCTCACGGCGCAGCAGTTCGGCAAGTTCCTGTCTAATCAGACTGTTTAAGCGTTCCAAGCGATGCGCCATTTAGTCATCCACTTTCTCTTTATGATAAAACTCAAGGATATCACCCGTCTGAAATCCGTTGAAACTATTCAGGCTAAGACCGCATTCATAACCGGCTGCAACGTCACGTACGTTCTCTTTGAAGCGGCGCAGGCTTGATACCGTTGTGTCAGCCAGCACTTTATCGGCACGGCTAACACGCACACGACTATCACGCCGGATTTTGCCATCCATCACGAACAAACCGGCAATCTGCGTTTTTTTGGCACCGGTGAATACCTCTTTTACATTGGCATGCCCGTCCACAACCTCATGGAATTCCGGCTCACGCAAACCCTTAATTGCGCGTTCCACGTCATCAATCATCTCATAGATAATCTGGTAGCGCCGCAGGTCCACCTTTTCGGCATCGGCAAGTCGCTGTACATTTGACTCCACGCTGGTATTGAAGGCAATTACAATGCCCTTGGAGGCAATTGCCAAGTTGACATCATTCTCATTGATGTTGCCTGATGCAACATGCACAATGTTGACCTTGATATCAGGCGTGCTGAGACGCTCAAGAGATACCTTGATAGGCTCAATAGAGCCCTGAACATCAACCTTGAGCACTACAGGTAACTCTTTCGCCTGTCCAGCGTTGATTTTATCGAAGATATTGGAAAGGCTGACCGGCTTGGCCAGCTGCGATACCTCTTTGCGATATTCCTCTTCCAAAGTGCGCGCATGGCGCTCGCTTGTGGCCACAAGAACCGTATCACCAACCTGAGGCACACTGTGAAGCCCCAGAATAGACACAGGGGTTGCCGGACCCGCCTTGCGCAACTGCTTACCGACATCGTTGTACATAGCCTTTACTTTGCCCGATGTAGCGCCGGCGACAATCATATCACCCGTGCGCAGTGTGCCGTCATGCACAAGCACGGTTGCCATAGCACCCTTGCTTTTGTCCATGCGCGCCTCAATAACCACACCCTTGGCAGACCCCGCCGCATCGGCGCGCAGGTTTTCCATTTCAGCCACAAGAAGGATATTTTCCAGCAAAGTCTCAATGCCCTGTTTGGTTTTGGCAGAAACAGGTACCGAAATGGTATCACCACCCCAATCCTCAACCAGCAATTCCGCCTCAGCCAACTGTTTTTTCACAACGTCCGGGTTAGCTGATGCCTTATCCATTTTATTGATAGCCACAATAATGGGCACACCGGCGGCCTTGGCGTGAGCGATGGCCTCCAGAGTCTGCGGCATGACGCCGTCATCTGCGGCAACCACCAATACGGTAATATCCGTTACCTGCGCACCGCGCGCACGCATGGCAGTG
>Ga0082212_10004613_pt1 | contig 19019 bp, 15 predicted proteins | sample TergutNt197P3_FD_71548 | JGI IMG/M metagenome (GOLD analysis project Ga0082212, IMG submission 71548) | Neocapritermes taracua P3 segment gut microbial communities from Petit-Saut dam, French Guiana - Nt197 P3 | ecosystem: Host-associated > Arthropoda: Insects > Digestive system > Gut ... | reverse complement strand
TGTTTGCTGCCACGGTTATGGCATTACCGGAGTAGCGGCAAAACCGGAACATGAAATGGAAAAAGTTCTCTTTGCAACCGATGAATTAACAGGACTTGTCTGGGCTACTGCAATTATAAGACCTTCCAAAAGCGTTCAGGACATGGAAGTAAAATCACTAAAAAAGAAATATAAAACACCTGCTTTTGCAGCGGGTTGTTCCAGAGATGTAATCGAAAAGGGAACTGCCCTTCTTGGTTGGGAATTGGACACTGTCTTTGAAAAAACAATTCTTGCCATGAGGAGCTGTGAAGATTCAGTTAACAACTTTATGAATTCCTTGCATACTTCTCTTTCGCCGTAAAAATGCAATTTTTTAGCATATTAATTTAATTCACTATGAAAAACCGCGCTTTAATTGCCATGTCCGGCGGAGTTGACAGCGCAGTCTCGGCAATTCTGATGCAGGAAGCCGGCTATGATTGTATCGGCGTAACAATGAAGCTTATCGCAAACGGCGGAAGCAAATGTTGTTCGCTGGAAGATATTAATGATGCCCGGAAAGCCGCATGGAAACTTGGGATCCCCCACTATGTACTTAACTATACAGAAGAATTTACCAAATATGTTATTGAGCCTTTTATTGCAAGTTACGAAAAAGGAGAAACTCCAAACCCTTGTATCGAATGTAACCGCCATTTAAAATTTTCGCTGCTCCCCAGAAGGGTTAAGGAACTTGAAGCTGAAACCATGGTAACAGGTCATTATGCGCAGATAGAAAAATCGGGAGACCGTTGGCTGCTTAAAAAAGGTGCAGATTCAAAAAAAGATCAAAGTTATGTACTTTATATGATGAGCCAGGAAGAACTGGCACATACATCTTTACCTCTGGGAAAACTATCAAAAACAGAAGTACGCGAAATTGCAGCATCCCGCGGTCTGTCCAATGCGGAAAAAACGGAAAGCCAGGACATATGTTTTGTAGACGACGGAGATTATGCTTCATTTATCGAAACATATACCGGTAAAGTTTATCCTGAAGGCAATATAACAGACATTGAAGGCAAAATTCTTGGCAGACACCGCGGTCTTATACATTACACTCTGGGTCAGCGCCGAAAACTGGGAATAGCCCTTAATACACCCATTTATGTTAAGGCAAAAAGCATCAATACCAATACCCTGGTTGTGGGTGACGAATCGACACTGTATACAAAAACATTTTCTGCTAACCGGGTTAATTTTATAGCCTGCGAAAACATATTACAGCCGTTACGGCTTGGCGTAAAAACAAGATATCTGCAAAAAGAAAGCTCTGCCCTTGTTATACAGACCGGTCCCGATACAATACGTGTTGAATTTGACGAACAACACAGAGCTATTACTCCCGGTCAGGCCGCAGTATTTTACGCCGGGGATATAGTTGTTGGCGGCGGAACAATTATGTAAATGCGTTCAGTTCAGTAAATATTTATATTAAATACAAGCACAATTCACCATATTACCCTCTTTACAGTATGAACACCCTATTATCAAAGCTGCCTTATTGGCGGGAATATCTGAGGGAAACGCTTTTTCCGCAGGGCTGCGCTTTATGCGGTAAACAGCTGTTTCAAAATTTCATTTATGGCTTATGTTGCGACTGCCGTAATAAATTGGAAATTCCGGAGGCGGAAAGAGGCCGTTGTTCTCTTTGCGGTCAGCCACTTGTCTCGGAACAAGGAACTTGTCTTCCCTGCCGTAATGGATCGGAACGATCCTTTGACCGCCTTATTTCACTTTTTCCCTATATGAGCCATTTTAAAAAAGTACTGGGGGAATATAAATTTAAAAAACGTCTTTGTTTGGGAAATTTCTTTGTAGAAAAATTGTGGCAAGGCTTGGATATTTTACTGGAAACAGAAGACATATCAGCGTTTTGCTGGGTACCTGTTCCGCCAAGACCGGGAAAAATCAAACAAAGCGGGTGGGATCAAATAGACTATCTGGCAAAGCTGCTGGAAACAAATATTCATTACAGTAAAAAAAGAGCGGAACATTCTATATCTTTACGGCGCTGTTTAAAACGCCTTCCTTCAGTCAGTCAAAAACATCTGAATAAGGAAAACCGGCTTCAAAATCTAAAAGGCAGGATAATTATTGATACCAGAATTGTCCCAAAAACTGTAATTCTTTTTGATGATGTATATACTACAGGAGCTACAATGGATGCCTGTGCTGCAGCATTAAAATCCGGGGACGCTGAAAAAGTTTACGGGATATGCCTTTGTTATGATTAATAATCAATTCCTTTAAGTTTCTTTACCGCTGCAGCTCTGTCCGAAGCAGTAAAAAAGGCATTCCCCGCTACAATTACATCGGCTCCTTTTTCAATAGCCAGCGAAGCATTTTCGGTGGTTATTCCTCCATCTACAGAAAGCAGAAAATTGTAACCACTTTCTTTTCTAATCGATACAAGTTTAGGAAGCTTTTCCAAACAGGACGGTATCATCTTTTGCCCTCCAAATCCCGGATTAACAAGAAGGATTAATACTAAATCCAACTCGTCCAGAATTTCATCCAGGACATGTACAGGAGTACTTGGAACAATACAAATCCCCGGTTTCATCCCGGCTGCTTTAATTTGTTGTATAACACGATTAGCATGAAGTGCTGCTTCTATGTGGAAGGTAAAATAGTCGGCTCCTGCCTCTGCAAAAGTTTCAATATAATCCTGGGGATTGCTGACCATAAGGTGGCAATCAAGTATTAATTTTGTAACAGGTCGAATATCGGCAACCGTTTTTGGCCCAAATGACAAATTCGGGGCAAAATGACCATCCATTACATCTATATGTACCCATTCTGCACCTGCTGTTTCGACAGACCGTATTTCTTCCGCAAGACATCCATAATCTACCGAAAGAATTGACGGCGCTGCTAATGCTGTTTTTTTTGCCATAACTACCTCAACTAACAGAGTTTTGGAACAAGCTCATCGTTCAAAGCTAATTATCTGTAAAGCCGTTAATTCGTCGGTAAACAGATCGGTTATAAGCCTGCCTTTCAGAGCTGCATGAATTGCCCGTGCTTTCTGTTTACCGCAAGCTATTCCCATTCTCCTTGGTATCTGCAGAAACTCGTCCGGGTTAATGCCCACAACCCGGTTGTTAATCGGGCTGTTCATAAATTTTCCTTCCGCATCGTAGTGATACCCGCAAAGGTGTCCGCAAGATCCTTCACTATAAACCTGCCTGGCTTCTTCGGGCGACAGAAAGCCTGCTTTTACAAGTGCACTGTCTTCGGGAAGGTCTGAACTTAATCCCACCAATGCAAGACTTAACGAACCGGCTTTTTCCAGCGCTTCCCGTATTCCCGGTTCTTTTAAGAGGGCATCCCGTAATTCCCTGCTTTGCACCAGAACAGGAGAAAGAACCGGAAAAAAACGGCCGCACATCTTATCAGCCAGAATTCTGGCAAGTTCCGCCCCATCATAATAAAGCGCCACAGCTCCCAGGCCGCCCATCAACTGTATTACTTCGCAATCCATTAAACCAAGTTTGGGAAGCTGCCGTATTGTATGGTAAAGTGCCGTTCCCCAGGAAATGCCTACCTTCATCCTGTTTTCAAGTAATGACGAAAGAAAACCTGCCGTTTCCAGACATGTTTTATACAGGGTTAAAGCATAATCATCTTCCTGAGGTACAACACAAACTGTCTCCAATCCGTATTTGGTCATCAGAATCTGGCCGGTTTCCGAACTGAACGGAGATTTATCATTTATCCGAATTTCGACAATGCCTTTCTCCCTGCATTCCTTGAGCATGTTTGCAACTGTAGGCCTGGATATCTTATACAGTTCAGCAATTTCCGACTGGGACATGGAGTCTATATAGTAATGTTTAGCCATTTCGACCAATAACTCAAATGATTTGATCATTACTGTTGATTATAACAGAATCAGCAACGGAGCTTCCAGAGTATCTTTTATTTCTTTCAGGAACATGGATGATTCCGCACCGTCTACGATACGATGATCAAAAGCAAGAGAAAGTCCAATGATCTTCCGATTAACAACTTGTTCTCCATCCAGTTTCAGTACATCCTCTACAGCACAGACTCCAAGTATAGCCGCTTCGGGCGGATTAATGATCGGAGTAAATGAAGCAATACCGTACATGCCAATATTGGATACGGTAAAAGTTCCTCCGGTCATTTCCTCAGTTTTTAGGCTGCCTTCACGGGCTTTTGCTGCAAGTTCCGCTGCATATAAAGAAAGATTTATTAATGAATAATCCTGAGCATTATGTATAACCGGTACCACAAGCCCGCGTTTTGTTGAAGTTGCCATGCCTAAATTAATACTGCCTTTATATATTAGATCATTTCCGTCCAGTAACGAATTAAGCCGGGGATATGCCAGTAATACCTTTATCGTTGCAGCAAGAACAAAATCATTTATGGTGATTTTACCGGGCTTATCTAAAGCTGATAATGATTTGTTTAATTCTTCCCGCAACAGAAGCATATCCGTTACATCTGCTTTTATATGAGATGTTACTTCGGGTATTGTTTGCCTGCTTTCCGACATTCGTCGCCCGGTAATCTTTTGTATGTTTGTCAATGGCACACGTTTATCCGGAAGAGAACCTTCGCCTGTCCGTTTATGGCGATCATGCTCGGCGGAATATGCCGCCTGTTCAACTGCGGCCTTCCTAATTTCACCATTTCTGCCATTAGGAACAACAGTGTGTAAATCAATGCCGTGTTCCTTAGCCAGGGTTCTGGCTGCCGGAGTAGCCCTTATGCCTTGTTCCTGACCGGCTGTAAGTCCGGACACTGCCGTAAAAACCTTGCCGGATAAAACTTCTGCGGGAGCATTGGAAGAACTGTTAGCCGCAACTGTCCCGGCGCCGGTACTATTGTCAGGTGAACCAACAGACACCGTTGCCGGGCCCGCAGGAATAGTTTCACCTTCCTGTCCAATCCATGCTATAACTTTGGTTACAGGGACTGTTTCGCCTGCCTTGTTTAAAATAGAAAGAATTATTCCGTCATAATCTGATTCCAATTCCATAGTAGCTTTGTCTGTTTCAATCAGAGCTACAACATCCCCTTTTGATATTTTATCGCCTGTCTTAATATGCCATTCCAGGATCATTCCTTCTTCCATTGCCATACCGGTTTTTGGCATGATGATTGAATTGGCCATGTATTATGCTCCTTATAGCAGCGATTCAATTGCAGCGGTTATTTTTTCTTCCGTCGGTATTACCTGCGCTTCCAGATGAGGGTTATAGGGAATGGGTACATCTAGGCCGCCAAGCCGCCGAATCGGCGCATCAAGGTAAAAGAAAGCGTCGCTGTCTGCAATTACACTTACAATTTCCCCGCCAAAGCCTCCTGTTTGCGGCGCTTCGTATACGACAAGACATTTACCGGTCTTTTTAACCGAGTTGATCAAGGTATCATTATCCATCGGTACCAGAGTACGTACATCAACCACTTCAATATCAATGCCTTTGTTTATTGCCATATCCTCCGCTACTTTAAGACATCGGGGAACCATACGGCCGTACGTAATAATAGTCAGATCTTTACCGGTTCGTTTAACATCAGCTTTGCCCAAAGGGATAGTATAGTCTTCTTCGGGTACAGGTCCTTTAATACGATACAGTAGCTTTTGTTCCAAAAATACAACCGGATTCGGATCGTAGATCGAAGATTTTAAAAGTCCTTTAGCATCGCAGGGAGTGGAAGGTATTACAATCTTAAGACCGGGAATATTTGCAACCCAGGCTTCGGGACTTTGGCTGTGCTGTTCAGCAGCGCCTGTTCCCGACCCTGCCGGTGCCCGGAGAACCATGGGTACTGAACCCTGGCCGCCGAACTGGAAACGGTTCTTTGCCCCCTGGTTAATAAGTTGTTCCATTCCAAGGGTGATAAAATCGCTGAACATTATTTCCAAAACAGGCAAAAGACCTGTCATGGCAGCACCTACCGCACAACCGGTAATGACCAGTTCGGTAATGGGTGTATCCATTACCCGTTGCGGGCCAAACTCTTCTATCATACCGCGGGAAACACCGAAAGCTCCTCCGTAAATTCCAACATCTTCACCTAAAAGAATTATGCGGTCGTCTTTCCGCATCTCTTCGCACATCGCCTCTTTTATTGCTTCAGCATAGGTAATTTCCCTCATAAATCCCCCTAAAGCACATAGCCGTTTTTATGTTTCTCGTTCCGCATATCGCCCGTTGCATAAACGTCGTCAAATATCCTTTCTATGGGAAGTTCGGGAGATGATTCTGCAAAATGTAAAGCTTCGGCAACATCTTCCTGGGCTTTATTATCCAAAGCTTCCAACTCAGTCTGGAGAAAAATTTTTTCGCCAAGCAGGTATTCCCGGTAACGTTTAATGGGACATTTTTCTTTCCATTGGTTAACTTCGTCCTTTGTACGGTATACTTGCGGATCGCTTTTGGAATGACCCATCCAACGATAGGTATTAAGCACCATGAGCATAGGGCCGTTTTTTAATACATATTCCCGGGCTTTTTTTGTTTCTTTATAAATAAGAATAATGTCGTTTCCATCCAGGGCAATACCATTCATCCCATAGGACGAGGCACGGACAGAAATATCTTCAATATGCATGGATTTGCTTACATGGGTGGACATGCCATAATAGTTATTGGTACAGACAAACAGGACAGGAAGCTGCCAAACCGAAGCCAGGTTCAATGATTCATGAAAAGCCCCTTCGTTGGAAGCTCCGTCGCCAAAAAAACTAACCGTTATATTGGGTCTCTTAAAGTACTTTTGAGACAGGGCTGCACCGGTGGCTACAGGAATACCTCCGCCAACTACACCATTTGCCCCCAGGCTGCCGACGGAAAAGTCCGCAATGTGCATACATCCGCCCTTTCCCTTACAGTACCCTGTTTCCTTGCCCAGGAATTCAGCCATCATTTTTTTTATATCCATTCCCTTGCCAATTGCCTGATTGTGGCCGCGATGGGTTTGTGCAATCATGTCCTCTTTTTCCAGAGCGGCGCAGACACCGACGCCGGTAGCCTCTTCGCCAATACAGAAATGCGCCGTTCCATGGACTTTCCCTTCTACAAAAAGCCGGGCCGCCGTTTCTTCAAAATTCCGGGTTTGTACCATCATCAGGTAAAGTTTTCCGTACAGCTCCTTGGACAGTTTCATTCCGAAATCCTCCTTGAGAACTCGATTTCCACGCCTTATTATGAGATAGTTTACCTGAATTGTCAAATGCTAAATAAAAAAAAGTTTTTTTTACAATTGACAGATAAATAAACGATTTAGACAACAATATGCAGTATTATCATCATTCCACCTTAAACCGTGAAACTTCTCTTATTAAATGCTCAATACCTTCGCGGTTTTTACCGCTTAACTCGCTGACCTGATGTACCGCAACATTTATATGGTCGGTCCCGCTTGCCATCTCATTTATGCCCGAAGATATCTCTTGTGTTGCCTTGTTAAGTTCAGTACTTTCGCGGATCACTTCGGTAGAACCTTCAAGCATTTCATTGGAACCTGACTTTACCTGACGTGTTATTTCATTTACTTCGCTTACCCCATCAAGGATTTGCTTGCTTCCTTCTCCCTGCTCTTCCATTGAATTTCGTATTTGATCTTCCTGATCAGATACAACCTTTACACTTGTGTCGATAGCCTCAAACCGGGCAAGTACATTTTCAGTAGATTTATTTATCTTGTCTATGGAACTTTTTATCTTTTTTAAAACAACACCTATGGTCTTGGACTGTACGCTGGAATTTTCCGCCAACTTGCGTATCTCGTCGGCAACAACGGCAAAGCCTTTTCCCGATTCTCCGGCATGGGCCGCTTCAATGGCAGCGTTCATCGAAAGCAGATTAGTCTGACTGGCGATATTCTGCATTACAGAGTTAATCTCCATTAGTCCTTCGGATTCGCGGGCGATTTCCTGAATGTCCCCTGCTACTTCCTGTAATCCTGAACGGCCTGCTTCGGATGCTTCCCGCAAGGTTTGTACATTGTTTGCATTATTGGCAAGCGTTGAGGTAACCGATCGAATGTTTGCTACCATTTCCTCAATAGCGGAAGAAGCACTGGATATGTTGTTTGTTTGGTTTTCTACCAATCCATCCAGTTTGTTAATATTGACAACAACCTGCTTCATAGTCGCATGGGTTTCGGTTACGCTGGCGCTTTGGCTCAAGATACGGTACTTAATATTTTGAATATTGGTGGTTATTTCATTTACAGCCGCTGCGGTTTCGTTCATATTACCGGCAAGGTCATTGCCGATGTCGGACAACATTCCTGCTTCATTTTTTATGCCAAGAACAAGATTTTTTATTTTTTCCAAAGTTTTATTGAAGTAGCGTGAAAGGTCGCCAATCTCGTCATTGGAACTGGTGGTTATCTGTCTGGTCAGGTCGCCTTCGCCCTCGGAAATATCCCTGAGTGTATCCGTCACATAAACAATGGGCTTTGTAACGTTGTGCAAAATAAAATAAGTAATTACCGCCGCTGCCGCGATAGCGATTAATGCCAGGACAATGGTAAATCTGGTTATTCTTTTCACCTCGGTTAAAACATATTCGTCCGTTAGCAAAACCGTCACAGACCAGGATTGATTAGAATTGCCTATTTGAAAGGGTTTTATAAAGACCCTTACACTTGTAGCAAGTACGGGAGAAAAGGTGCTGCACAGATATTCCTCTCCGTTTTGTACCGCACGATTCGCTTCCTCCATGTATGAGCCGTAAAATGTATCGACATCAATCAACATCTTTCCTATCCGGTCAGGAACTGCCCCGTGGGCCATAATCATTCCATTTCTGGAATAGAGTACCATTCCGGCAATTTCCTCGTTTTTATCAATTGCTTCCAGTACAGTAGGCTGTAATGCATTAAGCATTAAAAGGCACCCAACGCCGCCCACTACTTCATCGGTACGGGGATTAATAACAGGAACCATAATAATAATGGAATATGCATCTTCTCCATTTATCGTTCGGGGTATGGGGTCGTCTACCCGGTCCTTTCTTGCGTCCGGACCGGCCCACCACGTCATTGTAGCCGGAATGTCGGCACTTGCCCGGTGCAAAATTTCGCCTGATGCCCGGGTAAAAGTCGTTGCATACTGTCCGGTTGGACTGGAACCCGGGCGGCCAATGGATTGGGTGTCCATACCGTCAAGGGCATTGGGTTTCCAAATCGTGTACACAAGCTCCCAACTGGGATTGGAAGCCAGTGTACTTTCCAGCATGTGGTCATATTGATCCCGTCTTATTTCCACCGGCATATATTCATAATCTTCAAATATGTTCGCTATGGTGCGTAATGCCCGTATATGGGAGTCTTCCCTGCCCTTCAGGAATGCTGCCTGCTCTCCGGCGAGATTTTCTATGCTTCGAAGGCTCAAATCCATGCTTATATCAGAAGCTTCATTCAGGAGCAGTCCGGCAATTCCGGCTACAATAACCACTACGATTGCAATCATCATGAGGCTCAGTTTGAATTTGAGTTTCATTACTCTTTCTCCTTTTATGTTTCCAATTTGCTATCTTTAACTATCATAGTTGGTTATTATAGCCATTTTTTGGAATATGTCCTTAAAATAACGGTCATCTTGTCTTTAAAAACTCCAGAATTTCTGCGCCTGTAGGCGGACAACCCGGGCAGTAAGATGAAAAGCCGGAGGTACAAATACCCACTCCCAGAGATCCTTTCTTTCCCCGGAAGCCCTGACCTATACACACCTGACCGAGAAGGTTCCTCCCTGTTCTGTAAAGCCGTGAAAGAGCGAATATCAATCCGGCGTAACAGGCGCTGCAGGCGTTATCTTCCTTTATCCCGGCCGAAAACTGTTTTGCCTTTCCTGTCGGCAAAGGCGGCGGCGGAGCGTTAGAGTTTTTGTTAAGTTCCCGTACCTTGACGGGTCCGGAAACGCCAACTTTAAGCTTTTCGGCCAATCCTATATAGGGGATTTCTTCGATACTGTAACCCATAAGAGATGCGGCCCAACTGTCGCAAAGCACCGTATCCATGGCGGCAAAAATTCTACCTCCGTACACAGGATTTCCCCCTTCTTCAAAATCCAAGTCGCCGCATATGCCATCTACCACGATAAAATCATTCCTGACTTTTGTATTAAGATGAGCTATGGGTTTATGCAGACCAAGGCTGTGAAAACGCCGTTTTTCCCTGTCACTGATAACGCCTTTGTTGTTTTTAAGGGCGCATGTAAGAAGAGTTTGACAGTGGCCTTTTAACACAGGCAGGTTGATCATAAAATCCAGCGCCAGAGCGCTGCGACAGATTTCTATAGTCATACCACTACAGTCTACTGCCTCGCAGCTGTCAACCTTGGTGTCGATGAGTTCCACTTGGGCTTCTTTTGCAAGGGATCTATATCCGCAAACCGAAAACGTATGTGATGTTGAACCGCCTACCCAGGAACCTTCCAGGATTACAATATTTGAAAAACCGTTTTTCTTTAGGTAGGCAATTAATCCGGCGGCTATTTCCGGGTGTGTGGTAGCGCCTTCTTCCGCAGGGCGCGGCATAACCAGATTAGGTTTAAGCCCGATACGCTTTTTCCGGTCCCCTATTTGTTCCGCCAACGCAGCAGCCTCAGCAATTTTTATTGCCATATCATAGGGCTTATTGCCATATACCACCAGGATTTCGTTTTTTTCCAAATTTACTCCGATTAATAAGAGTCCTCCACGATCTGGATCAAGGGCGTTGGTTTTCCATAAGATATTACTTCTTGAATAAACAAAAAAATACAGCCATTGCTAACAGAAGATTCTAACAGCCAGTTGTAGGCAAGTCAAGAAAAATATATATAAATTATTTATGGAAGCTGATTTTCAGTACGCTTTCCGGTACAATTCCGCATATTGCAAAGCCGATTTGTTCCAGGAAAAATCCTGTGTCATGCCGCGCAGACGCATTGCGTCGATGTCTTTTTTCTTGTTGTACCAGGCCCAGACTGCCCAGCCAATGGTGTCGTAGATTGAATTGGGACTCAGGTAATCGAACATAAAGCCCGTTCCTTCGCCGGTTTTCTGATTGTAGTTCTGTACGGTGTCGGAGAGACCGCCGGTGTTTCGTACGATGGGAATGGTTCCGTAGGCAAGCGAATACATTTGGTTGAGCCCGCAGGGTTCGTATCGGCTGGGCATCAGGAAAAAGTCGGAGCCTGCTTCGATAAGGTGGGAGAGTTCTTCGCTGTAACCAATTTCGGCCTTAAAGTTGGCAAGCCTCCCGGCAAGGTTTGTGATCTCATGTTCCGCCCAGGCTTCTCCCGATCCGAGGAGGACAAACTGAAGATCCATGTTGACGCAAAAAGAAAACGCCGAGCCGAATGACGGGCCAAAAAGATCGCCGATACCTTTTTGTTCGGCAAGGCGGCTGATCATACCGACAACCGGAACTTTTGTTGATTCGGGCAGGCCAAAGTATTTTTGCAAGGCTTTTTTTGCCCTGGCTTTTCCTTTCATGTTTTCTGCGGAATAGGGAGCGGGGATGTAGGTGTCTGTTGCCGGGTTCCACACTTCCGTGTCGATACCGTTGAGGATTCCCGAGTACGCCTCTCCCCGGTCGCGGAGCGGGCCGTCCAGGCGGAACCCGCCTTCCTGGCTTAACGTTTCCTTTGCATAGTTGGGGGATACCGTGTTGATCCTGTCTGCGCTGATAATTCCCGCCTTAAGGTAATTCATCATGTTCCAGTCGTCAAAGCCCGCCTGGTAAAACACGTCCCAGCCAAGACCGGTGCAAAAGAATGAATCCTTGGAATAAATCCCCTGGTAGCCGAGGTTGTGAATCGTCAGAACGGATACGGTTTTTTCGAACGATTCGTTTTGTTCGCTGAACGAACTGGATGTGCTGTGGGCGCGGTACTTTTCTCCATGCCGGAGGAATACCGGAACCAGGGCGGCAGGCCAGTCATGGGCGTGGAGTATGTCGGGATACCAGCCGATTTTTCTGCACAGCTGAAAACATGCCTTACAGAAAAAAGCAAAACGACGAGGGTTGTCCAAAAAGTCCGGTTCGGCGGCGTTGCCGTAAACTCCGTCCCTGCCGAAAAAACCTTCATGATCGATAAAGTATGTCTGAACCGGTTTTGCGCCGGTTTGTCCGCCTGGCAGTTCTGCAGTGTAGATAGCGCACCATTCTTCACCGCCGGCCATGGGGACGCCCATAGCCCCTTCCAGTTTTTTTAACCTGTCACGGTCGACGGCATAGTAACGGGGCATGACAATTCTTACTTCGTGTCCCAGCGAAGCAAGAGCCAGTGACAGTGAAGAAACAGCGTCAGCAAGCCCGCCGGTTTTGGCAAAGGGAACCGCCTCGCTGGTACACATGAGTATTTTTAATTTGTTTTCGCCGGTCTTTGCCATTAGTAAGTGCCCTCTGTTATTAAATACTATTTACGGATTTTAAAACACGATCCTAAAAGGATACTACCATGGAAAGAGCGTTTTCTTCGATAAGGCGCAGGCCTCTTTCATGGTCTCCAAGTTTAAAAATCACCACGGCCTTTCCTTCTTTTCCTTCAAGAGATGCATAAAGGTATTCGATATTCACATTGGCTGTTTTAAAAATGTCCATTACCTTTGCAAGGCTTCCCGGTTTGTCTTCTATTTCCACTGCCGCCACATTGGTAATGCGTGTGGTAAAGCCCGCAGCGTTCAGCGTGGAAGCGGCCTTATCGTAATCGTTTACGATAAGGCGGAGTATCCCAAAGTCGGCCGTGTCGGCAATGGATATAGCACGGAGGTTAATCCCCGCATCGGCCAGTACTTTAGTTACTTCGGCCAGTCGTCCGGGTTTGTTTTCAAAAAACACCGATATTTGTTTTATTTCCATACAGCGACTCCATTATAGTTTTCTGTTATCGACAACCCGCTTGGCTTTGCCGATGGATCGTTCTATGCTCTTGGGTTCAACCAGTTTTACCTTGAGCCCGATTTGCAGCTTGCTCTTCATTTCGCCTTCGATACGGTTCCGCAGTTCTTCCAGCTTTCTGGTTTCGTCGCTGAAGAATTCCTGTTTTACTTCCACATGAAGTTCCACTTCGTCCAGTTGTTTTTCGCCGCGGTTTATTACGATTAGATAAGCCGGCTCGGTTCCTTCGATAGCAAAGAGGGCATGTTCGATTTGGCTGGGGAACACGTTTACCCCGCGGATGATCAGCATGTCGTCGGTTCTGCCGAAAAGGCGGTGCATCCTTATGGTGGTTCTCCCGCAGTTGCACTCATCATCCATAAAATAGGTGATGTCCCGTGTCCGGTAGCGGAGCAGCGGCGTCCCTTCCTTAGTCAGGGTTGTAAATACCAGTTCTCCCTTTTCACCCCGCTTTTGGGCTTTTCCCGTTTCCGGCTCGATAATTTCCGGATAAAAAATATCTTCGTTGATATGCAGGCCGTTCTGCGCTTCGCATTCAAAGGCAACGCCGGGGCCGATTATTTCGGTAAGGCCGTAGATGTCGTATGCTTTCATTCCGTAGCGGGTTTCTATTTCCTTACGCATATTTTCGCTCCACGGTTCGGCGCCGAAACAGCCCTTGCAAATCGGCAGCTTTTGTAAATCAATTCCCGCGGCTGACGCTTCTTCGGCCATGTACAACGCGTACGAAGGAGTACAGGTAAGCATTGTCGAACCGAAGTCTTCCATTACCATAAGCTGCCGTGCGGTATTTCCGCTTGACATGGGCAGCACTTCCGCTCCAAGTGTTAGCGCCCCGTAGTGAGCGCCGGCCCCTCCGGTAAAAAGGCCGTAGCCGTAACAGTTCTGTACGATATCGTCCCTGGTGCAGCCGCCTGCCGCCATGGTTCGCGCCATGGATTCCCGCCAGATGTCGATATCTTTTTGAGTGTACTCGTCGACCACCGGTTTACCGGTAGTGCCCGAACTCATGTGGACTTCGACAACCCGGTCTTTTGGGCACGCCAGAAGACCGTGAGGATACAACTCACGTAAATCATCCTTGGTGGTAAAGGGAAGTTTTTCTATATCGGTAATGCTGTGTAGGTCGCTTGCTTTTACTTTTAGCTCATCCATTTTTTTCCGATAAAACGGTACGTGCGCATACAGTGTTTCTACCAGGTTTTTCAGGTTGGCCAGCTGGAGTTTTGCCCTTGCTGTTTTTTCCATGCATTCATAGGCAGGGTTGTAGATCATGATGATACTGTACCATAAAAAGGAGGGCAGGAGAAGAAGTCTGCGCCATTATTAAGACCCGCGGCGGTTTTACCGGAAAGCTCGAAGACCTTATTGACCACGTCCGCCAGTACAAAATCAAAATATCGGGAAAAGACCCGGGTATCGGCGTGTATTTTGTCCCCGTAGACGACCCCTCGAAAGAGGTCAAAGTAACCCGTATAGCCAAACACACCCCCATAATGATAATTGGTATAGCTCCAAAAACCGGTTTTACAGCAAACTGAAATAGGCTGTTTGCGATATCCGTAATTGCCTTGTTTTAGGAAGAATTTCACGCGGAGACGCAGGGGACGCAGAAGGAAGAGGGGTATTCAGGAGCTTGTAATTGCATCTATTAGCTGATATGATAATTTGTTTAAAATTACATATTCAATATGAAGGTGTAAGAAGAAAATGAGGAAATTTTTCTTATTGGTAATCGTTGCCGTACTTACTGTAATAACTATTGAAGCGCAGAATGCTGGGGAACTTGAGAGGTCTATAAGGGAAAGCCTTACAGGGAAGATGGTGGTAATATGGGAAAAAAACAAATATTTCAAAGATTTAGAAGTTGAAAAATATTATGAATTAGAAAGCTTAGAAAATATTATTTTAAGAAGGGAATATAATTCGACAAGTAATAGCCGTATTAATATAATTGAAGCTGATTTTATATTTAAAAGAGAAGGTGAAAAAAGAACAGTAAGAAGAAGATTTGTTTACAGGGACATATCATCGTGGGATGCGGGTGCAGTCGATGAAGGGATGAAGATTGGGAATTATGGGCTTGCTCCTTATTTATATATAAAAACCGGAAGATTAGAAAGTGGACATGCAGCATGGGGAAGTTTTTATAATTTTTATTACGGAAAGAGTGTATGGAGGCCATTTTCGCAATCGATAAATTTGAATGCGGTAGCGAGTGAAACGACATTTTTAATAAGAGATGAATCATTAATAAAGGCTTGGAATGTGTTTACTGGAAGGGAAAGAAATAATTTAAGGAGTCAAAGCGAGCTTGTAGATTTGTTGACAATACCGCCGTGGATAAGACCTCGGGAAATGCTGGAAGGAGAAAAGGTTGCGCTTTATTGGGACGAGTGTGTAATATTGGAAGCGAAAGAAGAAAATGGAAAACATGTATATTTAATGTGTATTAATGATAAGACGTCGGAAGCTTTATACAGGAGGTTTTTGCTGGAAACTGGAAGGGGACGTCCAGGAAATAAATTAACAATGGAAGTAATATACGCACAATATGTAGGAAATGATAAAGAAGGAAGAATGCGGTTCAAGGAAGTTGAAAATTGGTTCTAAACAAAAGCAGGCTAACGTTAAATCTTATCTTCCTCTGCGTTCCCTTCGTTTTTCCGCCATGGAGGGCGGTGGTTCCAATGCTTTAGGCAGGAGTTTTTACATCGGAAAAACTCCTGTATAAAAATCCGCAGGGAAGCGGATTTTTATACGCCTCTGCGTGAGAAATTCTTCGAATAACCCTCAACACGATTTTTTCCGTATTTCCGCAGCCAGATAAAACGACCCGCAAGCCAGGACAGGAAGCTTCTTTTCTTTACTTAGCTTAATCACTTCATCAATGGCAGTTGCAGTATCGGGAATGCAAGTGAGGACAATAGTATTGCCAGTGGAACCACCTGCCGCTCCGATTTGCTTACCGACAGAACAAAACGCCTCGTAAACGGCAGCCGAATCACTTGCCCTGAAACCACCTGTTGCGGTGACAATGCAGTAGCTAAAATGGGGGAGCAGTAGTTCCGCCATTGAAGCAGCTTCCTTGTCTGTTGCACAGCCGAAGAGCAGAATACCGCCGTCTCCGTAAAGTTCACAAAAAGTTTTAACGCAATGTTTGACGCTTAGGGGAGTGTGGGCGCCGTCTATTATAAACGATGGATCGTTGATGATTTTTTCAAAACGGGCGGGAAGGGTAACACTTTGCAGTCCTTTTTCAATACAAGCTTCGTCAATACCGGGAAATGCCAGTCGAACAGCATGTACTGCAAGTGCTGCATTGTACGCATATATTTTACCTTTTAGCTGCATATTCGGAATGGTTACGCTGTCGGTTACATACACAAAAGGCGCATTTAGTTCCCGGGCTTTTTGTTGCAATACTGCCAGGACTTCCGGTTTCTGTTCTGCTGAAACCACCGGATGGTCTTTCTTGATTATCCCCGCCTTTTCATAGGCAATTTCTGCAAGGGTATTTCCCAGATACTCGGTATGTTCTTTTTCAATTACCGTAATAACCGAAACAACGCTATCCACGATGTTGGTTGCGTCAAGCCTGCCTCCCAAACCTGTTTCTACGACCATTGCCTTACAGTTTTCCAGGCGGGCGCATAAAAAAAACAACAGAGTCATAAGTTCGAAAAAAGTTGGTTCTCCCGAACTATTCTGAAGATTGCCGTATGCTGTATAAATATTTTGAAGTTCTTCGCCTGCTTTTTCATATACTGTATCGGGAAAAAAAGAACCCACTCCCCGGCTGATTCGTTCGCGCCAGTCGCTGACATGGGGAGACATATACCGGGCTGTTTTAAAGCCTGCTTGTTCCAGGATTGCAGCGGCCATGGCTGTAATGGAACCTTTGCCTTTTGAGCCGGCAACATGTATTACCGGAACGGACAACTCAGGGTGTCCCGCCAGTTCAGAAAGAATCATCATTCTGTCGAGTTTAAAATGTTCTTCGGCCGCAGATGAAGGTCCGTCTCCCAAACCCCGTTCCATATTAATGAAGGAACTAAGCCAGGAATACAGCTCCGTTATATTCATATTAAAATAATAGCCGAATTGTTGAAAAAAAATACAGCTTGATCTATTATAAACCTATGGATTTGGGCAAACTCCTTTCCGATCGTGCCAAGGTGTACTGCATTGGTATTAAAGGAACGGGGATTTCTGCTCTTGCCGAGCTTTTGGTACATTCGGGAGTTTCCGTTTCCGGGTCCGACACTTCCGAAGTTTTCTATACTGATGCAATTCTACAAAAAATCGGCATACCGTACTATGAAGGTTTTGACGCTGTTCATGTTCCTTGCGATGCGGCGCTGGTAATTCATTCGGCTGCATACAATGCGGATACCAATCCTGAAATGGCACAGGCAGTTAAACTTGGTATTCCCCTCCTTAAATATACCGATGCCCTGGGCGAATATTCGGCGCTCTTTGATTCATCGGGAATCGCCGGGGTTCACGGTAAAACCACTACAACTGCCCTGGCCGGTGTTTTGTCCCGTGCCGCGGAACTTCCCGCAAAAATATTGGCAGGAAGTGCAGTTTCCGCATTTGGAGGGTGTTCTACCCTTAGTCTGGGTAACAAGTATTTTACGGCGGAAACCTGTGAATACCGCAAACACTTTCTTGCATTTCACCCCCGGCGGATTATTTTAACCAGTGTAGAAAGCGATCATCAGGATTGTTTTCCTGCCTATAATGATATCCGGGACGCCTTTGTTGAATATGTGTTAAAACTTCCTCAGGGCGGTGAGTTGATTTACTGTGCCGACGATCCGGGCGCCTGTGAAGTAACAGAACTTGTAAAAGCAAAACGGAATGATATTAAGGCGGTGCCTTATGGTTTTAACGCTTCGGGCGATTATAAAATTACTTCGTATAAGGTTCAGAATGAAAGAACATCTTTTCGGATAGAGGCCTTTTCCGGCACGGAATTTTACCTGCGTGTTCCCGGAAAGCATTGTGTTCTTGATGCCGCTGCGGCGCTGGCGTTGACCAGTATAATAGCAGAAAAAGAATTCGCAAACGGCTGGACTACAGAACGTATACAAAATACAGTGCAGGCATTGGAAGGATTTGCCGGTTCTAAGCGGAGGTCGGAAATACTTGGCGAAAAAGACGGCATTTTATTTATGGATGATTACGGCCATCATCCTACCGCCATTGCTTCTACGCTTCGCGGGCTCAAGGAGTTTTATCCCAATCGCCGCCTTATTGTAAGTTTTATGAGCCATACCTTTTCACGGACAGCGGCGCTTCTGGATGATTTTGCCGCCTCTCTGCTTCCTGCGGATATTGTTTTTCTTCATAAAATATATGCGTCTGCCCGGGAATTGTATTCGGGCGGCGTAAATGGAACAACTCTTTATGAAAGAACCAAAGAAGTTTTTGAAAATGAACGAAAAACCGGAGATAACGTATTTTATGTTGAGGAGCCGGTAGAAGCCAGCGAACAGTTAAAAAACCTTTTACAAAAAGATGATTTATTCATTACCATGGGAGCAGGGGACAACTGGAGACTGGGGCAGAAACTCTTGGGAGCAATTCTATGAAAAGTATGACCGGTTATGGACTGGCCGATATACAAAATGATGAACTTTCCGCATCGGTAGAAATAAAAGGTTACAACAACCGTTTCCTTGATATAGTTATTAACCTTCCGCCTTTTCTGTCTCCCCTGGAAATGCCGGTTCGTGAATACCTGTCCGGACGCTGCCGGCGGGGAAGGCTGGAAGTTGCGCTCCGTTATAAAGAATTCAATGTACCTCTGACCGTGTCGTTGAATAAGGAAGCGGTAAAGGCTTATTGGGATGCGGCTAAAGAAAGCGCCGGCCTGCTTGGTATTGGCAGTGAACCGGATCTCAGCCTGATCCTTAATATGGAAGGAGTGCTGGAAACAGAAAAGAGCCGTGATACGGAAAAAGCCCGCAGCAGGATAATGCCGCTTCTGGAAAAAGCGTTTGATCAGTTTGAGGCGGATCGCCTGCGGGAAGGGGATCATACCGGCAAAGATATTCTTTCCCATATAGATTCGCTGGAAAAGTCGTTGCAGCGGATTGTTTTACGCAGTG
>Ga0082212_10004612_pt1 | contig 19026 bp, 22 predicted proteins | sample TergutNt197P3_FD_71548 | JGI IMG/M metagenome (GOLD analysis project Ga0082212, IMG submission 71548) | Neocapritermes taracua P3 segment gut microbial communities from Petit-Saut dam, French Guiana - Nt197 P3 | ecosystem: Host-associated > Arthropoda: Insects > Digestive system > Gut ... | reverse complement strand
TTTGGAGGCAGGACAGAGCGCGTAAGCCTACTCGCTGTCCTGCCCCGAGACCCGGCCGGGCCTCGGGGGACGCTTATTCGCCAAGGCTCAACGCGAAAGAGGAGATTCACATATGCCCTGCCCGGATAAAAAAGCGGCCCGAGTTTATCTCAGCTACCCCGATTATACTACCATTGAGACGGCGGCCAGGATGGCCGGTCTCTCCATTTCCCACTACATGCGTGAGGTCTGCCTAGGCGGACAAATCAAAAGCTTCGAGCATGAAGAATTCAAACTGGAGTTGATAAAAACCCGGGCCGACTTGGGACGCCTGGGCGGATTGTTCAAAGCCGCTCTGGCTGACCCGGAGAGGATTTTTGAACGCTCCCCAGAGGACGCCTTAAAGATAAAAAGCGACTTCCGTAACCTTCTGCGCGAGATAGAAATACGGCAGACGGAACTCAGAAAACTGGTGGTCAAATTATGATCAGCAAGCACATCACCTGTAAACCACAGAACGACGATTACGGCCGTCTGGCCCGCTATATCGCCGATGCCAGTCATAAGGGTGAAAAAGCTCTCTTCAGTTGGTTCTCCGGCTGCTGGACAGAGGACGACTATCAACTGGCCATTGAGGAAGTGGAAATGGTGCAAAAAACCAATGTCAGGACAGCCAAGGAGAAGACCTATCACCTGATGGTCTCTTTCCGGCCAGAAGATGAAGACAAGTTGACCCAGGATGTTTTACGGGAGATCGAACTTGAGTTCGCCCGGGTTCTGGGCTTTGAGGAACATCAGCGCCATGCCGGCGTTCACAAAAAATCGCGTTGAAATGTCCATAGGGGTCAAGCAATCAATAAAAACATTTATGCCTAAATAGTGCTCTAAAAGATTGACCGTAACAAAGGTGCAGTTAACACCTTTTTCATATGAATCTTGCGGTGAAATTGAATATTTAGTCCATCCGCTATCAAATATAAATTTCTCCACCGCCCGCTGGTGGTCCGGCTCATTCACCGCTGTCAATTTCTCGTAGTCACTTTCAGAAATATTGAAAATGAATTCTTCGGTGACCCTACGATCCCCTAAGGCATCCCCCGGCTCAAGTTCAGCATCCCCAAAGATGCCGCCACCGTCAGGAGAGGCTTTAGGTGCAGCGGAATGAAAGCTGATGGCAGTTTCTTCTATAGGATTTCCAGCGTTATCACATTTAGTAATCACCAACCAAGTGTGAATGAAATTAAATTTATCTGGTTCTACAGGGGGCATGCCGTTGGAAAGCCCTAAATCGTTCCTGATGGTGACTGTATATTGGGTTGAATTATCTCTAAAATCATAAGTTTTGGGAATATTGTTGTCGGTCATGTTTTTTACTCCTTCCAGCTAAAAAGGTGGCCCAAAAGCTCACCCTATGCTTCTCGAAACCAGCCTCATTTGACTGTAATTGAGCTGGTACCTACTTCAATTCCCCTATAAGAATCGTATCCTATTCTGGAATTCTCCATTACGATGATATAGCGCCCTGGCTTGTTGAAAACAAAACGTCCTTGCTCTTCTGTGCAAACCTCTCCAAATTGATCAGGGCCTGATTTACTCGGATTTTCAGCGTTAAGACGTGTAAGGTTAACAACCCCCGGGAAGTTATTCCGCCTTTTAGTCTCACTATTCTCGTAGGGTTCTCCGACTCGAAATCTAGTCTTGACCTCACCAAATACCGCTTCCCGACTCAAGTCATAAACCTCGCCGACTTTCACTTCTTTAGGGTCAAATACATCCCATTGGCTAAATTGTATCGACATTCTACTGAAACCACAGCGCCAGCCAACTCGCCATTGCCGCCCGCTAATATTGGAATCTTCCTGCAACTGAAATAGCAGACTCAAGGGCAGGCGATTGCAAGATACGTCAATCACCGCGCCTTCCGGTAAATTCTCCCAGCCGCTGATGGATGCTATTCGGTTGTTTTTGATATTTAATTGTTTCAAATTCGGCCAATAGCTCAAATCCACCGGCCCGGAGATTTCACATTCCTCTAAATTAAGAACCTCCAAATGTTGAAATTTCCGCAAAAGAGTTATATCGGCGAACTTTGTCTTAGACAAATTCAGACTTTTAAGATTCGCGCTGGCCTCGCCCAAGCCTGAAAAATCAACCAATGGATTATTGCTGATATTGAGTTCCTCTAGCCGAGACAGCTTGGCCAGTTTATCAATTCTGTAAAACATATTGCTGCCTATATTCAATCGCCGGATCTGAGTGGGCATTTCTTCCCAGTTCAAGTCGGACAATAGATTACCCATTAAATCGAGCTCTTCCAAGGTAACTAAATCCGCCAAACCGTCCAGCCGCAATAACCTATTACGACTCAGATTAAGCCTGGTCAAACTTTTCATATCCTTTAGCCCCATAGTAACGGGAATATGATTCCTACTTAAATCGAGATCAATCAAGCTATCCAAACCGGCCAAGTTATCCAAACCGGTAAAACCAGAGCCATCAAGAAAGTATCTCTGTAGACTTAATTGTTTAATATTCTTAAGTCGGCTTATAAACTCCAAATTCAATGAGTCATCTGAATGACCTAAACGGCCTGAATGGTGAAGACACCACCGTTTAAGTTCTAATCTATCTAAATGTTCAAGCAGAGGTAGATACTCATATCGCAGGTCACCCAAGCAGCTGACATCCAACCATTTAAGGTTTTTCAAACCTATTAAACTGCCAAATTTGTTAATACCTCGCTGGCTTTTTCCCTTGCTTGACCCATCTTTGGTATTTGGAAGATCACACAAATCTAAGTGAAGTTCTTCTAAGTTGGTAAGCGTGGCCAAATTTTCTTCAATCGGATAATAAACTGGCCCCAGAGAAAGTCTTTTCAACCCGGTCAACGCAGACAAATCTGGAATTATTATCATCCTCGGGTGGCGGCCTGCCGCCAGAGTCCACACTTCGTTAGCTCGTTCACTTATGTCAAGACTCTCCAGCTTGGCCAAACTACTCAAACCAGAAGTTTCCTCCAAAGGAGTAAAATTCAGGTTTAGCTCCAAGTTGCGAAGCTCAGTCAAGGTCTCCAGCCCGGCTAAAGACCGGATAGAATTTTTACGGAGATTCAAGCCGGTTAGAGGAAGATTTTCCAAAAAATTAAGTGAGGTCAAATTGTGGCCGCGCAGGTCAAGTTCTTTGAGCTCAGGCAAACTTTTCAATACCTCACTAAATACTTCCAACACCTCCTTTAATCCCGGCTTCGAGAATTCTGTACTTGCCAATTTCAAGCTTTGAAGGTTTTTTAAAACGCTCAGATGGTGCAATTTGGTTGGGTCAAATAATACGTTATCCTGAAATCTCCAACTGAGATCAAGTTCCCGCAAATTCGGCAGACCAGCCAGAGATTCCAGAGATAATTGTTTCCCTCCTGCTAAATCCAGGACCTGCAAATCTGGCAGGTCGTGAATTTTAAACTCCGTTGTTCCAATATTGAAGGTCAGACGTTCCAGACCGGCGATATCATTGATGTGGATATATTTAGATTCGCGTTGATGGAAAATCGGGCCTTGATTCTTGTCATAGTCGGCATATGGTAAAGTCAGGGCCTTAAGCCTGCGCGGCCGCTCATCCGACCAAGTCACCCCCTGCCATCGGGAATAATCCGAGCCATACCAAAGGAATGGAAATCTTGGACTGATATTTTCCTTTTTTATTTTCTCCAGCAAGGCCACAGCCACCGGGTCGTATTCTTCGGCGGAAGCCCCAAGCCCTTCGGCCGTCGAAAACAGACTCAGCCAAACTGCAAAAATAAGTTTGGTGACCCCAAAGGATATTCGGAGTAATTTTGAGAACCAATGAGAGAAGGTGGTAAACATCAGGCAATACTTTCCCGACAAGCTGCTTCCCCTGACAAAGGAAAGGCCGCCCAAAATGAATTGGAGCGGCCATGATTTGAAGCCGAAGCATTGCTGTTAAGAATTGAAGCGGCTTCGCCAGCGGGGCCGACCTTTAAATGACCAAAATCTTTATAAGTGGCTAATGTGCGGCGTTCAATGCGTGAGATGCTGGGAGGGGCGACTTTAAGTTGACCCATATCCTTATATGAAGCCACTTGCCGCCGGTCAACCTGGGCCGGCTTTTTTAATGCGACCTGTATTTGACTGCGGACGGCCAGGAAGGGGGGCGGGGCGTAAGGTTCCACCCGGTCGTCATCCTCATCGCCGTTGCCTTCAATCAAGCCCACAGGCAAGGCCGCCTCGGCCTCGGCAGGTGGGGCCTTGATCTGGACCTCTCCATTCTCAGCACCAAACAGAGCGGCCATTTCCAAGCCGACCTGGGCGGGATCGGAAACCCCGGGGATGAAGGCCCAACGATTATCAATCCACACCCAGCCGCCCATCCCCAAAAGGCTACAGGAAATCAGAACCACCAAGAAGTATTCCCAGACGGTGGCGCGTTTATTATATTGCTTCGGTCGGCTTAACATCTGCTTTAATAACCCGCTTAATCCGCTTTGATACAACCTTTTGTGCTTATTTTATAATCAGCCCCAAGATATTGTCAAATATTTTTTGTAACTCCTTAAAATTTTAAGCGTTATCTCATAAAAAAACCTGGATTCCGGCTTCCACCGGAATGACGGAATCTTTCTTACCGTTCCCTCAAGCTTTCCTGCTTCATCCTCAGTAGCGGGGCCAGGAAAAACTCTATGAGTCTTCTTTGGTCCGTGGCTATTTCCGCGCTCACGGCCATGCGGTCGGCCAGCCGGTCCATGCGCAGGTGGCTGTAGCGGGCCAACATCTGGAGGGTTCGGCAGGCCACCGCCTAAAAAAATTGCCCCCAAGCCCAAAACAGCCTCAATGCGGCGTTTTTTTCTACGTCTTTCCCCTGATTCAAAGCATTTTTCGCTGCCAGACGCGATGGAAGAAAAATAATCCGTGCGGGGAATGGTGCGGGGAAGAAGTTTCAAGGGGTTGGATGATGCCATCCAACCCCTTGATTTAATTGGTAGCGGGGTCCAGATTCGAACTGGAGACCTTCGGGTTATGAGGCCGACCCCTCCGCGCCCCGGCCAACCTGCCGGCCAGCCGGTCCATACGCAAATGACTGTAACGGGCCAGCATTTGTAGAGTCTTATGGCCGGTGATGGAGCGGATTTCCATGAGGTCCAGATCGGTGTTCTCAAAAAGGCGGCTGGTAGCCTCGTGCCGCAGATCGTGAAAATTGAGGTCGGCCAGCCCGGCATTTCTACAGGCCCGACGCATGGCCTGGGTGATGGCCGAGGGGCTTTGAGTGAAAATCCGGTCTTCCCGGCCGTCTGATTCGGCTTTCAGGCGCCCAAGAATTTCCAGGGCCACAGGTGAGAGAGGGGTCGTGCGGGTCTCGCCATTCTTGGTCTTATAGAGGGTGGCCGTGCGCCGCTCCAGGTCAATGCGGCTCCAGCGCAGATTGGAAATCTCCGCCCGCCGCATGGCCGTTTCCAAAGCCAAACCGATGATGTTCCGCATCTCCGGGCTGACCACAGCCATAAGGCGCTCTTCCTCGCCTTCCTCCAGGCGGCGTTCCCGACCTTTGGGAATTTTGGGCCGGCTGACTTGCGAAACCGGGTTGACCAGGCTGGTCATGCCCCAATCTCTGATAGCCACGTTGAACAGGCGCGAAAGAAAGGCCAATTCCAGGCGGATGGCGTTGCCCCCCACCCCTTCGGCTTCTCGTTCCTTTATATAATCGGCAATATCTTTACCCTGGATGGCGGCCATGAATTTATCGGCCAAGGCCAGGCGCTGGAACCGCCGCACCCGGTAAATGTTGGCCTCGTAGTGGGCCAGCCGGGGCAAATAATCTTCAATATAGCGCTCCAAGGCCTCCCTGAGAGTGGTGCTTTCAGCCGCCTTTCTGGAAACATAGACGCCCCGGTCCATCTCCGACTCTATCTCCTTGGCCCAGCGTTCAGCCTCGGCCCGGGTCTCGAAGGTTCGGGAGGTTAGGGGCCGGCCTTTTTTGCGGACTCTGGCTTCCCACTGATATGGGCCTCTTTTTCTGATGCTGGCCATGACGCCCCCTTTTCAGCCATTGGAGCAAATTTGGAGCAAAATGTCAATATAAATACAAAAGAGGTTACGATTTTCATCGCAACCTCTTGTTTTTATTGGTGCCCCCGGCGTGATTCGAACACGCGACACCAGGATTAGGAATCCTGTGCTCTATCCTAACTGAGCTACGAGGGCCCTGGCTTTCCGAATGTTTGACTATACCGCCATTACCATAAGCGGACGTATCACCTGGATTCCAGAAGGAGATAGCTGACCCGGCCGGCACTCTCCACGGCATAGCGGCCCATAGCGGCGGGCAGAAGGACGGCCCGCCCGGGCTTAAGGCGGGTGGTTGGAGCCGGCCCCTGAGTGAGGACCCGGCCTTGACCGGCCAAAGGCCAGAGAAAAGTGAGGGCCTCAGGCGCGGTCAGGCCGCTCCAGTGAGCCGTGGTGATGAGCCGGACCGTCAGATGATGGTCCTGAAAAACCAGGGCTTCCCCGGGGCCGGCGGCGGCCGGAGCCAGCCAGACCGGAGGGCGTTCGTCGGCCATAGCTTCCGGGGAGGGCTGGATCAGGCGGGCTGAAGGACCGAACTGGGCCAGGGTCAGACCCGGACCAAGGATAAGAGGCGCTCCCGGGGGCAGGAACAGGCAACGACCGGCCTCGGCTGCAAATTCGGCTGAATCCGGCCGAAAACCGGCCCGGATAAACGAATCTTCCTCGGCGGCCAAAATATACCAGAGAGAATAATCGGTCATTGCCAGGCTCTGAGATGTCTCTCTGGTGGTTTTTAGCTTCAGTTCCAGGGGCATGGGCATATCGGGCGTGCCGCCAGCCTTCAGACCCGCCAGCTTCACCCCCCACAGGTGACGCAGGTAAGCCAGGCTCCGCCCGGCCTGGGGCCCGGCGGCCACCCGGGAAGCATCGGCGGCCAACCATAAAGTGCCTAGGCTGAATTCCGGCACTTCCCCGGCCGGCCAAGGCCGGCCGGAACGGTCCTGAAACTGCTCTGCCGGGATGGGCTCCAAGGTCAGGGGATAGATTTCATTTCCGCTCATGGGCATCCATCGGTTTTGAAATGAACCCGGTAAGGCCGAAGGGATTATAGCACATCAGATGGCCAAGTCCATATCCCTGGCCAGGGACTCCAAAATGTCATTCAGGCAGAGGCCATAGGCCGCGACCAGGCCGGCCGCCCCGGTCCCCTCCGGCCAAGGACGCCGGCAGGGGTAGAGGCGGTCCGAAATTACCTTGGCCGCGGCCGGCCGGAGATCGTTCAGAGTAAAGCGCAAGATCAGGACGGCCCGGGGCGGGGTCTGGCTGAAGTCGCCGTAAAGCTCCTGGATATGGGCCTCCAGACCGAAATCGGCCACGGCCAGGCCAGGGCCGACCGCCACCCGCAGGCGTTGACTGGCCCGGGTGAGACGGTCGGCCAGGACTTCGGCCAGAAGCCGGGTCGGGGGAGCCAGGAACTCGTTGTAAAAATCGCTTTCATAGCGGTCCGGCCCCAGGCGATAGACCAGGGCCCGGCCGTCACAGGCCGGGGCAGCGGTGACCGCGCCCAGGAGCAGGGTGGGCCGGCCGGCCGCGTTGACGGCCGCCGCAGGAGGGGCCTCCTCGGAGACGGCCAGGAGAAAGCGATTTTTTACCGGGTGCGGCTGCCCCAGACAGGAAAGCATAAGGCTCAGGGCCAGAAAAACAATCGGGCTCAATTTAGGCATATTCCCGCCGCTTTTTTGAAGGATCCCACCGACCGAAAAAGATGACCGGCCCTGGTCAAGGCAGGGTGAAGGTGGTGACATTTTCCCGCCCCCGCCCCGGCTCAGTCTCCCGGGGGGGAGACCCGAAAATGGCCTGACTGGGCTGATTTTTCAACAGCTCCGACATTTCCCGCAGATTATCCGTTATGGCCCGGAGATTATCCAGGGTCTCCGGGAGCCCCCCCCGGGAAGAGCCCAGGAGCTGATCCAAGCGCCGGAGGCTCTGGCGCAACTGGCCGGCCGAGGTCTGCATGGTCTGGCCCAAGCTGCCGCCCTCGCCGGGGTCGAGCAGGACTTCGAGATGCCCGGCCAACGAACGCAAAGAGGCCGACAGGCCCCGGACCTCCTCCATGGTTTCGGACGCCTCCCGGGACAGGCGGCCCGCATCCATAAGGCCCACCGCCTGGTCTATGGCCCGGATGGCTTTTCTGAGATCCCGGCTGATATTTATAAAGTCAATGTCATTCATGGTGCGCACCAGCCGGCTGATGGATTCGCCGATCTCGAAAATCTGGCTGGGGCTGTTGGGAATATAAACCAGATGATCGTCCTGGACGATCCGGTCGGTCGCCTCCAGGGCGGCCGGTCCTATGACCTCGGGTTCCTTGCCATAGTTCAGGTCCAGAAAATAGATGCCCGTGACCCCCTGGAGGGTGAGGAAAACCTTGAGCCCCTTGGCGATCTCATCCCGCAAGAAATCCGGGACATCCTTATGTTCCAGATCCTGGGTGGCGAAGATGGAAGGGTCTATTTCAAAATCGACCCTCACCAAGGGCTGGCCGCTGAAGTCGTCGGCCACGGCCAGGGACAGAGAGGTGACCCGGCCTATGGTGAAACCGCGATACTTGACCGCCGCATCCTTGGACAGCCCCTGGACGGAGCGGTTGAAGAAAGTTACGCACAGCACTTTGGACGAAGCCAGGCGGTCGCGCAGACCGAACACCAGAAGCCCGGCCACGAAGAGTCCGAAACCGACCAGGACGAAGACGCCTATCTTGAAATAATTGGTTTCAGGCATCTGAAATCTTTATATCTCCATTAGGATACCAGCGGGCTGAAATTTAAAAATTTTTATAAAAGTCCGGCTTCGGCCAGGGGCCGCCGATTGAAAAAGGCGACCACGAAGGGCGGCTCGGTCCGCCGGGCCAGCTCGGCCGGACGGCCTTCGGCCACAATGCCCCGGCTGGCCCGATCCAAAAGTATGGCCCGGTCGACAATGCTCATGACGCTGCTCAGTTCGTGGGTGACCACCCCGAAGGCGATGCCCAGGTCCCTGGCCAGGGTGACGATGAGCCGGTCCAGGCCGGCCGAAGTGATGGGGTCCAGGCCGGCCGAAGGTTCATCCAGAAAAATCAGGCCCGGTTCCAGGGCCATGGCCCGGGCTATGGCCGCCCTCTTCCGCATCCCGCCGCTGATATGAGCCGGCAGGTAATGTTCAAAGCCCGCCAGACCCACCAGGGCCAGCTTGAGGCGGGCGGCGGCCAGAACGGATTCTGGCGACAGGCTGGTGAACTCCTTAAGGGGCAAGGCCACGTTTTCCAGGAGAGTCAGGGAACCGAACAGGGCCCCGGCCTGATACATCATCCCGAAAAGACGCCGACACTCGTTGAGGTGACGCCCGCCTTCGGCCCAGAGATCCCGCCCGAAAAGCCTTATCCGGCCCGCGCGGGGCGGCGTAAGGCCTATGAGGTGACGCAAAAGGGAACTTTTGCCGCTGCCGCTGCCGCCCAGGATGCCGAAAATCTCGCCTTCGCCGATGGTGAAATCGATATTCTCCAAAATGGGCGGAGCCTGGCCATAGGCCACGGTGAGGCCGTCGACCGCCACGGGAGGGGCCTCTCCTGGCCGGCGTCCCTCCATTGGCCCGGGCCCTTCATATGCCGACGACATAGAAAACCACCGCGAAGAGACTGTCCAAAATGGCTATGACGACTATGTTGGTCACCACCCCGCTGGTCGTGGCCTCACCCACCGCGCCTGGGCCGTCGCCGGCAGCCAGCCCCCTCTGGCAACCCACTGCTCCAACCGTGAAGCCGAAGACGAAGGATTTGAAAAACCCGATGAGAAAAGTGGCCAGACTGACCTTTTCCACCGCCATCGACCAATAGGTGCCCGCTGTGTATCCCAGACCCAGAAGCACCAGGCTGCCCCCGAATATCCCCACCAAGCAGGCGATCAGGGTCACCCCGGGGGTGGTGATCACCTGGGCCAGCACCCGGGGCAGGGCCAATTCCCGCACCGGGGACAGGCCCATGGTGGTGAGGGCGTCAATTTCCTCGGCCACCCGCATAGCCCCCAGTTCGGCCGAAAAAGCCGAACCGGACCGGCCGGCCAGGACGATGGCGGCGATTAGCGGGCCCAGCTCCCGCACCACGGACACACCCACCAAGGTGGCCACATAGATTTCCGCGCCGAAAATTCTGGTGATCATGGCTGCCTGGAAAGCTATGATCAGACCCACCAAAAAGGAAACCAGGGCGACAATGGGCACCGCGTTGATCCCGGACCGCTCGGCCACCACGGCCACGCCCCGCCAGTTGAAGCGCCAGGGCCGGATGACCAGACGCATAAACTCGGCCGTCAACTCGCCCAAAAAAAACGTCAGGGCCTTGAGGTCTCGGGCCAGTCCCTCCGCCGACCGTCCCACCTCCTCCCAAAAAGAGACGCGGGCGGGTGCCGGGGGCAGTGGCCCGCGCATGGCCCCCTGGGCCAGCCGGAAAATGACCTCTAAACGGGGCGAGAGGCCGATCGTGGTCACTTGGAGGCCGACCTTCTCCGCCGCCTCCCGGGCCGCTATTATTTGGGCCGAACCGTTAAGATCAAGCGCGGTCAGACCTTTAAGGTCGAAAATCAGCCGCGCCCTCCCGGGCGGACGGCGGCTCAAAACCTCGCTGAAAGGCTGCCAGGCCCCGGCTTCAGTGGTAACGTCCAGAGGCCCGGCCAGTGACACGATGGTTTCCTGTCCGCGCTCCACCGCGGTCAGAACCAGCGTGGCGGAACCATCGGCCCTACTCGGGGAAGGCCCCGGGGGCACTTGAAGACTCCAGAAAGCCGAAATACTCCAGGAGTTTGGCCTGATTGGCGTATTCCTGGTCTAAAATGGCCCCCACCCCTTCGGAATCTTCCAAAAAAGGCAACAGGCCGGCTTCGGCCACCCTTTCGGCCACGGCCTTGAACCTCAAGGTATTGTTGATGGCGGTGGACAGACGGCTACGCACCCGCCAGTTGACCTTGGCCGGCAGATAGAAAGCGCAGAAGGAGTTGACGGTCAAATTCAGACCCTGGCTCTTAAGGTTGGGCCAGCCTTCGGTCCCCAAAGGCTCCTCTTCACTCAAGACAACAAGCGCCTTGAATTCATCCCGCCGGGGATATATCTTGAAATCGGCCAGGGGCATCACCAGGGCCTCGGCCTGTCCTTCCAGGAGAACAGAGGGTTCGGAGCGGTCCACCACGGTCAGTTTCCAGGTGAAGCCGGCCTGCTTAGCCGCCTCCAGGGCCATCAGCACTCTCAAGTCCACGGGCCCGTTCAGGCGGGCCAGGCGGGGCGGCGAAACATTCCGGCTGTTTTTCAGGCCTGCGGCCAGACTGCGGATATCCTCATAGGGGTAGTCCGACCGGACTACAATGACGTAAACCACCCGCCAAGCCGTGGCCACGGGCGATATTTCCCCCCAGGTGTAAGGGGTGTAACCCTGGATGACCAGGTTGACGGCCGGATCGTTGCCCAGGGCGGCCAGGACATAGCCATCCCCCCGGGCCAGGGCCACCGCGTTGGCCGCCAGAACACCCCCGCCTTCGGCCCTGCTTTCATAGCGGACCGGCACACCCAGTTCCCGGCTCAACCGGGGCACCATGGCCCGCAAAAGAGATTCCTGGGGATCGGGCGCCATATCGTCCCAGGCCAGAGCGGGGGACATGGGGGAAACCAGGGTGAGGCCACGTTCCGGCCACTCGCCGAAAGCCGGAGCCGCCAGGGCCCAAAAGCAAAAAACCAGGAAGACCGCCGGACGCCTCATGCCCCACCTTATACCGGACAATTCAAATCAGGCCGCCCGTTCCGGGGTCAAAACGGCCGGGGCGTCCCCGGAAAGCCCGGCTTCGGCCAATTCTTCGGAGGACAGGGCCTGGCGAAAAATTTCCAGCAGGTCGTCAAAAGGCTGGGTCCGGTCCATGATGATCCAGCGGCGGCCCCTTAAGAGGCAACTGCCTCCCTTCAGTTTCAATCCGGCGTAGCGCAAACGGCCGGTCGAAACCTTAAAGCCGGCTCGCCGGGCCGCCGCCTCCAAGGCCTCCAGGGTCACCTTCTGTTTTTTGCTGTGGGGCGACCGGGTCTTCGGCCGCCGCGTTCCTCTTCCGGTCATCCGTTTCCTCACTTCCGGGCGGCAGCCCCTCAAGCCGAGGGCTACGCTTCCCCTTCCGGGGCCGCCTCTTCCCCTTTTTCCAGAGCGACCTTGAGTTTCAGAGCCGGCCCCAACTCGGGATTCAAGGCCAAGGCCTGATCCAGAAAGTCACTGGCCTTGGCCTGGTCACCGCTTTCATAGGCGGCCCGGGCTATGTTGAAAAGAAGGTTTTCATCGTCAGTGCCCATCATCGTCCGGGCTTTCTCATAAAAATCAATGGCCTGGCCGTAGAGCTGTAGGGACCGGAGTTCACGGCCCAAGTCGTTGAAGAAGTGCTTGTTCTCCGGGGCCATGATGTTGTCCTGGTGGGCCAGCCGGCTGAATATTTCCGCGGCCTTGACCAAATCGCCGGTTTCCAGGTAGACCTTGCCCAGGCCGAAATTGGCCCGCACATTCTCCTGGTCGGCCTTCAAAGCTTTGAAATATTCGTATTCGGCGCTGTTCAGCTCTTTGCGCTCCACATGTTTTTCGGCTATGGCGACATGCTTTTCAGCGGTGAGCTGGGCCGGGGTTTTCGGCTCCTTGAATTTTTCCGGCTCATAGGTGAAGCGTTTGAGAAACTCATCTAAGGGGATATTCTCCTTGAGGGGAAGAGTATGTCCGTCCATATCCAGAATCTGGACGGTCATCGTCTTGTCATCAAGCTGGACGCACTGGTAATAATCAACCACCGTCTGCTTGCGGGCGGTACTCATGGTGCCTATCGACTGGACCTTGGTCTCGGAATAGACCCCTGGCATGATATTGACTTTAATAGTGACCATGGCTTCTTCTCTTCAGTTGTCGAGGGGCCATCTTAAGAGCCGGCCCGAATTCAAGGCGCCGGGCTTCAGCCGGCAATGACGGCGGTGAAGACCAGGGGCTCCTGGCCGATATTGGCCAGTCCGTGGCCTTCGCCCTTACGGGTCATAGTCACATCGCCCGGGCCCACTTCGGCGGTCTGGCCGTCATTGCGGGTATACCGGCCCTGTCCCTGGTTGATGATATATATCTCCTCGTCCTCCTGATGGACATGGAAACCGACCGAAGACCCCACGGGCAGGGTCATTTCCCCGATCATTTTGAAAGCGGTCCGTTCCGGCCGTTTATCCGCGCTGAAAGGGTGGCGGCCGCGGACCTCCCCCTCGCCGCCCTGGGCTTTCTGGCGCACGTTTTCCACTTTGTCCTTGGCGAAAAAGATCATGGTTCTCTTCCTTTCGTTTATTCCGGATCCCGGGGGGGCCCGGAGCCAGACAGACGGTCCTTCAGGCGTCGGTGCGCTTCCTCCTCGGTCAGCCCCAGAACGACCACCACTTTGCGGCGGCTGGCGGCCCCGGCCGCCAGACTCAGGCGGCTGACGCTTAAATCCAACTGCCCGGCCAGGAACTTAAGGAGAGCCAGGTTGGCCGCCCCGGCCGCGGGCGGGGCCGCGATGCGGACCTTCAAATCCCGGCCCTGCCAGCCCACCAGGGCATCGGCCCGGGCCCGGGGCGAAAGCAACACCGCCAGACGGCAACCGGACAGCGGCCCGGCCGTCAAAATCCGGCTCTTTGAAGCAGGGCCACGGCCAGAGAGCCCAAGACCACGTACTGCAAGAGGAGCAGGATAAGCAAAAAAACCAGGGGCCGGAAATCCAGCCCGCCCGGACCGGGGGGAAAGGCCCGGCGCAACGGAGCCAGAAGGGGCTCGGTCAGACTGAAAACGATCTGCACTATGATGTTATAGGGCGAAGGCCGGACCAGGGACATCAAAAGCCGAAGGAACATAAGGATAATGACCAGCCAGGCCAGGGATCGAAGAAGGCTCAGGAGCTCCCAGGCCGCCAGGGCGAAAAAAAGCGCGGAGGCCGGCGCGCCCGTCCCCAGGCCTTCAAGCCACCGCCCCAGAACCACGCCGGCGAACCGGATGACGATGATGGCCAGCACCGGGGAAAAATCCAGCCCACCCAGGGTCAGGGGCATCAGACGCCGGGCCCGGATCAGCACCGGGTCCGTGGCCCGGGCCAGAAACCGCATCAGGGGGCTGTGGGGGCTGGGATTGATCCAGGTCAGGGCCACCCTGAGAATGACCACCCAAATATAAACGATGGACCCGTATTGGATCACCTGACCCAGGGTAATCAGAATCAAATTGGGGGCGACAACCGGCAAGGGTCTCTCCTGGTCAAACCTGGTCGAATTTTTGCCCATTATAACGCCCCCGGGGCGTTTTTTCCAGTCTGGTTTTTTGACCGGGGCTAAATTAAATTATGGCAAATCCAGACTGCCTCCCGGACGGGAAAAGGAGCCTAGGCATGACCAGCACCAGAAATATCCTTGAGATCGATGAAAGCAAGTGCGACGGCTGCGGGCAATGCCTGGGCGGCTGCGCCGAAGGGGCCCTGGCCCTGGTCAACGGCAAAGCCAGGCTGATCAGCGACAACTACTGCGACGGGCTGGGCGCCTGCCTGGGCCAATGCCCCGCCGGGGCCCTTACGATCATCCAGCGTCCGGCCCCGGCCTTCACCGGCCCGGCCCCGGGCCTGGCTTCCTGGCCCATCCAGTTGCGCCTGGTCTCGCCCACGGCCTCGGCCTTCGGAAGCGAGGTCCTGGTGCTGGCCGCGGATTGCTCCGCCTTTGTCGGCCGGTCTTTCCGGGAACTCTTTCTCGGCGAGGGCCGTCCCCTTTTGATCGCCTGCCCCAAGCTGGACGACTTCCAGGACAATCTCAAGGCCCTGACCGAAATCCTGAAGACCAACCCCGGGATCTCGGAAATCAGGCTGCCCCTGATGAGCGTTCCCTGCTGCGGCGGCCTGGGCCGCCTGGCCGCCGAATCCGCCCGGGAAGCCGGGCGGGCCGGGCTCAGGCTGCGCATCTGGATCGTCAGCCTGGATGGTGACATCCGGGAGGAAATCATTCGCTAAAGGACGCCGGCGGCGCTTTGTTTTTTAATCAGGGAGGTTTTTATGGCCGTCACCATGTGCCCGGGACAAAACACCGCCTTTTGGCGGCCCGGTGACATTTTTGATATAGTTTGCCCGAACTGCGGGTCCCCGGTGGAATTCTTCAAGGATGAGGCCAGGCGCCGCTGCCCCGGCTGCGGGCATATTTTCGTCAACCCCAAATTGAATGAAGGCTGCGCCAAGTGGTGCCAATTCGCCGAAAAATGCCTGGGGGTGAACCCGGAAGTCCATAAGGATCCCCAAAAGGGAAACGCCAGGGGCCGGGCTCGAAAAAAACAACTAAAAAACAAGTGAGGACGAGAGGGGGCTGTATCGGTGCCCGCCTAATCCTCACCGGAAAGAAGACGGCGGGCGCCGAGATAATATTCGCCTCCAGCCCGGTCGTCCAGGCTGCTCTCCTGAACGGCCTGCCCCCGCCTGGGGCTGTGGATAAAGCGGTTATTACCTGTGTAAATGCCGACATGGGTGACGCGCTTTTGACGCCCGAAGAAGACCAGGTCTCCGGGAACAAGATTCGGGCGGGCCACGGCTTGGCCCAGGCCGATCATCTCCCGGCTGGAGCGCGGCAGCCGGACCCCGTGCTGGCCGTAGACCCAGCCGACAAAGCCGCTGCAGTCGAAGCCTGTCTGGGGGGAAGTGCCGCCGAACCTGTAAGGCCGGCCCACCTGGGAAAAGGCTGTTTCCAGGATGCTCCCGGCCGAAGGCGGATTACGGACGGCTCCTAAGCTCCCGGAATCCCGGACGGCCAGCCGCGACTCGGCCTTTTGGAGCAGCCGGGCCTCCGGGTCGGACAAGGCCGGAGCCAGGAGGGACTCTGAAAAAAATAGGCCTACTCCCAGGAGGGCCGCGATCCGGTCCTCAAAGACCCGATCGGACAGTGGACCAGACCGCCCGGCCGGGAAGGCCGCGCAACCGGCCGCCAGAAAAAAAAAGACCCATCCCGCCAGCCCCCTCCAAGAGCAAGGGGCCGACCGGCGGCCATCTCTCATCCGCGCCACGGCGCTGAACCTTACCCAGCCCGCCGCCGGGTGGCTCGACAATGGGGGATCAGGCTGAACATATTGAAGAGTTTAGCATTTCCCGCCCGGACCTGTCAAGGCGGCGAAATTACCGTCTTGCCGCAATCAGGAGATTTATGCTATACTTTTGCCAATTTCCGTCCGCCCGGGGCTTGGCCGCGGGCGCGATTTAAAATTTCGGATGGCGCCCCTCTGAACCAATGACCGAACCAAACCTGACCCCCGCAACAGACGATTCCAACTTTTGCCCTGAACTCTTGAGGCTGATGGAAGTGGCCATTCTCCGGCGGACGGCCCCCAAAAGTTATGACCTGGAGGGCCTGGTCCCCGATTTTTATCTCCGGCTGTTTCCGCCTGACGCCGATGGCACCGCCTGTCAGGCTCCCTGGAACCGTTCGCCCATGCTGGAATTTTTCCTGGGCGAGGCCGAAGAATTTTTCGAGTCCGGGCCGAAACCGGGGGACAGCCTGTCTTCGGGCCTGTGGGTGGAAAACCTGGACTCCGGGGAGGAACTGCCTCTTATGGCCACGGCCAGGGCTTTGAAAAACCGTCAACTCCTCCTGATCCAGACCATGCGCGAGGAATACGCCCAGAGAGTCCGGCTCACGCGCCGCTTCCAGGCGGACCTCCGCTCCCGGGTGGACCTCAGGGAAAAGCGAAAAATCACGACCAACAGCTTGTTGAAGAACGCCAAGAAGAAGAATCCCTTCGACCCCCTCACCAAGCTCTACAACCGCGAAGCCCTGATGGACCTTTTGCAGGCCCAGATCGCCTGCCTCCCCCTCCACGCCCCCAACCTGGCGATCATCATGATGAGCCTTGACCAACTCGAAGGCCCCGGAGAAGATACCGGGACGGGCGGCGACGACCTTTTGCGCCAGCTCGGGCAGGTACTGAGACGATACCTGAGAAAGAGCGATGCGGCGGTCCACTATGGCGGCGGAGTGTTTTTCATAGTCGCCCCGGGAACCACCCTGCCCCAATCCATCATGGCGGCCGAGCGGCTGATCACGCTGTTCAAGGAATATGATTTCGGCCTCGGCCGCCCGGTCCGCCCCTATCTGGGCTGCACCATCTACCGGCCGGGCGAGGAGACCAGGGAGTTCGTGGTCCGGGCTCGCCAGGCTCTTCTGGACGCTGTCAAGACCGGGCCCAACACCATCGGCCAGCGCGACCCCTCGGGAAAAACAGCGGCCGGCCCAGCCGCCTGACCTCCCCGCCAGCCACCCCAAATCCCCTTGTTTACCACGATCCCCGGCCAGTTTTGAAAAAAAACAGCCCCAGGCTTGACAAAGGGGCGGCGATGGTTATCTTTTCTCCGTTAGCAGTAATACCTTCCGATTGCTAATTTTACCGGAAAATTCCGGCATAACAACTACTTGGATTGGAAAGGAGTCAGACATGAACGTTCGTCCTTTGTCGGACCGCGTCCTGGTCAAACGAGTCGAAGAGGAAGAAACCACCAAAGGCGGGATCATCATCCCCGATACCGCCAAGGAAAAACCCCAACAGGGCAAAGTTATGGCCGTGGGCGAGGGCAAACTTCTGGACAACGGCACCCGCATCCACCCCGGGGTCAAAGTCGGTGAATTGGTTCTGTTCGGCAAGTATTCCGGAACGGAAATCAAAATCGACGGCCAGGAATACCTGATTCTCCGCGAAGACGACATCTTCGGCGTTTTCGGGAAATAAATAAAAAAGCCAGCTTCCCCAAGGAGGAATATTTTTATGGCTGCCAAAGAGATCAAATACAACGTCAAAGCCCGCGAAGCCATCATGCGCGGGGTGGACACCCTGGCCGATGCGGTCAAGGTCACCATGGGCCCCAGGGGCCGCAACGTCATTTTGGAAAAGACCTTCGGCGCGCCCAACATCACCAAGGACGGCGTGACCGTGGCCAAGGAAGTGGAACTGGAAGACAAGTTTGAAAACATGGGTGCCCAGATGGTCAAGGAAGTGGCTTCCAAGACCTCCGACGTGGCCGGCGACGGCACCACCACGGCGACCCTCCTGGCCCAGTCCATCTACCGCGAAGGCCAGAAGCTGGTGGCCGCCGGTCTCAACCCCATGGCCTTAAAGCGCGGCATCGACGCGGCGGTGGAAGTAGTGACCGAAGAGCTCAAGAAGATGAGCAAAGCCACCAAAAACCAGAAGGAAATCGCCCAGGTCGGCACCATTTCGGCCAACAACGACACCACCATCGGCAACATCATCGCCGAGGCCATGGACAAGGTCGGCAAGGAAGGCGTCATAACCGTGGAAGAGGCCAAGAGCATGGACACCACCCTGGAAGTGGTGGAAGGCATGCAGTTTGACCGCGGCTACCTCTCGCCCTACTTCGTCACCGACGCCGAGAAGATGGTGGCCCACCTGGAAGACGCCTATGTACTCTTGGTGGAAAAGAAAATCAGCAACATGAAGGACATGCTGCCCATCCTGGAACAGATCGCCAAGCAGGGCCGGCCCCTTCTGATCATCGCCGAAGATGTGGACGGCGAGGCCCTGGCCACCCTGGTGGTCAACAAGCTGCGCGGCACCCTTAACACCTGCGCCGTCAAGGCCCCCGGTTTCGGCGACCGCCGCAAGGCCATGCTGGAAGACATCGCCATCCTCACCGGCGGCAAGGTCATCAGCGAGGATCTGGGCATCAAGCTGGAATCCATCACCATCAAGGACCTGGGCCGGGCCAAAAAAATCAACGTCGACAAGGACAACACCACCATCGTTGACGGCTCCGGGGCCAAGGCCGCGCTCGAAGGCCGGGTCAAGCAGATCCGCGCCCAGATTGAAGAGACCACCAGCGACTACGACCGCGAGAAGCTCCAGGAGCGCCTGGCCAAGCTCATCGGCGGCGTGGCCGTCATCAATGTCGGCGCGGCCACGGAAATAGAGATGAAGGAGAAGAAGGCCCGCGTCGAAGACGCCCTCAAC
>Ga0082212_10004611_pt1 | contig 19034 bp, 18 predicted proteins | sample TergutNt197P3_FD_71548 | JGI IMG/M metagenome (GOLD analysis project Ga0082212, IMG submission 71548) | Neocapritermes taracua P3 segment gut microbial communities from Petit-Saut dam, French Guiana - Nt197 P3 | ecosystem: Host-associated > Arthropoda: Insects > Digestive system > Gut ... | reverse complement strand
CCTGCGTAGGCAGGAATCCAGACAGAAGACTTTCATATCAACTCTCTGGATTCCCGCTTTCGCGGGAATGACGGTATATTACTTTTCGGCGAAAGCCTTACCCTGCTTTTCTAGACCACAAGGCTTTCGCCGGGGTGACGGGAAAACCGAACTTATCGACGGACTGACGTTTTGACCATTGGAGTTTTACAACAACCCATACGCCGTCAATGTTGAGCGGAGTTTTGTTTGTTCGGCTTCCGTGAGCGGTGTCATGGGCAAACGCAGTTCCCCGGTATCCCGACCGAGCATTTTCATTGCCGACTTGACCGGAATCGGATTCGTCGAAAGCGACAACATATCACGGCAAAGAGCGAATGTCTTATAGTGCATTTTTCGGGCGGTTTCCCAATCGCCACGTTCGACTGCCCGGCACATTTCGACGACATCCTTCGGAATAATGTTCCCCACGACCGAAACGACCCCGCGCGCTCCCAACGCCATCAAAGGAAGAGCCAAACTATCATCGCCGCTCAACACCGTCAAATCCGTATGGGCAATGATTACTGACGCTTGATCCATAGAACCAGTTGCCTCTTTCACCATGCCGATATTCGGAATAGCCGCTAGTCGGATGATCGTTTCCGGCTCAATGTTCTTGGCACACCGTCCCGGTATGTTGTAAATACAAATCGGTAAATCGACCGACTCTGCCAGCAATTTGAAGTGTTGGTAAAACCCTTCCTGCGTCGGCTTGTTGTAGTAAGGAGCGACAATCATGGCGGCATCAACCCCTGCTTTTTTGGCAAACTGCGTCAATTCAAGGGCTTCTTGTGTACAGTTCGCACCTGTACCTGCAAGAACTTTGATTTTATTACTGGCGGCTTCGACTGCAGCACAGAGAACGTTTTTGTGTTCTTCAAAGGAAAGCGTCGGCGATTCGCCAGTAGTCCCCACCGGTACAATGGCGGTCGTACCGGCATTGATTTGAAACTCGATTTGCTTCTGAAATGTTTCGTAATCAACTTGATTGTTCTTGAATGGCGTAACAATGGCGACCGAAAGTCCGGCGTATTCTTCAAAACGAGTCATGACCAGTGGATTGGGGGAACACAAGAAGGATTACTCGCGTCATTTTACCCTTTTTGCCTTACGAAAGGGAGAGGGGACTCTTTTCCGCCGTCTGATAAATTCTGACATTGCAACGAGTCCGTTTATTGTGTAAAATGGAGAAGATGCGGTAGTATGTGCATCCTTGCTTTCACAGACGGTGAACGATGAACACTTGGAATAAAGTTTTTTTGGGGGTAATCTTTGTAACAGCACTCGTTGTTGTCGTTTTGGCATCGGTAGAATTTCAGGTTCGGAATACCGGACAGAAACATATCGTTTCCATGGAAAAGAAAATTGCAGAAACTCAAGAAAAAATTGACAAAATAGAGAGCGGCACGGCACCCCAAAAACTTTCGCCGGAAAAATCTCTGTCCGAGATGAGTTTTGAAGAGCATCGAGGCGTTCTTTCGGGACGCTACTCCGAACGCGGTCGGGCTTGGTTCGGTTGCATCGTTGCCGATATGGACGAAAGAACTCTTCCTCCCGCTTTGCAACAGGTGGAAACACAGATCATTATTACTGGTCCCTTCGCTCCCAGTGAAACGGGAATTGCAACAGATGTCCAACTTCCCGCAACCTTGAACGGAGTTGTTTATGTTTTTGAAGATAATGCCGAAAATCATTCGGGGGCTTTTCTCGGTCGTTTCAACGTTGTGGGTGAACCAGAACCGGCAAAATTTCCCGGTGATGATGAAAACGAAAAAAACGGCTGGCGCATTACATTAGTAACAATAGACCCGATCAGTGAGGGTGAAATCGAACAAATTTTTAACGCTTCCAATTCCCGCTGGGCAATTTATATGACCCCGCCGGTTGATCGGATCGCCGGCATTTTTAGCCAACTCACTGTGGAAGAAATGCAAATGATCCCAGAGGAACTTCGGGAAAAATTCAAGCCGCGCCCCATGCCCCCGCTGGAACCCGAAGATCTGGAAGGCATCTCTCCCGATGTGGTCAAAATATGGGAAGCCTACCGAAGTGAGTGGGATGATCCCGAAGCCGAATTCGCCCGGGATTTTGCGACGTTGCTGGACTGGCTCTATCAACAGCGGAGCGGTCTCATTCGGGACATAAGAACTGCCGAGGCAAACATCGAAACGTTCAAAACGGCAACGGAGAAAAACGGGGCGGAAAATAAAAAGATGGAAGAAGACCTTGCGCTCGAAGAAAAGAAGGCGGCGGCAATGGTCACGCAACGGGATGCTGTTAAGACTCTGCTGGATAAACGTGAAGAAGGTATCAACGCAACCGCATTGCAGATCGAGAAAATTCAAACTCTGTCCGCGGCTTACGTAGAAGGTATGACGAAATATCAGTTGAAACTGGTCGAAATCATTGAAACGCCGGCTAAAAATTCGGACTGAACGTTTTCAAAAGGAGTCAGGCGTTCCTTCGCCGTCCTATCCCCCCTCAAGGCGGTGGGCGTAAGCCCGCCGATTCCCATGAGAGGGTTAGGGAGAGGGCTTTTGGGGTAATGCCTTTCCAGAGCAATTTATAATATGCTCTAACGTTAACAATCTATGGAAACTGGTGAAATACTGTTACAGCGGGGGCTTTTGACCGATGCACAATTGAGTGAACTTCGGACAATCCAACGCGGCGAAATGCGAAGCGGACAGCGTGACGACATCCGCCTCGATCAACTTGCCGTCCAAATGAAGATGCTCACGGAAGAGGCTGTCCTCACCGTACTGGGGCAGGAACTCAGTATCGGATTCGTTGACCTGCCTGAATATCCAGTGAATCTGTCGTTGCTCAAAACGTTTCCGACACGGTTTATTCACCGCGAACGTATTTTCCCCATCGGTCAGTACGAGGACATGCTGGTCGTTGCCACGAGTGATCCGCTCAATCTTTATCCGTTGGATGAAGTCGCCTCCATTACGGGAATGCACGTTCAACCGGTACTGGCGCTCGAAGATGAAATCGATAAACTCATCAAAGGCAATCTTGGAATCGGAAGCGAAACGATTGATGGTCTTATTGCGCAGACCCAGGAAGAAAGCAGCGGTGTGGAACTCGTCGGCGATCTGGAACTGGACGGCTCCGAACTTTCTGAACAGGCACAGGAACCTACGGTCATTCGACTCGTCAATGAAATCTTTCTCGAAGCGATTGAGTCCAGAGCCAGTGATATTCATATCGAAACCGAAGCCGACGGTATTTCGATCCGGTTCCGCATTGACGGCGTTCTGCATGTTCAAAACTTCCCTTCGGAAATCAACCGCTTTCAATCGGCGATCATCAGCCGGTTGAAAATTATGTCGAAGTTGAACATTGCCGAACGCCGATTGCCGCAGGATGGTCGTATCCAACTCAAATACTCTGGTCGGGAAATTGACGTTCGTGTTTCTGTGATACCGATGATTCACGGCGAAGGAATCGTGATGCGTCTGCTCGACAAAGGGGCAATGGAATTTTCGCTCCAAGGACTCGGAATGAATCCGGTTATCTATGGTCAATTTTCCGAATTGATCCGCCTGCCGCACGGGATCATTTTGGTAACAGGTCCGACCGGAAGCGGAAAAACGACGACGTTGTACAGTGCGCTCACCGAAATCAAGGATGCCGCCACAAAAATCATTACAACGGAAGACCCGGTGGAATACCGGTTGGCGGGCATCAGTCAGATTCAAGTGCATACGAAAATCGGTTTGACCTTTGCAGCCTCTCTTCGGAGTATTTTGCGGCATGACCCGGACATTGTGCTGGTCGGAGAAATTCGAGACTTGGAAACAGCCGAAAATGCTGTGCAGGCGGCACTGACGGGACACTTGGTATTCAGTACGCTTCATACCAACGATGCGGCGGGAGCCTATACCCGATTGATCGATATGGGAGTTGAACCGTTCTTGGTATCCAGTTGTGTGGAAGCCGTGATGGCACAGCGGCTTGTGCGTAAACTCTGTCCGCTTTGCAAAGAAAAATATATTCCTGAAAAGAAAGAGATGCCGCCGGACTTTCCCTGGGATAAATTGGAAGCGATGGGAGGACATTTGTACCGTGCAGTAGGTTGCCGCGAGTGTCGGCAAGTCGGATATCGAGGAAGAAGCGGTATCTACGAGTTGTTGACGACCACCAATCCGATTCGGGAGATCACGGGCAAAAATGCGACGGCGTGGGAAATCAAGAAGTTGGCTTTAAGCGAAGGAATGACTACGCTCCGAATGGATGCGTGGCGAAAAACTCTTAATGGTGAAACGTCCGTCGATGAAGTCGTGGGCAACACGAAGCAAGACGAATTTGGCAGTTAGGCTTCCGCCCGAACATGTCATGTCGCTTACGTCATTCCTGCGCAGGCAGGAATCCAGACAGAAGACTTTCATATCAACTCCTGGATTCCCGCTTTCGCGGGAATGACGGTCTATTACTTTTCGGCGAAAGCCTTACTGTTCGTTCGAAAGTTTCAATTGAGTCTCTTGGCGGCTCGTAGTTTTGCACTTCGTGCTCGCGGATTCCGGGCAATTTCTTCTTCCGAGGCGGTGATCGGTTTGGAAGTCATCATCTCCCAGTATCGGCTGTCCCGGAAGACATTTTTGACGATTCGATCTTCCAAGGAGTGAAACGAAATCACGACGGCAACCCCCTCCGGCTTGATCCGCTCCGGCAACTGTTCCAGTGCCGACTGCAAGGAGCCCAGTTCATCATTGACCGCAATTCGGAGAGCCTGAAAGGTTCGCGTTGCCGGATCAATCGGATTCTTTCGGCTCTTGGGAACGCATCGCCGGACAAGTTCGGCAAGTTGTTGGGCAGTTTGAAGCGGCAATCCATCTTCGCGGGCTTCGACAATTTTTCGGGCAATTCTCCGGCTATGCCGTTCCTCGCCAAATCGGAAAATAATGTCTGCAATCTCGGCTTCGGGCAACGTTGCAAGCAGTTCGCGACAGGATGTTCCTTCGGAGGGATCGAAACGCATATCGAGTTCGCCTTCAGAGTCAAAACTGAACCCGCGCTGGGGATCAGCAAGTTGATCGCTCGACAAACCAAGATCGAGGAGAAAACCATCAATTTTTTCGACTGCGAGCATATCCAGTGCTTCTGCGAAGTACCGATAGTTGGCATGAGCGAACCGGACAGGAAAGGGTGCGGTATCGAAGGCAGTTCGTAATTGCCGTTCGGTTCGATTGAGGGCTTCCACGTCTCGATCCAGTGCAATAACCTTCGCTCCGCATCGGCAAATGGCTTCGGTGTGTCCGCCGCCGCCGAGGGTGCCGTCAACATAGATTTTTCCGGCTTGGGGATTTAGAAATTCTAAAACCTCTCGGAGCAGAACGGGAACGTGAATAGATTCGGACAAGGAATCTCCCCTTTTCGTGCATCTTTTGGTGATAGAGTACAGATTTTTCCTCAAAGAGCAAGAGTGGCAGTCCGTCGGCACGTTTGTCATAAACAGCGTCATGCCGGCGCAAGCCGGAATCCAGAGAAACGGATTGAATGCCCTACGAATGGATTCCCGCTTTCGCGGGAATGACGCTGTCGCGGGATTGACGGAAAAAAATGACTGGGCAGTTCTACGGTCGATTGCACCTTCTCTTGACATCCTTTCTCCTCTGGATTATACTTTCGGTATGTCCACTGTTGAAACATTTGAGGCTCCGGTTATTGTTGATTTTGCCGGAGCAAGTCAGGAACATTCGCCGCTTATTGACCAACTTTCTGAGCCGATTGTCGGAAAATGGAACGTTTTGGTCAGCCAAACGAATTGGGAAAAAGGTTCGCTGATTCTGTCATGGCGCAACGAATTGGTTGCGGCAGGCTTGCCGAATACCGCCTATTCGGACGATGCCTGGGCACGCCGGGTGGGAAACGTGACTCCCCAGCACGTCGGCAAGTTGCGCCGGGTGGCAGAGCGATTCGGCGAAAAACATAAGGACTTCGCCGGACTTTATTGGTCGCATTTCAACACGGCACTGGACTGGGACGACGCAGAACTCTGGCTCGAAGGGGCAGTCCAAAACGGTTGGTCGGTTGCCCAAATGCGTGTGCAACGTTGGGAAGCCCTCGGTGGTTCGGACGAACAAAAGCCGCACGAAGAGGACATTCTTGTTGCGGAAATTGATGAGGAAGTTTATTCCCAACATGCAATGCCGCCGGAACGAATCGAAGGACGTAATGCGACCATCGGAGCGGCAGATGTTGACGACTCTTCGATTTCCATGTCGAATTCTGTTGCCGATCCTCTCAAAAAGAAGGAACAACCCCAGAAAAACAGGACGAAACACACCGAGTCGATCAGCGGCATTGCCAAGACGGGAGAACTATTGATGTCGCTTAAAAGTGTTTCTCAGTTCCCTGCTGACCTTGCAGAGCCGCTGGAACTCTTGAAGGTAGCGATTCTCAATCACAAGTTGGCAGGCTGGAAGGCTATTCCAGCGGAACAAGTGTGCCAATCACTGGATGCCCTGAAAATGCTCACCGTTGCGGAAGATTAGAGCGTGTCCCTGCTCTCCTATGAAATGAATCGGCGGACTAACGTCCGCCGCTCTTTTTCTCCTTTCTCCTGACATCTGTCATGAAAAATCCTGACATTTCATGGCATGGAATGTGATAGAGTGGAATGCGTTTTAACCCCTCGCTTCGTCCATGCTCATACGTGACCGCATCCAAGACTTTCGCCGCGTGCCGGCACACTCTCTTCTTCCCCATCCGAAAAACTGGCGGGTTCACAACTCCCGGCAACGGAACGTACTTCAGGGCATCCTCGCCGAAATCGGTTATGCCGATGCCCTGCTCGTTCGTGAACTGCCCGACGGTTCGCTCCAACTCATCGACGGTCATCTCCGCGCCGAAACCACGCCGAATCAAAAGGTGCCCGTGCTGGTGCTTGACCTAAACGATGCCGAGGCGGACAAACTTTTGGCAACGTTCGATCCGCTTGCCGCGATGGCAAATACGGATCAAACAATGCTCGACAATTTGCTTGCAAATATCGAAACGGAGAACATTGCAGTACAAGAGTTTTTGCGGGGTATGACGGACCCGTCCTCTTTTGACGGCGGTTCTGATCACGAAGTCAGTATTCCCAAAGTATTTCAGATTCTCGTAACATGCCGGGACGAAGAAGAGCAGCGGACAGTTTACGAACTTTTGACCGAAAACGGGTACGAATCGAAAGTAGTATCGTTGTAGGAGAAAGGAGAAAGAATGAAGGAGAAAATTTTACTATCGTGTCCCGTGCATTCGTCGTTTCGCGTCCAGCAGATTGCCGGGATGTTCGATGTTCCTGTTTCCGAAAAGGCGGAGCGGGTTATTGAATTTGAAAATCCGTTCTGCCCTCACCCTAACCCTCTCCCAAGGGGAGAGGGGACGGTAGTGAACCCTCTTTCAAAGGGAGAGGGGACGTTTGATTGGCAAATCGGTTGCATCGTCGGTCCTTCCGGGAGTGGAAAATCGAGCATCGCCAAACACCTTTTTCCTCTTGCTTACGCAGCGGGCTCTGAACGTCAATGGGATTCTGACAAAGCGGTGATCGACAATTTTGGCGATTTGCCGGTCAAAGACATTGTCAACATGCTCACCATTGTCGGTTTCAGTTCACCGCCGAGTTGGATCAAACCGTACTCCGTGCTTTCCAATGGGGAAAAGTTTCGGTGCGATTTGGCAAAGGCGTTGTTGGTAGGGCACCGACCGCCGGGCGGTGCCGTCGGCGATAGCCGACAGGAGGCGAACACATTGGGCTCAAGTGCGGAGTACCGCACGCAGTCGCCCGGCGGTCGACTGCCTACCGTCGTGTTCGACGAATACACCTCGGTCGTTGATCGAAATGTTGCCAAAATCGCATCAGCCGCACTGGCGAAAGCATTAAAAAGGGACAGCAAACTGCCGTCTTTCGTTGCCGTAACGTGTCATTACGATATTCTTGATTGGCTTGAGCCCGACTGGGTTCTGGACACCGCCACCGGCGACGTGTCTACCGCCGCGGGCGGAAGGAGGTTACTTCGGCGACCGAACATCGACTTGGAAGTGTTCCGGTGCGAACGCCGTCTTTGGAACATGTTTAAGACGCATCACTATTTGAGCGGCAACTTGGCATCCTCCTGCCGTTGTTACGCCGCAGTGCTACGCAGACTGCAGACGGCAGACAGCAGTTTGCAGCCAGACGCAAGCGGTGCGGTAACACCTCTGCTGCCGTCTGCCGTCTGCAATCTGTCGTCTGTTCCTGTGGCATTTTGCGCCTTGATTCCTCTACAAGGTTTTGAACGCTGGTATCGGGTGAGCCGGATTGTTACGCTGCCCGACTATCAGGGAGTCGGCATCGGTTCAAAATTTCTCGACGCACTTGCCGAGTTGTACGTTCAGCAAGGTTTTCGGTTCAGCATCACGGCATCGCATCCGTCGGTGCTGTCGCATTGTCAACGTTCGGAACATTGGAAGGCGATCAACGTGATGAAGACAGGTTCGAATCGGTCACGGGGACGGGCAGTGGTGTCGTTTGAGAGGAGACAGAGAGTCTGTTAAAAATTGATGTGGTGCCCTCACCCTAGCCCTCTCCCGGAGGGAGAGGGGACGGCATTTTGAACACAATATCTGTCAGCATTTTTTCTGACGGGTGCGGATGACCGACGTGTTATACTTCCTTTCATGTCAAAATTTAAACTCTCCACTCAAGAACGCAACGAATTTTTGTCTCTTCTCTCTGCCGGTTATTCCAAGACAACGGCGGCGAAGTATATTCATCGTGCATCCAAAACTCTTCGGGATGAAATGTTGAACGATCCCGAATTCGCGGAACAGGTTGCCAAAGCGGAAGAGGGTTCGGAAGTGTTTTATCTTTCATGTATTCGCAGGGCAGCATTGAAAGAACAGTATTGGCGGGCGGCGGCGTGGGTACTCGAACGACGCATCCCGGAGCGGTTCGCTGCCAAAACGCCGGAGACATTGACTGCCGAACACGTTCAAAAGTTTATGGCAACGTGCATGCAGATCATTGCCGAAGAGGTGCCGGACCAAGAGTTGCGGGAAAAAATTATCAACCGGCTGGCGGCAGAATTGGAAGAATAGGCGATTCCTAAATCTCCTTCGCATGGACAACGATGAAGGCATCGGTAACTTCTTTCGGCAATCGCGTCGGCTTGCCCGTCGAGAGATTGACGAAAACCCAGAGTGTTTCCGCCTGGGCAATCACTTTGTCATCGCTGATCCGAATGAAACGGTAGTTCCGCGTGGACTTAAAACTGTGCCAATCGCTGACTCCTGTACGCACGACCAACTTGTCCCCTTCAAAGGAGGGAGCAAGATACTCGATGGTATGCTTCCGGGCAAACCAAGAGGCACCGAATTCGATGTAACGTTGCGGAGTCCAACCATTTGTTGCCGAGTGTGCGAGTGCCGCCTCGTTCATCCAACGCAGATAACACAAATTATTCGCATGATCATTTTCGTCAATGTCCGACGGCAAAACGGTAAGATGATGTTCGTAAATCGGAACAACCTCTTTGTGAGTCAAACTGAATTGTGCAACATTGTCATTCATTTTCTATTTTCTCGTTATTATATCAAAAGTAGTATTCATTGCCAACTGCCTGATTATTGTCCGAAGCACTAAAACTTCGTATAATCAGACGGGATTTTATTTTAGGGAGCCACTCGATGCGAACGAACATTCTTCTCGCCGTACTATGTTGGGGATTTTTAGTTTCCACGGGATTCACCGCCGAACCCGTCATCGGCATTCCTGCCGACAAGGAAGCGGCATTCGCAAACTATCCGATCCTCAAAGAATATCCCATCCTCTACGTTCGGCGGCATCAATATCATTTCGACCATCACAACACGGAGACGCTTTCTCAAACCGGTGAAATCAGCACGCATTTATTCCGACCGGGCAGTGCGCTGCAACTTTGGAATCCTGCGGACGATAGCGTGCGGACGCTCCTCGATGTTCCCAATGGTATTGTACGCGATCCGGCACTTCATTTCGATGCAAAAAAAGTGCTTGTCTCGATCCGAAAAGATATTTCGGACGATTATCATCTCTACGAACTGCAACTCGATGCCGTGACCGAACCGATTACATTGACCAGCAAAGATTCCAAGCCGGACGGTGCCATTTTGAAACAGTTGACGTTTCTTCCCGGCATTTCCGATATTGATCCGCTCTATTTGCCTGATGGGAAAATCGTTTTTGGTTCAACCCGGGAACCGAAGTATTGCATGTGTAACCGGCACATCGTTTGCAATCTTTTCACGATGAACGGCGACGGTTCCAACATGCTCCAAATCGGGCACAGCACACTCTTTGAGGGACATCCGAGTCTTCTTCCCGACGGACGCATTCTGTATTACCGCTGGGAATATGTAGATCGCAACTTCGGCGACGCACAGGGAGTTTGGACGACGAATCCCGACGGCACCAACCATGCGATTTTTTGGGGAAACAACACAGCGTCTCCCGGTGCGGTGATTGATGCTAAAATCCTGCCAGGCGCAAATTCTGTTTTTCTGGCAACGTTAACTTCGTGCCATGACCATCCCTGGGGTGCCATCGGTTTGATTGACCGCCGACTCGGAATCAATGGCAAAGCACCGATTCTACGTACATTTCCCCCCGAAGCCCTTGATCTTGTTCAGGAGGATGGCGTTGATCTTTATGACCGGTTCGTAGCGTTGAAGCAAAAATTTGAGGACCCTTATCCGCTTTCCGAAACGGTCTATTTGGCATCGGGAACCATTGGGCAGGACGACATCATGGGTATCTGGGTTCTCGACAGCGACGGCAAACAAACGCTCGTACACGTCGATGGTCCCGGTTGCTTTGATCCGATGCCCGTTGTTGCAGCGATTCCTCCGCCCGTCATTTCGGATCGGATTGATCTCGCCAAAAAGACCGGAACCTTTTACGTTTCCAATGTTTACGAAGGATTTGGCATGAAAAATGTCAAGCCCGGTGCGGTCAAGTTTTTGCGGGTCATTGAATCGCCGGAGAAGCGGTCTTGGACGTTTCCGGCATACGACGGCGGCACCGGACAGCAGGCTCCCGGGATGGCGTGGAAAGATTTTAACAACAAGCGGATTCTCGGAACGGTTCCCGTTGAGTCCGACGGCAGCGTTCAATTTGAAGTTCCGGCAGATACGTATGTCTATTTTCAAATTCTGGATGAAAATGGAATGATGATTCAATCAATGCGTAGCGGCACCATCATTCGTCCCGGCGAAGTCAATGGATGTTACGGTTGCCACGAAGACCGTTTGACAACTTTTCCGCCGTTGCCGAACCCCTCGATTGCTATGCGAAAGCCGGTGCAACCGCTTGTTACGTGGCATGGAGAGCCGCGATTGTTCAGTTACATTGAAGAGGTGCAGCCGGTCTTGGACAAATACTGCATCGCTTGTCATGATTATGGACAGAACAATGCACCGGACAAAAAGAAGCCGATCCTTGCTGGTGACCTGGCGTTGATTTTCAATAAATCTTACATCGAACTTTGGAGCAAGGGACTCATCAGTGCGGTGGGTGCTGGTCCGGTCAACGTTCTTGAACCTTATTCTTGGGGGTCAGGCAAAAGCCGGATCGTGGAGGTGATTCGGCATGGTCATCCGCGACCGGAAATTGACGAGGAGCGCAAAGCGAAGGGATTAGAACTTGATGCGGAGTCGTTTGACCGTATTGTAACGTGGATTGACATCAATGCTCCGTATTATCCGACGTATTATACGGCGTATCCGAACAATCGGTTTGGTCGTTCGCCGCTTACGGATGAGGAGTTGAAGCGAATCGAAGAACTGACGGGAGTCGATCTGCTTGGGAGCATTTCGTTCACGCGACCGGAACATAGTCCGTGTCTCGAATCAGCGCAGGATGTAGGGGCGGTTATGAACATTGTGCGAGCCGGAGCGGAGCGGCTTGCGCAACAACCGCGTGGTGAGTCTTGTGATTTCCAACCGGTCGATCCGACGGATGTGGGGCGTGCCGAAAAATATGATTTTTTGAAAGGACTCTTGGATACCATGCGTCGTGCAGAAATCGAGGGAAAGCGATTGTACGATGAACGGTAGGATGCGTTTTCGTCTCGTCTTTACGATGTTGGTTTATCCCTGTTGAAAATGAGAAGGCAAAACCCCAGAATCAAAAGAGTGAAAGCGATGAACCCGAATGTAGGAGCATCTTTCCAAGCAGAGGGATTCACTGAAGATAACAGCAAAGCACCTGCGATGGCATAGCCCGAAGATGCGAGAACCAATATGGCACTGACGATGGCTTTCATGATTGTTTTCTTTCTGACATGAAACAATCGGCATTATACAATAAATCTTTGTTTGGTGCAATCTATACGTGTTCTGAACAGCCCGATTATCCAGGGTGCATTCCGGTCAATCGATCCATCGCATCTTTTGAAAATTCGGAATCAACGCAATGTTCGTGCCGGAAATGCGAAGTCCGTGAGGCCAAAAAACAAACAATGCTTCGCCAATCAGATATTGCCGATCCACATAATGCGGAATGCCGTCACTCGTCCAGAGCCGACTATCCTTACTCTGGGCACTGTTGTCTCCGCACATCAAAAATTGATCTTTTTCCAACTTGAAAACCGTCTGACGCGTTTTGCCGAAATCGGTCCAAAATGTCGGAGTCGAAAGAATGGTCTTAACGTTGTCCTCGTAATCGAATGTGTAACCGAATCGGAACGGCGAATTGATTAAATCGCATTGAGAGTCCTGTGCGTGAGTATCGCAGGAAATATAGTACATATTCCGCATTATTTTGAGGTTCTCGACATACACCCTTCCGTTTTGCACGCCGATTGCCGCCGGTTCTAAATCGAGAGCCGTCGGACTCCGATCCCGCGACAGCGGACTGTCATCACGGCACAGCACATCATAACATCCTTGCCCTTGCGTATCTATTTCTTTGCCGTCGATGATGAGCCGCATCTCTTCGTCCACGTTGCAAAACATGATGTCCTGAACACGATCTGAACGAATCGGAATACTTACACTGAACGGTTTGAATTCGGGAACTTCGGGAATAGAAAAGACGGCTTTCCCTTCACTATAGTCGAGGTCGCATTGAAAATTGATTCCGCCTTTCACTAATCGAAGCGAAACGACTCGCCGATCTTCGCACCCGAGCGTACATCGCATTGCCAGATCGCCGACCCAGTTTAAGCCGATGCCGTCGCGGGATTTCCGGCACAGTTGCCTCTCGTCCTGTTGAGACGTTGTAACATTGTACACATCCCGGCGCGGCTCTAAAGGATATTGGAGAATGTAGGTATTGTAATCAAGAGTATCAGTAATGAGTTGTGGTGAACCGGTCTTGTTCCCATCCGGCAATTTTCCTTGAATGAGTTGATACCAGTCCAGCGTCGAAGCGGTAATGTACCGGAATTTCAGCCACGAGGTTTCATCGGCACTGCCGGCTCCGGTAAAGGATTTGTAATTATCGGTACGTTGCCAGTGTTCGTCGCCGTACCATCGGGTTTTCCAACCGAGTTCGTGGATTGCCGGCACGACGTAATCGTTGTCGTCCACCGGACGCAGCATAGCGAGCAGTGTACGGAGCGGTTTGCGCTGAATTTCAAACTGACCGCTTCCCTCTTTTTGAACGAACACTTGACCGTTTCGGAGCATAATGGTTTCGTTTTCGAGACCGATGAGCCGCTTGATGTAATTGACCTGCGGTTTGGCAGGATAACGAAACACGGTCACATGCCATCGGCTGGGTTCCCGGAAACTGAACAAACATCTGTTCACAAAGATTCGGTCGCCGCTGAAAGACATGTGCGTTTGACCCGCAAGATTATCTGCATCGACGTACATGGTGTATTGACATTGCGGGCAGGTTCCTCCGATGACACTCGGTAGTTCATTTTGGGCTCGCGGACGTTCCGAACCGTCGTTCGATTCTTGGCTGGCACTGAATTGAAAGGGAAAACCGCAGACTTCGCAGTTTACGTCTTTGTGCCGTCCCATGAGGGTCGAAGCCATCGAGCCCGTGGGAATACAGAACAGTTCGATGAAAAACGCCTTGAAAAAAAACGCCAAAAGGAGCGCAATTCCGAAGGCTTCGAGAGTTTCCCGGGTATAACGAAGAGTGCTGACAGGTTCGTTTTGTTGTTGTGTATCGGAATCAGACTTGTCCATGCCCGAATGATACACTCAAAATAATGTTTCGTCAACAACAAGCAGTCCGACAGCAAGTTTTCCGCGATGAGGCTTTCGCTCGAAAATGTCATGCCGCTTACGTCTTGCCGCTTACGTCATTCCTGCGCAGGCAGGAATCCAGACAGAAGACTTTCATATCAACTCTCTGGATTCCCGCTTTCGCGGGCATGACGGTATATTACTTTTCGGCAAAAGCCTCATATCAAAAACTTGTTGGCGGACTGACATAAAAAAAGGGACAGCGAATTGCTTCGCTGCCCCTGACCCTCATCATTCACACAGGAGAAAACAACTGTGTTCGAGAAGATAGTTCAAAACCTTATCTGTTACAAGCCGCACATGGTTCGCAAACCGCATCGCATGGATTGCAGACGGCGGTGCAAGGCGTGCAGCAGGAAGCCGCCATCCGTGCTTTCAGGTTCAGGAAGAACCCATTGAACGGCAGGCGGGGTCCGCAACCAATGTCGCATCCGTTGCACGGATTGCACGGTTCACACGGTTGGCACGCAATCGGCTCGCACGGCTGACATTCGGCAGGTTCACAAGGTCCACAACCAGGACTGCAATGGATCGCTGCAAGACGTGCTTTCATGTTCAACAACATTCCGCCAAACGGACGGAAAGGAGGACGGCAACAACTTCCGCAGGGATCACATGGAGCCGCTACGTTGCATGGGTTGCACTCGATGGGTTGGCAGGGTTGGCACGCAATCGGTTCACACGGTTGGCAAGCCGCCGGTTCACAAGGACTGCAACCATTCCAAACAACGGAAAGGCGACCAAAAATTCCTGCTTCAGCACTGGTTGTTGCCGCAAAAATAACAATCGCGGCCAACATGGACACTACAATTTTGTGTTTCATTTCAATTCTCCTAAAAAAAATACGGTTGGGGAAATCTGTTGGCAACGATTGCCACTACTTCGTTACCGGGGTTATCGGATAAAACTATCCCACACTACACCCGATTATGAAAAATTCCGGTAGTGCCGTTTGTAGCAATTATCGGAATACGGTACAACAAATCCGCCGCCAATAACGGACAGACCAATATGCTGTACAATTCGCAAAAGTCAAATGCAGAAACTCCAAAAGAGAAAATTTCAGTCCCTCGCAACCGTGCGAATCCGAACCACCGTCGTTTCTGGTATCGGACAGAATGAACTCCCGGCATGAGAAATTAGGCGAATTTTAGGAACCAACCCTAGAAAGTGCGGTTCAATATGGTAAGATGGTTCCGTTTCCTGTGGGAAAATATAAAAATTATGAAAAACAATAGAAGAAATTCCTCACGCCGCCGTGGCGCCTTTACGTTGCTCGAAGTGATGGTCGTGCTCTTCATTATCGTCACGATCATGGGATTGGGAATCGGAGTGTTTCAGGGACGATTGGCAAAAGCGAAACGACAGGCGGCGATCGCTTATGTCAAAAACCTCGAAACGGCAATTAAAAGTTATGAACTTGACATGGGGAGACCGCCGACCACCGAACAGGGGCTTGCGGCATTGGTTGACGTCCCTGCCGATGCTCACAACCCCGGAAGTTGGGCAGGTCCCTATATCGACAGTACGGCATCATCTAGAGATCCGTGGGGCATGGACTACCAATACGCCAGTCCGGGAAGAAATGGCAAAACTTTCGATGTTTGGTCCTACGGTCCCGACATGACCGACGGCACTGACGACGACATCGCCACATGGAAGTCAAACAACTGATGAAACAACGCAAGACCGGGGGACTTGCGTCCCCTGCTCTTTATTGGGTTGTTCCCGAATCGTCAGGAAAATTTCTGACGGTTTTCTTGCGTCGTGTGGTAGCATGCCCTCTATGAGTCTTCACAAACTCTTTCTGCCCGTTTGCAAACGGTTCGCATCGGGGGACTGCGCACCATCGCGTCCCCCGCTCTTTGACATGCCGCTGCTCGATTGGGCGGCGTGCTTTCTTCCAAAACATTTTCATCGACCGCCGTCGAAAATGCACCGCTGGCTCGCCGGAGAACTGGACCGCTTTCATACCGAACGCGGGACAAAGTTGAATGTTCTCGCTCCACGCAATTCCGCAAAGTCCACCATTGCCGCTCTGGCGTATCCGCTCCGGGAAATCCTCACAAAGCGGGAAGCCTATATCTGGATTGTTTCCGATACCAAGTCGCAGGCGCACACCCATCTGGATAACATCAAGACCGAACTCGAAGGCAATCCCTTACTTGCCGAGGTTTATCTCGATGCGTGCGGCAAAGGAAATCTCTGGCGGGATGGTTCGATTCGATTACGCAATGGCGGAATCATTGAATCCTTTGGGACGGGACAGCGATTGCGGGGTAGAAAGCGGAACGAAAACAGACCGACACTGATTATCTGCGACGATTTGCAAAACGAACAGCACATATTTTCCGATCCGCAGCGGGAAAAGAGTCGAAATTGGTTTCACGGGACACTCTTGAAAGCCGGTTCAGGAGAGACCAACATCATTCATTTGGCAACAGCCTTGCATCGGGAAGCGATTGCCCTTGAACTTCTTCGCACGCCGGGCTGGTGTTCCCGAAGGTTTCAAGCCATTGAGCAATTTCCCAAAAACATGCCGCTGTGGCAGGACTGGGAATCGATTTACACGAATGTTTCCCATCCGAATCATGGTGCCGATGCCGATGCGTTTTATGAATTGCACCGTGATGCCATGAATGAAGGTGCCGTTGTGCTGTGGCAAGAACAAGAATCGCTCTACGATTTGATGAAAATGCGGGTCGAAAGCGGTTATGCTTCGTTTGACCGGGAAAAGCAAAACGTGCCAGTCAATCCTGATGTGTGCGAGTTTCCTGAAAAGTATTTTGACGAATCCATTTGGTATCAAACGATGTCCGCGAACATTGTTGTCTCTGCATTGGCACTCGATCCGAGCAAAGGGAAGGACTCTGCGTTGGGGGATTACTCGGCATTCGTGTACGTCGCATTGGGGGACGACGGAATTTTCTACGTGGATGCTCATTTGGAACGTTTGCCGATTGCCGATTTAGCGGCAAAGGGGGTGGAACTGTATCAAAAGTATCGTCCGACGATTTTTGGTATTGAGTCGAATCAATTTCAGGAACTTTTGTGCGATGAATTTGATCGGCAATTCATGCACGTTGACCGGGTCAATCCGGTGGAAGTTTACAAGATTATGAACACGTCGAACAAGGGTATTCGCATTCGCCGTTTGGACGGTTATTTGGCAATGAAGCGATTGCGGTTTTGTTCGCAGACTTCTTCGTGCCGATTGTTGGTGGAGCAGTTGCGTTCGTTTCCGATAGGCTCGCACGATGATGGTCCCGATGCGTTGGAAATGGCACTGCGGATGGTGGAGGCGACGGAGTCCATAGCGTGATGCAAGGCGTGGAATGGTTTTGTCCATTGATTGACAGAATAAGTGAAAAATGATACCATGCAGTGTTGAATCGTGCCCCAACATTTCGAAAATTTTTGTGCCGGAACTGGCTTCGTTTTACGGAATCAAGGTGATGATGTACACTCACGACAACAAGCAACATCATCTGCCGCATATTCATGCACGATACCAAAACGGTAAGGCTGTTTTTTCGATTCCAGAGGGCGAACTGCTGGCTGGCAGTTTTCCGCCGAAAAAAATGAGAATGATTCAAACATGGATAGATATCCACGCCGACGAATTGATACAATGTTGGAACTTGGCGGTAAGTGGAGACAATCCGCCCAAAATTGAACCCCTGCGTTAAGAGACAAAACTATGCAACTGACTGAATTGAGTCCTGATGTCGTGGCGGTCATCCCGCATCCCGACTTCACGTTAACCTTAACCTTCGAGAACGGCGAGAAGAAAAAGTTCGATATGACACCCTACCTCGGTAGCAGTGCATGGTTTGAAGAGTTGCGTGACTGGGATTATTTTTCGCAGGCACGTCCCTATCTCGGCACCGTCGTTTGGACTCACGGACAAGACCTCTGTCCCGATACGTTTTATCTCGACTCCGTGCCGATAGAATAATGCCGGTTCACACTTAGGAACGGTCGAAATGACTGCACACTTTTTATCCCCCAACGGAGACTCGCTCTATGTTCAAATTTCCGGTCGTCTCGCTTTCTTTTCTTTTGGTCCTGTTCGTGCCGCTCCGGTCTGTTTCGGCACAGACTCTCGCCGAAAAACTCGGATACAAACCAACCGACCGCTTGTTGATCGTCAACAACGACGATGCCGGAATGTGCCACTCCGCAAATCTTGCGACCATCGAAGGGCAAGAAAAAGGCTCGATTACTTCGGCAACGATTATGGCACCGTGCCCCTGGGTAAGCGAAATCGCTGAATATGCCAAGAACAATCCAGAAAAAGATTTTGGCGTTCATTTGACCCACACGTCCGAGTGGAAGTATTACCGCTGGGGAACGGTTGCGTCCAAAGAAGACGTAAAAGGACTGCTCGCCAAAGACGGCTTCATGCATCGCAACGTTCTGGCGGTTTACTCGAATGCGACCGTCGATGAAGCCCTGATCGAGGGACGAGCCCAAATCCAAAAACTGATCGATGCAGGCGTTCCAATTACCCACATCGATTCGCACATGGGAACGATGCAATTAGCGGAGAATTTCGTACCCGTTCACGGCGTTTTGTCTTACCTTCCGGCATTTATTGGTAGCAAATTCGGCGGCGAAAGTCCATGCAACACCGAATAAAGTGACTCCCGTAAAAATGTCATCACATTCATACTGAGCCGACGACACGTTGCCAACACCGTCCAAAAACGTTCATGCCATTCATTGCCACCCTCGCTCCGAACACCCTGCGTAATCAGTCGATCTATCACCAATGTCCGAATCTCCTGTTCCGCTCG
>Ga0082212_10004610_pt1 | contig 19034 bp, 15 predicted proteins | sample TergutNt197P3_FD_71548 | JGI IMG/M metagenome (GOLD analysis project Ga0082212, IMG submission 71548) | Neocapritermes taracua P3 segment gut microbial communities from Petit-Saut dam, French Guiana - Nt197 P3 | ecosystem: Host-associated > Arthropoda: Insects > Digestive system > Gut ... | reverse complement strand
CGTATTTCTTTTACGATTTTGACAGGTTAGGTATTGCAGCTATCGCTTACATCGGCGCGCTTGTCATATTTTTCCTGATAATCGCGCACGGTTTCTATCTGGTCGACACTAAGTTACGCAAGCCGAGCGATTAACGGCGCGCGGGAAGTCTGCGCAGCGGAGCAGTTACCGGAGCCGGAATACAATTATTGCTCGCTTTTTTCTTCTGCGCTCATTTGCGCCAACTCAAGCGCCTGCGTGGGACACACCAAAACACAGATCGGCGCACTGCTTCCCGATAGTGTATCGGAAATGCAAAGATCGCATTTTTGCATGATACCATCCCCGCCAAACTGGGGCGCGCCCACAGGGCAGACTGTGCCGCACTCACGGCAACCGGTGCACAGCGCGTGATCTACAAGAACGATTCCGTCTTCAGCACGCTTACGGATAGCACCCGCTGAGCAGGTCTTCACACAGGCCGGTTCGGTACAATGCAGGCAAGCCACCGATACGGTAGAACTCGAAATGTCGGGGTATCCGCCGTGCCAGACGTTATATACGCGCCGCAACTTAACGCCGTGCTCAGACCCGCGCCGGCTCTTGCACGCCGTTTCACAGGTGTGGCACTGTATACATTTCTCACTATGATGTAAAAAGCTGATATCACTCATATATTGATACCTCAACTAATGTCTGGCTGCACATTGCAGTTATCAGTGGATCGTACGCTTTTTCAGGATCTACGCTGTATAAATGATTAACATTAGCCCCGCCGTCTGTGAGCGGCATGTCCGAAAAACCGAGCTCCTCACAGCCCTGCCACCATCCGTGCTGTATCATGACAGTATCGGGCCGGATACCCGGATAGATTTCCGCTTTCACTTTAAGCCAGCCGTGGGGAGACTCCACGCGTACCCAGCTTCCGTCCTGTATGCCTCGCGCCGCGGCGGCGTCGGGATGGATATGCACCGTCGGAAAGGGCTGGGCCCCGCGCAGCAGCGGCAAGTTCCTGAGCCATGACGCGGTAAAGAATTTTGTCGTATGGTAGTCTGACAATACCAGCGGATATCGCCCGGCAAGTTCCGGCGTTGCGGTAAGGCTTTCGGGCGGCTCCCGCCAAACCGGCATTGGCGTATAGCCCTCTTTCTCAAACCTTGTATTATACAGCGCGACCTTTCCCTGCGGGAGATATGGCTCCCGCGAGAGCAGGGGGCTTTGCTCTGCAAATGTATCCGCGTATTTTTCGTAGCATATAGCGGCTCCGGGGTCTTTCTCAAGTATGATCCCTGTCGGGTGAGCGCGAAGCTCGTCTATGGTCATGCCATATGGCTTAAGCCGATAATTTTCATAATCTTCTATACTTCCGTTCCAAAAATCAGCCCCGTATCCCATAGCAACGCCCAGCGCCAGCACAAACTCATGCATGGATCTGCAGCTCCCCGGAGGCTCGACTACTTTGTTCCTTGCCATCAACCAATTGTCCTGAAGTTCGAAAGGATGGTCCGTTTCGTATGGAGTGGCCCCGGGCAGTACGATATCCGCAAAATCCATCTCAGCGGGACGCGTCACGTCTATTGTCACAAAGAAATCAACTTTTTTAAGGGCTTCAAGCACATATTTAGTTCCGCGTGTGCTGGCAAGCGGCTGTGTTCCCGGCGCAATTATCGTGCGTACCGGATATGGTTTTTCAGTGAGTACGCTTTCAAGAATACGATAATATGCGGAAGCAGGCCCTTCAATAAAAGGCTGAAATGCCTTGGGAAACTCAGGGCCGACAAGCTTATCGACCATATCTTGAGTTCGAAGATCTGGGCGCCTCACTGAGTTTGGCTGAGTGACGTCCGGCGGCCCGTCGATCAGGTTGCATCCCGGCCTGTCGAGATGGCCGGTTATTGCAATCAGTATAGCGATAGCCCGTATCGCGTCATTTGATGAAGGCGCGTGCTCGACTCCGTTCCCCAGATCGATGGACGCGGCTTTTGTCGCGGCGTAAAGCCGCGCGACCTCAATGATTTGCTGAGCAGGGACTCCGGTTATGTGCTCCCCCCATTCCGGTGTGTACTGCCTTACGTGTTCTTTTAGCTCGTCATAACCATAACACCAGTCCCGAATAAAGTCTTTGTCGATAATGTCCTCGCTGATCACTACGTGCAGCATTGTCAGGGCAAGGGCCGCGTCGGTCCCGGGTCTGAGAGGTATCCAGTAGTCCGCCATACCCGCGTCGGGCTCCATGGAGGGTTTGATAGCTACAATCTTCGCGCCTCGTTCTTTAGCCGCAATCAGTTCGCGTGCCTGCGAGGACGCCGAGCCCGAAAAAATCGGTTGTCTGGCCCAATAAATAACTACGTCGCTGTTATTTGTGTCGGGATCAGGCCAGCAGCCGAGGGTGTAATTGAACGCGAAAGTCCTTTGGATATTGCATATACCGCTGTGACCGTGATTTGGGCTGCCGTGTACAGCGAGGAAGCGTAAGAACAGATCCTTGTAATTGCGGTGGGCCGGGGAAAGTATCGCCAGGGACTCAGGGCCGTATTTCCTTTTTTGCTCCAGCAGCTTATCCGCGATGATCCTGACGGCGTCATCCCATTCGATTGGTTTGAATTTTCCCTCTCCCCGTTCGCCGACCCTTAACAGCGGGGTTTTCAATCGTTCACCGGAATACAGCCACTGCGCGGAGGCGAACGCTTTAGGGCAGAGCGCGCCCTGGTTCTTCTGACATTCTTTCATGCCAATGACCCTGGTCATTTTTCCGTTTTTTGTGTATGCGTAGATGCCGCAGCCCGCAAACGGGCCGCACATTGAGCAGAACGCCGGAACGACATTTTCTCCTGCAGACTCGGCGGCGGCAAGCGCCTGTTCATATGTAAGCCCTGTTCCGGTCAGGCTTTGTTTATTCCCGGTGTTTATTTGATCATCCCTCCTCTGACTGCGCTTTCTGCGTCATTATTTGCAGGCTTCCCACTCTCACGGGTCGCCCCTATAATGCAGCAATATCATTATAGCATTGATAATTCGTTTGTGATATACTGTTTATCAGAAATTTTAGCGAGGGGTCCGTCATGAAAAAGAATAGAACTCATAGTACAGGCCGGGTTTCCTTCAGGGTCTCTATGGTCGTGATTCTGATCCTGATTATTGGCGTTCTTATTGAAGGAGTCCTCAGCCTGGTGGTGTACCGGAACGATTCCATAGAAACACAGGCTGAACGGGCGAAAAGCATCGCGGTCTCCGTGGCTGCCGCGTTCAATGACCCTGATCAATTGCGTAAGGCTTTTGATTCAAAAGCGGAAACAGATTATTGGAAAGAAATGAAGCATTTTCTCGATGAAGTAAAAACGTCGACCGGCATTTCCTACCTGTATGTATTAGACAGCAGGTTTGACAACAATGTTTACTATATTATGGAGGGAGCTCTGCCGGATGAATACGTCCCGGGCCTTGGGGACTCCGACCCAATAATGGAGTTTGCCGAAGAAAAACTCGCTGTTACCATGCAACACGGTATTGATACTTCCGGATTATATAAATCGGAATCAGAAGCTTACGGGGGCACTTTCGTTTTCTATCACGCCGCTATCAACGATTCCGGCGGGCGCCCCGTCGGCGTCGTAGGCGCCGAGATCCATATCAACAACGTCACGGCGGCTTCTACCCGTTTCGCATCGAAGACAGTCCTGGTTTCTCTTGGCGTCAGTATACTGCTCTGCCTCTTCATCTTGTGGTATATAAGGCGTAACGTAGGCAGCCCTCTCGATCATGCAGCGCAATTGCAGGAAACACACGAGCGGGTAAAAGTCTTTTTGGACGCGATGCCATTCTCCTGCCGCCTGTGGAGCAGAGATCATAAGGTCATAGACTGTAACGATGAAGCCGTCAGGTTTTACGGGTTTAAAGACAAAGACGAGATGATGGAGAGATTCTCTGAATTATATCCTGAATATCAGCCTGACGGGCGGCCTTCGAGCGAGGTCGTCACAGCAAACCTCGAAAAAGCGTTTGAGGAAGGGAAGTACGTATATGAAGCGATGCATCGTCTGCCTGACGGCTCGCTGATACCTGTAGAAAGCATCCTTGTACGCGTAAGATATGAGGACGACTATGTCCTTGCATGCTATACCCGCGACCTGAGCGAATACAAAAAAATGATGGAAGAAATAGACCGCGGCGCCAACCTTCTCAATATCGTCAACGACGCGGCGAATATCCTGCTGCAATCCGAAAGCGGGGAATTTGAACACGACCTGAATCGCTGCATGGGCATGATAGGAAAAGCGGTGAGCGCCGACCGCGTGTGTATGTGGAAAAACCATACCAAGGACGGAAAACTCTACTGTAATCTGGTCTACGACTGGCCCGGAGGCGAAGGTTCATTGATCAACAGCGACGCGGCGGTAAACGTATCATACGACGACAACACGCCGGGCTGGGAAGAGGTTCTGTCCGGCGGTAACTGTATCAACACCACGATAAGCAGATTATCGCCGGAAGAGCAGGCGCAGCTGGAAGCCCACGGCGTGAAGTCGCTTTTTGTGGCGCCTGTGCATGTGCGCGGCAACTTCTGGGGCTACGTAGGCTTCGATGATTACAGTAATGAAAAAATCCTGACCGAAGAGGAAGCCTCGACACTGCGCTCCGGCAGTTTGCTCATCGCCAACGCCTTGCTCCGCAACGAAATGACAAGAAACCTTCAGATCGCCGCCTCCGAACTGGAACTCGCGCTGAATGCCGCCAAAGAAGCCAATCAGGCAAAAAGCGATTTCCTTGCCAGCATGAGCCATGAGATGCGCACGCCGCTCAACGCGATAATTGGCTTATCCGATTTGACTTTAGGCGTGGATGACCTGAACGAAGAAAGCTGCACTAATCTTGAAAAGATAAATAATGCCGGTCTGACCCTGCTCGGAACGGTCAATGATATTCTTGATATTTCAAAAATTGAAGCCGGCAAATTTGAACTTCTCCCTGTGGAGTACGACACGCCAAGCCTGATCAACGATACCGTTTCCCAGAATATCCTGCGTATTGGGGAAAAACCAATAAAATTTGTGCTGGACGTCAGTGAAGATTTACCCGCGCGCCTTTACGGCGATGAGATTCGCACAAAGCAAATGCTCAGTAATCTTTTGTCCAACGCATTCAAGTATACGCACAAAGGCGTGGTGGAATTGAGCATAAGCTGTTCCATAAGCGGAGACGACGTGTGGATCACCGCGGTTGTCAGGGATACGGGGATCGGTATCAAGCCAAAAGATATGGACAAACTCTTTGGCGCGTATAATCAAGTTGACACCGCGGCAAACCGCGATATTGAAGGTACCGGGCTCGGCCTCCAGATCACACGGCGTATAGCGGAAACTATGGGCGGGACGATAACTGTGGAAAGCGAGTACGGAAAAGGCAGCGCGTTTACGGTAAAATTCTGTCAGCGGTTTGTTTCAGACGCGGTGATCGGGCCGGAGACGGCAACGACACTGATGAGTTTCCGTTATGTGGACTACAAGCGCAGGACAAATCTTCGGTTCACCCGGATCAGCCTGCCTTACGCACGGGTATTGGTTGTGGACGACGTCGCGACCAACCTTGATGTAGCCAGAGGCCTGATGAAGCCATATAAAATGCAGATAGACTGCGTGGCAAGCGGGCAGGAGGCGGTCGACGCTATCAGCGGCGGCTCTCCGCGCTACGACGCCGTATTTATGGACCATATGATGCCGGAGATGGACGGAATAGAGGCAACGAGGCGCATCAGGGAACTAGGAACTGATTACGCCGCGGGCATCCCGATAATCGCCCTGACAGCCAACGCGATCACCGGAAATGAAGAGATGTTTCTTGATAAGGGCTTCCAGGCGTTTATTCCAAAACCCATCGAAATAGCCCGTCTCGACGAGGTCATCCGGCATTGGGTCCGCGATGTGGCGCGAGAAGAGCAGCTGCTTGATCTTCATAAAGATAAAAAAGAACAGGACTCCCGTGCCGGGCCCGACAGAAGGAGCGGGATCGACAGGCGGACGCTTTTCCTGGGTATCGAAGGTATAGACATCGCTAAAGGGGTAGAGCGTTTCGGCGATGAAGAATCATTTTTGGATATTATACGATCTTACGCGACAAATACTCCCGCGCTGCTCGAGGTTCTCGAGGAAGTAGAGCGGGATTCGCTTGAAGGTTATATTATCGTCGTCCATGGTATCAAGGGCTCAAGCCGCAGTGTATGCGCGGACTCATTCGCCGACATAGCGGAAGCTTTGGAAAAAGCGGCCAGAGCAGGGGATTTCGAATATATCGCCGCGCATAACGCGCACTTCCTGGGCGCCGGATGGAAACTGTTATCTGATATAGACGAAATGCTTTCGCGGATATTTGAAGACGAGCAAAAACCCGCGGCTGACCATCCGGACAAAGAATTATTGAATAGTCTTTATGACGCCTGCAAGAGTTACGATATGGATAATATTGACGCCGCGATCAGAGAACTATCGCGTTATGATTATGAACATGACGGCGAACTTGCAGCCTGGCTTATTGAAAACGCCAATAAATTCAATTTCACAGAAATAATAGAGCGGCTTTCCGCTTTATAGCGCAAAAGCCGCCGATGCCGGTCCGCCTGCAAGGCGGTCGTTATGGTTCCGCTTTTCTGTGGACTTCGCGCGCCGCGACTGCGAGTTCGTCGCAGCGGTTGTTATACTCGTTCTCAGCGTGCCCTTTTACCCAGATGAACGTCACTTTATGTGTCTCGATCAGCGGGATCAGCCTGAGCCACAGATCCAGATTTCTGACTTCGCCGCCTTTGCGTTTCCAGTCCCTTTTGCGCCAGGATTCCAGCCAGCCGAGATTGACGGCGTTTGCGACGTATTGCGAGTCCGTGTATAGTTCGACGCTGCACGGTTCCCTAAGCGCCGCGAGCGCTGTTATTACCGAAACGAGTTCCATGCGGTTGTTGGTAGTTGCGGGTTCAAAGCCGCTGAGTTCCTTTTTGACCTTGCCGTATATGAGAATGGCGCCCCAGCCGCCCGGTCCCGGGTTGCCGCTGCAGGCGCCATCGGTGTAGATTTTAACATTTTTCATGTTTATGTGCCTTTACCTGCGGGCGGCCAAAGGCCGCCCCTACATTTTGCGGGCGGATATTGAGCCCGACCCCTCAACTTGCGGGCGAAAAGCGTCTTGCAGACGCTCTGATAATCGCCCCTACAGCTCAACTATTTCCTCTTCTTCCTTTTCTGTACGCGCTATTGAAATTACGCGCGCTTCATCAGATGTGCGCATCAGGCGGACGCCTTGCGTCGCGCGTCCGTATGTGCTTATGTCGGTCGCGGCCATACGGATTATTGTACCGTCGTCGGATATTATCAGCACGTCGTCATTGTCGTCGACGACTTTTACGTCTGCTACTTTACCGGTCTTGTCCGTTATGCTGTAGTTTTTCCTCCCGTACCCTCCGCGGCCCTGTACCTCGTTATCGTCGCCGCGCAGGTACTCGCTGATCTCCGTTCGCTTACCGTACCCGTTTTCCGTGACTGTCAGCAGTGCGCCTCCTTCTCTGGCACGCGCCGCTCCGACGCAGTAGTCGCCTTTTCGCAGGCGTATCCCGCGCACGCCTGCCGCGGTCCTGCCCATCGGCCGGACGTCGGTTTCGTGGAAGCATATAGCCATGCCGTTGTGCGTCGCTATGAGGATCTTCTGCTTGCCGTCCGTGTCGCGGACGGATATGAGCTCGTCGTCATCGCTGAGTGTCAGCGCCCTTATTCCGACATTTTTAATGTTCCTCAGCTCTGTTTTCCTCATTCGCTTTACCGTGCCGCTGCGTGTCACCATCACGAAAAACTCGTCCTGGCTGAACTCGCGTATCCTTATCATCGCCGATACTTTCTCACCCGCCATGACCGGCAGGAGGTTCACTATGTTCGACCCCCGCGCCTGCCGCCCGGCTTCCGGAATGGTGTAGCCTTTCTTGCGGTAGACCCTGCCGAGGTTAGTGAAAAACAGGATGTAGTCGTGCGTCGACGCTGTGAAAAGCGTTTCCACATAGTCCTCCTCACGGGTCGTCATCGCGGTTATCCCGCGCCCGCCGCGCCTTTGAGCCCTGTAAGTGCTGGCAGGCTGCCGCTTGATATAACCCGCGTGGGTCAGCGTATAGACGCACTCTTCCTCATCGATGAGGTCCTCGATGTCTATCTCGTCTTCGACGATTGCGATCTCCGTGCGGCGCTCGTCGCCGTATTTATCGCGTATCTCGGTCAGTTCGCCGATAAGGACTTCGTCGAGCAGTTTTTCATCGCCGAGCAGAGTCAGGAAATACGTGATCTTTTCCTGCAGTTCGGCGTATTCTTTTTCGATTTTTTCTATCTCAAGCCCCTGCAGGCTCCTCAGGCGCATGTCCAGTATCGCCTGCGCCTGGATATCGGTGAGTTCGAACCGCTCCATCAGCCGGTCTTTCGCGTTGTCGTAGCTTGTACGGATTATGTGGATAACTTCATCGATGTTATCGCAGGCGATTCGCAGACCTTCCAGTATATGAGCGCGCTCGCGGGCTTTTTTCAGGTCGTATTCGGTGCGCCGCCTCAGCACTTCGCGCTGGAACGCGACGTACTCGTCAAGCATCTGCCGCAGCGACAGTATACGCGGCTGCGACTGGTCGTCGACGAGCGCAAGCATAACGATCGCGAACGTAGTCTGCATCTGCGTCAGCGTATACAGGCGGTTGAGCACGACTTGAGGGTTTGCGTCGCGTTTTAGTTCGATTACGATACGCATCCCGTCCCTGTCCGACTCGTCGCGCATTGCAGAAAGCCCGTCTATGCGTTTGCTTTTTACCTGTTCGGCAATAGATTCCAGCAGCCTGGCTTTATTGACCTGATAAGGCAGCTCTGTGACGATGATGCGCGTTCGCCCCTGCGAAAATTCCTCCATCTCCGCTCTCGCGCGGACGTGGATACGGCCCCTTCCGGTAGCGTAGGCTGCCCTGATGCCCGCCCTGCCCATTATTATGCCTCGTGTCGGGAAGTCCGGACCGGTGATGTGTTCCATAATATCGTCAAGTTCCGCGTCCGGGTTGTTCATTACGCAAATGACGGCGTTGATGACTTCGGTCAGGTTGTGCGGCGGGATATTCGTCGTCATGCCGACGGCTATGCCGGTCGACCCGTTGACGAGGAGGTTCGGAAACCGGCTGGGCAGCACGCGCGGCTGTTTACGCGTCTCATCGTAGTTTGGATCCCAGTTGACCGTTTCTTTATCGATATCCCGCAGTAACTCATCAGATATCTTTGAAAGCCGCGCCTCTGTGTAGCGCATATGCGCCGGTGCATCGCCGTCTACCGAACCAAAGTTACCATGACCGGATACCAGCATATAGCGCATTGAAAAATCCTGTGCCATCCGGACAAGCGCGTCGTATATCGACTGGTCGCCATGCGGGTGGTACTTACCCATGATATCGCCGACCGCCGTGGCTGATTTACGGAACGGCTTGTCGCTCGTCAGATTGCTCTCATGCATTGAATAGAGGATCCGGCGATGGATAGGTTTCAGGCCGTCGCGAACGTCCGGAAGCGCCCTGTCAATGATGACCGACATGGCGTACGTGAGAAACGATTTCTCCATCTCCTCCTCAAGGGGGGATTTAACGATTTTTTGTTCAGGGAAATCTATATTTCCCGATTTCTCTTTTTTAGCTGTCATAAACACCTACTAAATCCATATGTTGACGATTTATTCTAACACAATTAAGGCGTTCGGTCAAGGTGAACGGGGGAATCTGTCTGTCAGGTATGAAACAATTTTGTTGTTTCTCTGCGAATGTAGTGCTATCATAGAGACCTGTATATTAACAGGAGGAGGAAGACCAATGAGCGACAGATTCATGCAGCTCTGCGACGCAAAACCTAACTGGAACACCCCTGTGATCATTGAGTCCCATATCAACGGGCTCAGAACGAAAGACCACAATCCAAACACGCCGGTCGGGCATGAGGAAGTGGCGGCGGAGGCGATCAAATGCTGGGAAGCGGGAGCGTGCGCTATCCATCTGCACAATTCCAGCATCCATATCGGAGGGGAGGAAGCATACGAAGACTACATGAGAACACTGCGTATTGTCAACAAAACGCATCCCGGCATGTTCTGGTACAGCACAGGCACGTCCGCCACAGGCGGCGGGCTGTCGGGCAATGAGCACGTCGAGTTGCTCAAGCAAAGAGAGGGCGTATGCCTCAGTTGCGTCGACTGCGGCTCGGCGAATCTGCCGTTTGGGATCGACGAAAAGGGCAACATAGAGGGCGTGACATACGCCGTTCCGTTCGATGTACTCAACATGCAGGTCGAGTCATGCATAAAGCACGGGATAGGGATCATATGGGGGATTTATGAGCCGGGATATCTGCGCACGGCGCAGCAGTACATAAAAAGAGGGCGCGTGACAAAGGGCTCCAGCATAGATTTCTACTTCTTCGGGGATTATGGCTCGGTGGCTTTGCAGCCCGTGAACACCAATGGCGTCCCGCCGACTATTGAGAGCCTGTACTTTTACCTTGATCTTATGGGCGACTGCGGTCTGCCCTGGTTCATATCGATCTGGGGCGAAGGCAGCGCCGATACCCGCCCGTTGATCAAACGGGTGATCGAGCTTGGCGGCCACGTGAAAACAGGACTTGAGCTGTTTTACGACCCCGACCGCAACCCGACGAATGTTGAGCTGCTTAAGGAAGCGCAGGAGATCGCCAAAGAGGTCGGCAGGCCTCTGGCGACCCGGGACGAGGCTAAGTCAATACTCGGGTTCATATAAGGAGGGCGCTATTACAGCGATTTCAAGAGCGAGGTCTTTGAGGTTTGAAGCAGAAAAACTATTGTTTCTTTGCCTCGTCAATGCTATGATAACGATGTTCATTATACGTCCATGTTCATTATGCACATGGATAATACACTGAAAGCGAGGAGATTTTATGGAACAGATAAAAAAGTATTGCGCGGAATTTATTGGGACACTTGTGCTGGTATTCATGGGGTGCGGGAGCGCGGTGTTTTTGGGGTGCGCTCCGAATGGAGGGCATCTCGCGGTCGCTCTGGCGTTCGGCCTCTCTATAGTTGCTATGGCTTATGTAATCGGCAACATATCGGGATGCCATATCAATCCCGCCGTATCGCTGGCAATGCTCCTGCGCAAAAAGCTTAGCATCACGGATTTTGTCGGGTATGTCGTCGCCCAGATCGTCGGGGCAATTGCCGCCGCCGGGCTTCTGAAGCTGGTTCTGTCTTTCGGGCTTATAGACTTGACCGGCGGACTGGGATCAAACGGGGTCGCTAACGCCGGGGGCATCGGAGGCGCGCTGATAGTTGAGATTATCCTGACATTTATATTCATTTTTGTCATAATCGGCGTTACGTCCGACGAGAGCAAAGGCGGCGTTGCAGGAATAGTGATCGGACTCACGTTGACGTTTGTGCATATCATAGGCATTCCGCTCACCGGCACGTCGGTAAACCCTGCCCGCAGTATCGGCCCCGCCATTTTCGCGGGAGGCGCCGCGCTGTCCGACGTATGGGTGTTCATCGTAGGTCCGCTTGTGGGAGCCGTTCTTGCGGTTCTGATCTATTCTTTGGTGAAACCAAAGGAAAAAGCATAAATGCCTGTAACGAAAAGCACACGAGATTTTAAGTCAAGTGTGCTTTTTTCGGCGCCACCGGGTGAAAGCGTTAAGTATAGAGGTGTAGTGTCAAGGACTGTTTCTGTAGCGGTCAAGAGCATTTCAAATATTTCTTGCATTTTTTCTTTTTTCAGTTATACTGGTCACATCAGCAAAAAGCGAGGTGTAAGAATGATTCGTTAGTCCAATTTTCCAGCATGATTGACCGAAAGCCCGGCAGGGCTTGGCTTGCTGTTGGAATTGGATTAGCGTGATTATCGGATAGCCGGTGTATAGCGCCTGTGTGTCTTTATCTGCGTGTATAGTCCTTTTCCAACATGGGAAAGGATTTTTATGTCTCTAATCAACGTATCGAACTTAACTTTTGCCTATGACGGCAGCTACGACAACATTTTCACCAATGTCTCATTTCAAATTGACACCGATTGGAAGCTGGGGTTTTGCGGACGCAACGGGCGGGGTAAAACCACTTTTCTAAAACTGCTCATGGGACGATACGAATATCGCGGCACAATTTCATCAAGCGTGGATTTTGAATATTTCCCTTTTGTGGTTGATGATCCTTCGCAAAACACACTGGATATTGTATCGTCCGTCGCGCCGGACGCCCTTTTGTGGCAGATTCAAAGGGAAATCTCAAAGCTGGAGGTAGGCGAAGATACGCTGTACCGCCCATTCCACACCCTCTCCAACGGAGAACAAACCAAATCGCTGCTCGCGGGACTGTTTCTTCGGGAAAACGCTTTCCTACTGATTGACGAGCCGACCAACCATCTGGACATGACCGCCCGGGAGACGGTGGCGCGGTATCTGAACAGCAAGACCGGATATATCTTGGTTTCCCATGACCGGGTATTTCTGGACGGCTGCGTGGATCATATCCTGTCAGTCAACAAAGCGAATATCGAGGTGCAAAGCGGCAATTTTTCCTCATGGTATGCAAACAAGGAGCGGCGGGATCAGTTTGAGTTAGCGCAAAATGAACGGCTAGAACAAGAGATTGTCCGGTTACAACAATCCGCCGCTCGAACTGCGAGTTGGTCGGACAAGGTGGAAAAAAGCAAAAATCAGCCGCTTGCGTCGGGCCTCAGCGCGGACAAAGGGTACATCGGCCACAAAGCCGCCAAGATGATGAAACGATCCAAAGCCACAGAGTCGCGGCGTCAGAACACCGTTGCCGAGAAAACAAAGCTGCTTAATAATATCGAAACTGCCGATCCACTGAAAATCCATCCGTTGACATACCATACATCCCGCCTGCTGTCGCTGGACAACGTGACTGTTTCTTATCACGGCAGGGAGGTTTTCCGCGATATGAGTTTCACGCTGGAACAGGGCGAACGGCTGGCGCTGCTGGGCGGGAACGGTTCGGGTAAGAGCAGTGTTATCAAGATGATCTGCGGCGAAGACGTCCCGCATACCGGTCATGTAAACATCAATAGCAGACTGACTATTTCCTATGTGCCGCAGGATGCGTCTTTTCTTGCGGGAGATTTGGACGAATATGCCGCCGGACAGCGGATTGACGCGACATTGTTCAGGGCAATCTTGCGAAAGCTGGATTTTGCAAGGGTACAGTTCGAGAAAAATATGCGGGACTACAGCGCCGGACAGAAGAAAAAAGTGCTGATTGCCCGCAGTCTGTGCCAACAGGCGCATGTATACATTTGGGACGAGCCGCTGAATTATATTGACGTGCTGTCACGGATGCAGATTGAGGATTTGATTGCGGCATACCGGCCTACCATGCTTTTTGTGGAGCATGACCGGGCATTTTGCGACAGTATTGCGACTAAGGTTTTGAATTTAAATTCAGTTTTCTAAACTATATCAAGTATTGAACTCGTGCGCTAAGCGGGGTATAATTTTGAGAATGCGGAAGATGAAAGAAGCGAGGTATGAGAATAATGGATGAACAGCAACTGTTACGCGATCCCGGCGTAGAACCGACAAACGAAACTATTGCGGAGGGGCTTGGCGCGTCCTATGGCGCCTATGTTAAGTTCATTGAAGGGCTCGAAAAACATGACATTCAGGTGGACTGGCGCTATTACAATGACGGCAAGGCATGGCTCGGCAAAGGGCTGTATAAATGGGTCACGACCCGGGGTACGCAAAAAGAAGCGACCGTCTTCTGGCTTTCGATCTGGGAGGGTTTTTTTAAAGTGAGTATCTTTATCCCGAAAAAAGCCAGGGCAGACGCGCTGAACCTCTCTCTTGGCGATGAAGTTAAGACAATGATCACAAACTCGGAGCAGATAGGAAAACTGAAGTTTTTCCCACTGGTCTTCAGTCTTTATTCAGACGAGCTGATCGATGAGATCTACACACTTGCGGATTTCCGGAAAAACATTAAATAACCCGTTGGGGTTGTACTGTCAAGGAACTTTTTGTGAGGATAGGAAATATTTTGTGAGGATAGGAAATATTCTCTTAAGGTACGCAGAAGCTGAAAAGGAAAAGCCGGTTTCGGTGGTGGGTGGTATAAAACCATTCAAACCCCAGAAAACGGCAATCAAATCGTAACATGGCTCTTGCAGCGCAAGGGATTGAGGGCTGGTAAAAAGTGGTATATCCACAAACTCATGTTATTGTTCGGGCAATATAGGGATAGTAATTTCACAGTCTAGTGCGGTATGAAACATCGGGCATATCAAATCAGCCCGATGTTCGGTTGAATAAGCAAGGCGCCGTGTTATCTCAAAATAACTCGGCGCGTCACTGTCGGTTCGTAATTTCACCGACCCTGTGTCCGCGTATTTAATTCGCCCACGGACGGCAGTTTTACAGGAGTCTTATCCTGTATAGAAAGTACCGGTTGGTTATAGCCCCGGTGCTTCCTTGCGTATCTCTTCAATCTTTTTCCATGCGAATCCAGTCAATTTGTGTTCCCGGATCCCATTTGACGTCGTAACCTAATGCTTCGCCCGTTACACGTAAGGGCACCATTGTTCTCCCGTTGATAATCTCCGCCGGAATGTCCATTGTGAGCTCCTTGCCGTTGACATAGTAGTCCTTTTGCCCGATAAAGATTTTGATTGTTGTATCCTCGTATTGGATAGTCGCTGATCTCTCCGTGCTGTCCCAGATCGCTTCGCCTCCGAGTGCGCTGGTAATGACTGCTATCGGCACCAAAGTCCTGCCTTCTTTGACAACAGGCTGTTGGTCTTGACAGAATACTGTCTCGTCGTTCACACTCATCATTATTGGTTTCTTTCCATCATTGTTGAACCAATAATAATTTTCGTAGCGAACCACTTTGTATCCGTAAGTTTCGGCCCATTCAGTAAAATTGCAAAGTGCCCCCGTCGGTAGTCTTGTTCCCATTTCTTCGGCAAAGAATGCCCAAAGAACGCCTATTCTTACCATCACTTCGTCATCCATCCAATAATACTCAAAGGTAACCGCCGTATTGTTCTGTCTGAAAAATAATCCTGTCTTGGCAAGGCATATTGTTCTGCCATTTTCTTGAAACTCATATCCGAGTTCCTCGGCCACAGTTTCAACCAGCATGGCCTCCGTTCCAGTCGGCATTCCTGGTGCATCCCAATCGACATCTTTGAAAACGGTTTTTGCTGAAGTAATGCCCTGTGGGAATAAAAAAAGCTCCATGTCGTCAATGATGACGTCTGCATCCTTTACTTCGATGCCGTCCAAATATACAATAGGGCCGTTTTCCGCCGCGAAAGCCGCCTGAGATATCACTCCGATAGCCATAATGGCTACGAGGAGTACCGCTAAGAGTTTACGCATTCCTTTTGTTGTCTGATTCATTTTGTATTTCTCCTTGTTATTTTCTTAACACGCATAGAGTGGCGGGCGGTGTTTTGTTTGGGCGCTTCTATAACACCATTGAAATCTTCACGCATTAGGTCATGCCCGGACAAGCCCGGCCACGACTCTCATTTCTCTCGATTATAAAAGAGTTTACCTTTCTACTGCCACTGTTTTGTATGGGCGGGAGCGCCCAAAGCCTTTATTTCCAGCGTATTATCACACAATTAGCAAGCTGTTGTCAATAAATTTTCGCGGTACAGTTATCATGAGGACTTATGTAAAAAGGTAAACCTTTCTGTAGCCTGACTTTTAGCTTCAGCAGTGCAGTACTCCCTCAGACGATTGTAAAACGTGGCTTCTTTCAAGCCGCTTCTTTCCAAAACTTCTGAAAACGGTTATTATCCGCGTTCCCACTGTCTGATTAGAGCGCCGAAATTCTCAGGCGGCTTTTTTATAGGACGCCCGAAACGGACGCCCCGCGCCCGCAGCCCTTACACATTATTGAATTTTATTATGGTAATCCGCGCAACCGTATGATATACTTAACACAGATTGGGGATTGCCGGGATGACTAAACTCGTATATACGCTAAAAAATGATATTTTGGTCAAAATGCTGTTTGCGGTTAAGTACCCGGATTTACTGAAACGCCTTGTGGCAGTACTACTTGGCATACAGTACGAGAGCATAGAACAATTTGAGATACGAAACCCCGAAATGCCGCCTGAAGAAATCGGGAATAAGTTTTGCCGCCTTGACATCAATATGAAAGTAAACGGACGGCTTACGGACTTGGAAATCCAAGTCAAAAAAGAACACGATTTTGCCGAGCGTTCGCTCTTTTATTGGGCGCGTGAATACTCTACCGCACTTGGTGAGGGCGGCGAATACATAGAACTTCCGCAAGTGATTATCATTAGCATTATGGATTTTAGACTGTTCGATTGCACGGAGTTTTACTCGGAATATCAAGCGTTGGAAGTGAAGCGTCATATACCGCTGACGGACAGAATGAGCCTTCGGTATTTTGAACTCCCAAAACTGCCCGAATTGGTAAACGCGGACGACAAGTTGCTAGTTTGGCTAAAACTGTTTGACGCGGAAACGGAAGAAGATTTAGCACGACTTGAAGCATTGGAGGTATCGGATATGCAACAGGCAATTAAAGCATACCGTCATGTATCAGCGACGGAGGAATTTCGCGCATTGGAACGTATGCGCTCCGATGCCCGGCACAATGAAGCGTCTGCACTCGGTCACGCCCGGCGCGAGGGCGAACAGGCAGAACGCGAAAAATGGCAGGATGTAGTTGCGGACAAGGACATGGCACTCGCAGAAAAAGATGCGGCAATCGCAAAAAAAGATGCGGAAAATGAAATACTACGCAAATTAGTTGCCGATTTTCAGTCCCACAATAACCGACCGATATGATTAAGTGGATTAAAGAAACTGATACTTGGGAGCATATCCCGTACACGCCCGAAGAAGAAGCCTTTTGGTCGGAGCGCGCTCGTTTCGATGCCGGTTGTAGAGAAGCACAGGCGTTGTGGAGTGCGGGACAAAAGGTAAAACTTGAGATTGCAAAAAGACTTTTAGAAGATGGGTATTCAATCGAAGAATAATTAGCATTACAGAGTTGCCCCGCGAGGGAATTGAAAGCCAAAAAATCACAAACTGACTGACAAGGCGCGGCGAAATGCCGCGCCTGAATTTTAGTTCCATATCGTGCGCCCTGCGCGGCGGCTGTTCGCGCTGTTCCTCTTTGAGAATACTGTAAACGGACTTCATGATTTATTCAGCTTCTTTGACTTCATTTTTTGAGAATCAGGTTGTCGTGGTAAGGTGAAATCGACACCCGTTCCAGAAGCCGTTCCATCATATAGGTCTGCAGAAGTACGTTTGCCGGCGCGCCGGTCTGCTTCGATTTGTTTTTGATCCAATCTTTCAACTGCGTCGCGCTCGTGAACCTCATACCAGCACCTCCAGATATCTATAAACCATGTCTCGGATTTTCAAGGCGGTCGCGTACTCCAACAGCTTCGCGCTGTCCCGTTCCCCGCCTTTGGTATATCGTTTCAGCGCCGTGAGAACCAAATCACGATCCAGCCTGTCAATGTTCTTTAAACAATCGCAGAGCGTCCGTTCGACGTTGTAAGCCCTTACTTTCATGCCTGACAGTGTTTCGGTTTCACAAACGCCAAGCCCAATTTTTTTCGGGCTGCTGTAGAAAAAAAGAAAACTTTCGTCTGTCAATAGTTCCGAATTCCAGCCGGACGGAATCGTCATCATCAACCGAAGCGGGTCGCGGTCACTGAGATCATGAAGGAACAGAGCCGTCTCGTTTGAAAAGACGCCCTTCGGGCAGCGGTACTGCGCGACGAAGAACGGGTCGGGGAAAATGTCCACGCCAGTATACAACCCATATGCGACACGCTCGATCAGCCCACGATCCGTCATGCGCTGCATGAATTTATTTGTTATTCCGTTCTCCCGCGCCTCCCGCATCGTCAGATAGCCTCCGCGCTCTTTTAACAGCGCGTAAACTTGTTCCGCCGCTTCCATCGCCGTCACCTCCTGCATGACATTATAACCGTAACTATCTTATTATATACGAATGAGAATGTCAAGCGGTATGCGAAAGAGATATTGATTGACACCGTCAAAATTCAAATCATCAAAATCGTGTTGCTGGAAATAATCTTAGTCAACCACTTGTTATCTCAATCATTGAGTGCAATAATGACGGAGATAACCTGTGAATGATGGAGAAATGAAATGAAGTCTTATAAAGCAGCATTAAGGGGAATACAGCTATGGGAAACGTGATCGACAGACTGGCTTGTAAACAGGGGCGCAACGATGAAGTGCCAAACATTGAACTGGCGGAATATCTGTGCAAACACAATGATCTTGGTGGAGTCGAGGAAATAGTAGCCGGGTTTAAGGGGGCGGACAAAGCAGTTGCCAACGACTGCATAAAGGTATTATATGAAACAGGCGCGAGGAACCCGGAACTTGTTTCAAAATACGCGGACGAGTTTTTATCCTGCCTTAACTCCAAAAACAACAGACTGGCGTGGGGAAGCATGACGGCTCTGGCAGCGATAGCGGAAGATGCGCCGGAGCCGATATTTGAAAAACTGCAACTGGTAATATCCGCTTATGAAAACGGAAGCGTTATAACTGTAGACAACAGCATCACTGTGTTTGCTAAACTTTGCAATGCCGGCAGCCGTTATTCGGAAAAAGTTCTGCCGGTAATTCTGGGCCATCTTCAAAAATGCAGGCCAAAGGAAGTGGCGCAGCACGCCGAGCGAGCCTCTGTATGCTTCAACAGCGAAAACGCAGGAGCATTCATCGAAGTACTGGAGAAGCGGTTACCTCACTTAACGCCGCCGCAGCAAACAAGAGTGAACAAATTATTGAGAAGGCTGAGAGAGGTACTGTAAACAACACATATTTCTGGAACTCCAATATATCATCATTGCTCAGTTGCAGTTCATTCCAGCAATTTCACTTCCTTTTCCGCCATAATACCTATTGACATTAAAGCGGCTTTAACCCTTACACTATGGGTACCGGCGAAAACCGGATTATTGGGAAAAGGAACGTACAACTAATGCAAACTATAAA
>Ga0082212_10004609_pt1 | contig 19037 bp, 14 predicted proteins | sample TergutNt197P3_FD_71548 | JGI IMG/M metagenome (GOLD analysis project Ga0082212, IMG submission 71548) | Neocapritermes taracua P3 segment gut microbial communities from Petit-Saut dam, French Guiana - Nt197 P3 | ecosystem: Host-associated > Arthropoda: Insects > Digestive system > Gut ... | reverse complement strand
GGCACTTCGCGAATCCTTCGAAATGGGCTTTGCCCATTCCGTTTAATCGATCAATTCGTTTACGCTTGCTTCTTCCCCTTCCCTAACACCTTTACCTCTCGATAAAGGATTGTTCCAAAGATCTGAGGCTTTTTCAAAACTTCAGTTTTTGAAAAAGCAACCTTAGATTTATTGGAAAAACCAGTTTTTTCTGGTTTTTCCAAAGCCATTTTCGAAACTAACAGAGTTTTGAAAATGGCTCATCTGCCAGCAAAAAAACCTTTGTTAGCTTTTTTTGCTGTCTTGGAGAAAACCGCTAATTCTTTATAAAACAACGAATTAGCCTTAAACGGTTTTCTCCAGGGGTAAGAAAACAATTAAAAACTGAAGTTTTTAATTGTTCCATCACGACCCTTTTTGATGGAGTTTCCTTGGGAAACTCCAAGACGAAACGCCTTTGCGTTTCGTCCCCCCAAAAGGGGGAGTTTTGACATTACTACAGAGCCTTGATCCGTGTCAAGTGGTAACTGCCCCTGTTTTTGGCGCAGATTTCCCCCACAGTTACGCTCTGTAGTTTTTTATATGGTGTTTTTGATACAGCCGTGGAACCCTTCGGGTTCCTTTGGAGTTTGCAAGGCTAAAGCCGTCAAACTCCACGCTCACTTTCGTTTGCGTTACAGACCGTCAAGAACCTGGGTTATCCGCTGGTGCGGACATTTCCAGAAGTTTCGTAAAGTGGCACAATCCCCCCGCGGGATTGCACACTGAGAACATACTAAATAAATAACAAGTATGTCAAGGGGTAGTTACAAAAAAAGATAAAAAAATGAAAAAAAGTTATTTTACAGGTTTTCTGCGATTTAAGAGAATACTCAGTATAAAAGATACTGAGTATAAAGAAGCTGATATAATAAAAATCCAGGTAATTGATTGACGTTCGGAGATTATTCCGCCTAAAAAGGAAAAAATTGCATAAAACGGAGCAATGATAATACCACTGGTCATTGCATAAATACTGACTAATCCGTCCCCTGCAAAATGAATATTTGCTACATTGTTGGAAAGGAGGTTTCCTGTGATAGCAAAACCAATCAATGCAAAAACCAAAAAACCCCATGCGGTGGAAGGGATAATAATGACCAACAAAGAAGCAATAAAGCCGGACAGGACTGCCAGCCGAATCATGGCGGCAGGTCCAAAACGGTCACCAATATAGCCAATGATTTTACTTGCAGCCATGTTGGATATAAGCAGCACAGTGGTCATGCTTCCGATTATTTTTTCTCCTGTGTTTTCAACTGATGCTACACGGATAATGTAGAATGGTATGCTCATTTCCGCCATGGCAGCAAAAATTCGAATTAATAAAAAACTCCGGTATGCCTTGTTGTTTTTAAGAATTTCTTTTACTGTCCCGGGCAGCATTGAGAAGGAAAATTGTTTTTTTCGCTCTACTTTTGTTTCAATAATTCCTGCAGCCAATGAAAGCGTTGAAAGTAAAGCTACTAATAGTCCCAAAAGGAATATCCAGCGGTAACTGAAAGGGAAGTTGTATTTTCCCATAAGAAAGCGGATAATCTGGGCGCCCAAAACTCCGGAAAAAGCACCAACCAGACTATAGGTTCCGTAAAAAGAAGAAATATTTTTAAAAATTGTACTTGATACCAATGTACTGTGTACCGGACCGGACATACCTGCAGCAATTCCGTATACACCATAAGAAAATAAAAAGAGGGCAAGAGCGAAGGAACGGTTTCCGGTTGCAGCATAGGTTGAAAAAAACATCATTAAAAAGCCCACTCTCTGGGTTAAGCAGATTAATACCGTCGCCCACTTTGGACTTTTGGCATTAACCCCAAGGATACAGGAAAAAACAGAGGCTCCGTTGGAAAGACCAAAAAACAATACCGCTAGCAGGCTGATAAAAATGGTATTGTTCGTAAGCCCTGCTACATAGACAGGAAGTACTGTAGTATAGGAAAAAATGCTTGCGGCAAAATTAAAGAAAAAACCGTCAAGAAGAAGAGCAATATAATTACGCCGGTATTTTTGTTTTTTACTTTCCAGTATGGCTGAAGCTGTATCAAAAGACTTTTCTGAATGTACCTGAGATAATGACTGAGTATCCATGTGGTTTAGCCTTTTGTCAGATGAGCTTGTTCCGAAAAAATGTGTTATATACCTGATATACAATAGCTCCGGCGGAGGCAATAATACTAAACCACTTCAAAAAGTGATCTGCAAAGGTTTTGTTCAGGTCACGGTAAACGGTTTTTATTCCCTGTGCATTAAATCCCTTGGTTTCCAGGGCAATGGCCTGCTGTTGCACTTTCATAATGGAGTTTGCAACCACGGGAACCATTATGGGAATAAAGGAACTGAATCTTTTCCATAGGGTACCTTCGGTTTCAAGTCCGCGGGATCTCTGTGCATCCATTATCTGATGCATTTCTTTGTTTAACTGAGGAAGAATTTGGAATGTCGTAATAAATATAAAGGATGCCCGGTAGGACAAACCTCCCTGATTCATTGCAATTCCCAAATCGGTCATGTTCATGGTACGGAACAGCAGAAAAAGCCCTGCCATAAGAGGAGCTATGCGCCGGAAATAAACCAGCGCATAGTCCAGACCTTCGCTGTAAAACTTAAAAGTAACAAGGGGAAGAGAAAAGCTGAACACAGGATCTTTGGAATAATCATTAACGGGATTCAATGTCCCGTTAATGACAAACATACTCAAAGCCATCAGCAAGATCGCAAGAGCCACTACTTTGAATTCGAGGTAATATTTCTCTTTGAAGATCAATACTATGCTGCTGAACAAAACTACCATAGAATACCAGGTGTTTCCCAAAGCAACTACAGTGATCGTCAAACCAAGACACATCCATAGTTTTGTATTCGGGTACAACTTTCGTAAAAAAGTCGGCTTATAACGATCCTGAATCATTTTGCCCCCTGCGGCTATACAGCTTTTCAGTTCAAGAATAATGAATTATTCTGTTGTTTCCTTGTTCTCGCCGCTTTGCTCAACGGAAGCGGAAACTGATGAATCTTCTGCAGCCGATTTGCCAAGTCTTTTGCCGGCAAGATTTTTCATGTTTTCGGGAAGCCGTTTTAAAATGAGCCAGGCAATTATTACGGCAATGCCCTTGTCAACAAGATTGATGGGAACACGTGCCAGGAAGGCTGCGCTGAGAATGTCATTCCCCAAAGCGAGGAAGCCTGCCACTGCAAGATCAATCCCTGAACCCTGAATGCCGCCGTAAACCACTACCGCTATGGGAGCGCCAATCAGGGCATTGGCCAGAGCCACTGCTATTGTTGCAATAATAACGTGGGGAATGGTTTTAAATTTGTCGAACCGGACCATAAAGCCTACAATAAAGGCTGTTGCAAGATTGCAGATACCGAAAAGAGAACTCATAATGTTCCCGCCGATGATCGATGCAATTATGTTGAAAAGTACTCCGGATACGGCTCCCACAAACGGCCCCATAATAGCCGCAACAATTGCAGTACCGATAGAATCCAGGAAAAGCGGCAGTTGAAGACGGCCTGCTATCTGCCCGCCTACAAGGTTAATGGCTACTCCAAGCGGAATCAGGATAGCCATGTAGGTTCCTCGCAGTTTTCCTTTTGATGCATCTACTTCTTTCATTGCCATGTTACTCATCTCCTCTCTTAAAATTAGACTTATATTTTTTGACAAACTCTCCAACGCTTAAGCTGGGTTTATTGTCTGTCATTATTGCCATATCCAACTGTGAAATTTGCGGAGGTTCAATTTGTGCATTTTTCATAGATTCATGATCGTTAAAAACAACGGAAGGAATATCATTCCTGACAATTTGCGCATCGGTCATAACAATAATACGACTGGAATTTTCCGCAACATAATCCATGTCATGAGAAATGATTATCATAGTTTGCCCTTTTTCATGGGCAAGCCGGGTAACTTTGATGAGCATCTCGCGGCCCGCTTGATCCAGACCGCCTGTGGGCTCGTCCAGTATAATAACCGGCGGATTGTACACCAATACCGATGCGATTGTAACAATTTTTTTGGCTGTGTAATCCAGTGTCAGCGGATGTGTAGAAAGTATATCTTTCAAATTCATTAACTCAACAACACGGTCGATGTTATCTCTGGTTTCGCTGTCGCTCATTTTATAGTTTTTCGGCGCTACTTCCAGTTCCGCCAGTACAGTAGTACAAAAAATTTGATGATTTGGGTTCTGGAAAACATAACCGACTTTTCGGGACATGGAACTGACGGTTCTGCCTGTTGTATCTTCTCCTTCAACAAAAACTTTGCCGGAACTGGGACGGAGAAGTCCGTTAAAATGGCGTACAAGAGTTGTTTTTCCGCTTCCGTTCTGCCCAACAATGGAAATAATGTCGTTGTTTTCTATTTCCAGATCCACCCCTTTAAGGGCTGTAACTCCGGTCGAATAAGTATGAACAAGCGCTTCGGTTCTTAGGATAATATTGCTCATGCCCGGCGCCCTCCGGCTTTTTGGAACATGTCCACGGCTTCTGACAGTTTAATCGGAGCGGTACCGTTCTCCAGAGTAAGTCCCAGGCTTATGGCTGCCTCTGTTACCTGGGGGATTCTTATTTTATAACCATCCAGCATGTCTTTTTTCTGGAATACCGAACGAACATCTCCGTATTCAACTACTTTGCCTTTATGTATGATCATTAATTTACTGGCGTATTGGGCGATTTTTTCGATGTTATGATCAACCATTATAATGGTACTTCCCGTATCATGAAGTTTTTTTACCAGACCAAAAACTTCATCACGGCCGATTGGATCAAGCTGAGAAGTGGATTCATCCAGAATAATAACCCTTGGCTGAAGTGCAAGCATACAAGCAATAGCCACACGCTGTTGCTGTCCCCCCGAAAGCCGGAAAGAAGAACGATCCAGCAATGAAAGGACACCGCAGGCATCTGCAGCTTCCCGTATACGTTGTTCCATTAGTTCCCTTGAATAACCAAAGTTACACATGGCAAAAGCTATTTCGTCTTCTACTGTTTCCTGGGTAAACTGACTTTCGGCTTCCTGAAAAACAATACCAATAACACTGGAAGCGTCGGTTCCTTTGGAGTCTTCCAAATCTTTCCCGTCTACATGTATTGTACCTTCCCACTGGCCTCCGATTGTATAGGGAATTACTCCCACTAAAGCTGTACAAAGGGTGGATTTTCCCGCTTTGTTACAACCGACGATACCAAGAAAATCATTTTCTTCCACTGAAAAAGAAACAGAGTCCAATGCTTTTACCTTGGTATTGGGGTAAATATAAGAAAAATTCTCTACAGATATTAGAGGTTTACTCACTGGGTTTTATCCTGTTTTATGAGCAGGCGAACAGCATCACAGGCTACCTGGACAGTGTCTTCCATTTTTCCCCAATTCATGATAGCCCCGGCTCTTTTGCCGCGAATACTGGAAATGACAAATATAGCAGCTGCTTCCATTTCTGAAGCAACAACATTTCCCCGTTTCCATGCTTCCCAGCGTTCTTTAAGTCTGGATGCGGCAGGCTGATTATCGGGATCAACCTCTCCGTAGAAAGAATCCTTGGATTGCGTGATGCCTTCAAGGTATTTAAGACCTCGTTTACCGGCGGCTTCCGACAGAGCGGCCACTACATGACGATCCGCTACAGCCGGGTATTCTATGGGAATATAATGAATTGTAGTGCCTTCGTCCCGTACTGCCGCGGTACATATTGCACCGTCCCATGAAGTGTCTTTGGAAAGCTCACAAACAGGGCCGGCGGTTCCTATTCGGATAAAGGTATCTGCTCCTATTTTAATTAGTTCTTCCAGGGCTATGGCTGTGGAAGGGCAGCCCATACCGGTAGATGTGACCGAAACCGGAACACCGTCGAGTTTTCCGGTCCAGGATTTGTGTTCACGGTTGTGGGCCACCAATTTTGCGTCGTCCAGAAAACCGGCAATAAAATCGGTGCGGAAAGGATCGCCCGGAAGAAAAACATACCGTCCAATATCCCCTTCCTTCATTTTAATATGGTACATTAAATCCGTTTTTTCGTAGAACGCCATGCTGTTTACTCCTGCTTTGCTTTATCAGCTTTTATTAATAGTCTTACCGCATCGCAAGCCACCTGGACGGTGTCTTTCATTTCTTTGAAAGCCATTATCGAACCCGCACGTTTTCCCCGTATACCGGAAATAACGTAGATTGCTGCGGCCTCCATTTCGGAACACATTACATTTCCGCGTTTCCAGGCTTCCCAGCGTTCGTTAAGGCGCCCTGCAACCGGCATATTATTCGGTTCATGCTGACCGTAAAAAGAATCTTTGGTTTGGGTAATACCTTCTAAATAACGAAGATTCAGGTTCTTTGCCGCCTCTGCCAATGCTGCGATTACATGTCTGTCTGCAACTGCCGGGTATTCAACGGGAATATAGTGGATTGTGGTACCTTCGTCCCGAACCGCTGCTGTACAGATAACACCGTCCAGGGATTCATCATACGATGCATCACAAACCCTTCCGGCAGTTCCTATTCGGATAAAGGTATCTGCTCCTATTTTAATTAGTTCTTCCAGGGCTATGGCTGTGGAAGGGCAGCCCATACCGGTAGATGTAACCGAAACCGGAACACCGTCGAGTTTTCCGGTCCAGGATTTGTGTTCACGATTATGGGCCACCAATTTCGCGTCGTCCAGAAAACCAGCAATAAAATCGGTACGGAAAGGATCGCCCGGAAGAAAAACATACCGTCCAATATCCCCTTCCTTACACCTGATATGATATTGCTTGCCGTCCTCTCGTAGGTCTACAGCCATAATCCTCTCCTAATAGGAAATACTTTGTACATATAAAGTATCATGGTTTTTTCTTAACTGTCAAATTTTTTAACTATTTTCTTTCAAAGTAATATTTTTATTCGGAAAAATTGATATGGGCATTACCGTAATGCCCATATCATAATCGGTTTTGTTACCTTAAATAATCAACCGCAGCCCGTTCAATGGGGAATCCTTCCGTATAGCGCTTAATAAAATCCTGGAAACCCTGTACATCTTTTGGATCCGGTTCGATACGTTCTCCGGCATTTCCGGCAAAGACTTTTTCGGCCAGGTAGGATTCCAGATTTTCGCCACCCTGTTTTTTCTGCATATAGGCGGCAAGCAGCGCTATTCCCCAAGGGCCGCCTTCACCGGCGCTTTCCATAACCGCCATGGGAACATTCAATGCGGCGGCCATCAGTCGTTGAGCTACTCCCTTGGTCTTAAAAAGCCCTCCATGACCCAGAAGACAATCAAGGCGGACTTTTTCTTTTTCTGTCAGAATATTAACGCCAATTTTAAGGGATGACATCGTGGAAAAAAGCAGGGTTCTCATAAAATTTGCCAGGGTAAAACTGTTTTCCGGTTTTCTGGTAAAAAGCGGCCGGCCTTGTTCAAATCCGGTAATATGTTCACCGGCGACATAGTTATATAACAGAAGGCCTCCGCCGTCTGCATCGGCTTCAAGGGCTTTGAAATATAACGCATCGTAGAGTTTGGGTTTATCAATTTTTGATTCGCCGATGTTTGCCGCTTCTCCGAACAGCTTTATCCAGGCATCAAGATCTGAAGTGCCGTTATTGCAGTGAGCCATGGCTACAGGACGGCCTGCCGGAGTGGTTACCATGTCAATTTCCGGGTAAAAGCGGGACAGTTCCTTTTCCAGTACGATCATTGCAAAAATTGAAGTTCCGGCTGAAACATTGCCGGTGCGTTCAGCCACGGCATTGGTGGCAACCATCCCGGTTCCGGCATCTCCCTCCGGCGGGCAAAGAGGTATGCCGCTCTGCAAAGTTCCCGAAGGATCAAGGAGTTTCGCCCCTTCTGCCGTCAGAGATCCTGCTGCCTCACCTGCATTTAAAATTTCCGGCATTATATCGGGGAGTTTCCAGGCAAAAGACGAACCTTTAAGGCCGTTAAACGTTTCCAGCATTTTTGCGTGGTATTTGTTATTTGTTGAATCTATGGGAAACATTCCCGATGCGTCCCCGATGCCCAGTACTTTTTTTCCTGTAAGTTTATAGTGAACATAACCTGCCAGTGTGGTTATAAAGGCAATGTCCTTTACATGGCTTTCTTTATTAAGAATTGCCTGGTATAAGTGAGCTATGCTCCATCTTTGGGGAATAGCAAAGTTAAACTTTTCGGTTAATTCCGCAGAAGCTTTTTCCGTAATGGTATTGCGCCAGGTACGGAAAGGAACCAATTGTTTTTCATCTTTATCAAATACAATGTACCCGTGCATCATGGCGGAAAATCCAATGGCACCGGTTTTTTCGAGCGATGTTCCGTAATTGTTTTGCACGTCTGCAGCCAGATTGCGAAAACAGCTTTGCAAGCCTTTCCATACATCATCCAGACTGTATGTCCAGATCCCGTCCACAAGCTGATTTTCCCAGTCATGGCCTCCTGATGCAATGGGAACATGGTTTTCATCGATGAGCACCGCTTTAATCCGGGTGGAACCCAGTTCGATACCAAGACTTGTTTTTCCGTCAATAATTGCCTGTTTTATTGCTGTTTTATCCATAAGTATTGTCCTTTATACAGTATTATCTTTATGGTATACTTGATCTTGATTTTTTCGCAATGGTAAAAAAGTTTTATTTGATATGAAAAAACCTGCACTTAATTCACTTGTCTGGTATAAGGGGCATCCCGCCCTGGTTACCGAACTTGACGAAAAAATAATTATTAACGCTGTAATGGGCAAGACAACTGAGATAATTAAAGTCCGGGAAAAGGATATTGAACTTGTTCATCCCGGGCCGGTGAAAGATCTGACTGGTTTGATTGTTCAAAGCGCATCCTTGCAATCTGAAGGGCTGCGAGACGCATGGGAGTTAATAGAAAGCGGCGGCGTTCCGGTTACGCTTAAAGAACTTGCCGAACTTGTCTATGGTGATTTCACTCCGCAAAGCGCCTGGGCTGCCCGGCTGTTGCTGGCAGATGAACTGTACTTTACGGGAACCGTTGATGCAATAAGTGCAAAGAGCGCTTCGGAAATAAGCGCTGCCGAGGAAAAAAGGCAAAGCAAGGAAAAAGAAGGCCATGATCGTGAAGCATTTCTGGAACGGCTGCGGAGCGGCACTGTTGATGCCAAAGAAGACGGCCGCTTTTTACAGGATGTGGAAGCGCTTGCCTGCGGAAAGACCGACAAGAGCCGTACGATGAAGGAACTTGGCCGGACAGAAACACCTGCTGAAGCTCACCGGCTCTTGCTTGAATGCGGTTTCTGGAACAAGTACATAAACCCCTATCCGCGGCGTTATGGAAGTTCCTTCCATAGCGGAATTGTCTTCGGAACATCAGAAGCAGCGCTTGCCGAGCCGCCGTCCTTTCTCCTGACAAGGCGTGATCTTACTCATCTACAGGCTTTTGCCATTGACAGCCCCTGGAGTAACGATCCCGACGATGCAATATCTTTGGAAATAATCAATGGACGCCGTATTCTTTATGTTCATGTGGCTGATCCTGCATCGGAAATAACAAACGGATCGCCCGTGGATCTTTTTGCCAGGGAACGCGGAACAACACTTTACCTTCCCGAAAGTACCCGGCTCATGCTCAGCGAAGAGATCTTGTCCCGTTTTGTTCTGGGAATAAAGGGAACCGCAGACCGGGCGCTAACTTTTAAAATACATCTTGATGAAAACAGTACCATTGAAGAAGCAGAGATTTTTCCTTCTATATTGAACGTTACCCGGTTGAGTTATGAAGAGGCGGATAAACTCATTGATGAATCACTTGTGGAATTGATGAAGCTTGCCGAGGCAAACCTGGAACGCCGTCTGAATGCCGGCGGTGTAAACATTGCCCTGCCGGAAGTTCACATTTCGGTTAAGAATAATAATGTGGCTATTCAGCCAATTGTTCCATGGCAATCTGCCGACATGGTTCGTGAATGTATGCTGCTGGCAGGGGAAGGAGCAGCGCTGTGGGCTTCCCGCAGACAACTGCCTTTTCCGTATATTACCCAGGAAACGGGGGATCTTCCGGCGAAACCGCTGCCTGGTTTTGCGGGAAGCTGCCAACTCCGCCGCTGTATGAGACCCCGGTCAGTATCTGCAAAACCAGGTTATCATTGGGGTCTGGGACTGGATGGTTACTCACAGGTAACAAGTCCACTGCGGCGTTACACGGATCTGCTTGCACATCAGCAGATCTATGCCTGCCTTTACAAGGAAGCTGGTGTGTCCGGAATAAAACCATTAAATGAAGAAAATTTATTGTTCAGCCTTGCCGCAGGAGACGCAGCAGCCCAGGCTGCAATCCAGACGGAACGGGCGTCAAGATCCCATTGGATTGCAGTTTATCTGGATGAACTGCTTGCCTCTAAAACGGGTGCAGAATTAATATGGGACGCCGTTGTTACGGAAAAACGGGCAAATGGCGCCGGTATTATCATCCCTGGTTTGGGACTGGAAACACAATGCGGCGGATCATTTAATTTAAATGACACAATCAAGGTGCGTTTGAAATCGGTGAGGATACCGGAACTTGAGATGAATTTTGTTAGCGTATAGACGTCAATTAACCGCTGAGCATTTGTCTGTGTGTTTTCTAATAAAGGGCTTCCCTGCTGTATGTGTTTTTTTTACTCAATCTTAAACCGGGAAACTTCCCTTAATAAGGTTTCAATGCCTTCACGGTTCTTCCCGCTTATTTCGCTGACGTGGTTTACCGCTACATTAATCTGATCAGCACCGCTTGCCATTTCGTTCATGCCGGAAGTGATTTCCTGTGTCACTTTTTCAAGATTAGTGCTTTCCGTTATAACTTCTTTTGCGCCCTCAAGCATTTCATGGGAACCGCCTTGCACCTGCCGGGTTATTCCGTTTACCTGGCTTACGCCGTCCAGAATTTGTTTACTGCCTATGCCCTGTTCTTCCATTGCACGGCGTATGTTGTCTTCCTGTTCCGATACGGTTTTTACACTTGAGTCTATTGCCTCGAACCTTGTTAGCACAGTTTCCGTGGATTTCATGATCTTGTCGATTGAGCCTTTTATCTTCTTCAAAACAACGCCAATGGTTTTTGACTGTTCGCCGGAACTTTCCGCCAGCTTGCGGATTTCATCGGCAACAACGGCAAAGCCCTTGCCTGCTTCGCCCGCATGGGCGGCTTCAATCGCTGCGTTCATCGAAAGCAGATTGGTCTGGCTGGCGATGTTTTCCATTACCGAGTTAATTTCCATAAGCCCTTCGGATTCGCGGGATATTTCCTGAATGTCTTCTGCCACTTCCTGCAAGCCGCTACGCCCTACTTCGGAGGCTTCCTTCAGGTTTTTAACATTATGGACGTTGTTGACAAGCGTTCCGGTAACTGAATTGGTATTTGCTACCATTTCCTCAATAGCAGATGAAGCATCGGAAACATGAGAACTCTGGTTTTCTACCAGTTTGTCAAGTTTATTGATGTTGACTACAAGCTGTTCCATTGTTGCGTGGGTCTCACTGACGCTTGCGCTCTGATTCAATACCCGGCCTTTGATACTTTGAATATTAGCGGTGATCTGGTTAACGGCGGCTGCGGTTTCGTTCATGTTACCGGCAAGGTCGGCGCCGATATTATTCAAGGTATCAGCTTCCTTTCTGATATTTAGTATGAGGTTTTTTACATTTTCGAGTGTAGAATTGAAATTTTGGGATAAATCGCCAATCTCGTCTTTTGAGAATAAATTTATACGATTGGTAAGATCCCCCTTTCCAACATCATTCATTATCACTGCAATTTTAACAAACGGTTTGACAATAGATCTCCCTATAAAAAATGCAACAACAAGAGCGACAGCCAAAAACAGAACCCCGATTGCTATAATGATATATCGCATATGTACAAGCTGGTTATCCACATCGCTCTTTTCTATGGTACTGAATAGCAGCCAGGGATAACCGGGCACTGGATCATAGCATCCGATCATATTTTTTCCGTTAAATGTATAACGGGTAATGCCGTATTTTTCAACTAACGCTTTTTCCGTCATTTCAGCCAGGGATTTTAAAGCAGGATTTTCGTCAACTTGTTTTATGGGATTGAATTGATTTTTTACCATTTCTGTGTTTTGATGCGCGATAGCTGTTCCCTCCATATTCAACAGATAACTGTAGGCGCTCGGCATCCTGCTTGCTAAATTGACCACAATATCAGAAAGCGTTTGTCCTCCGTCTTTACGGGAAATCAATACGCCTATAACCGGCGCGCCCGGCGTATCATCGCGCAGGACGGGAACCGCAAAAACTACTTCAAGATCGCCGCTCAACCTGCTGATAACCAGTTCAACGCATTTTTCCCCGGCTATTGCGCGCTTAAAGTAATCACGGTGGCTTATGTCAAAGCTGGTACCGGCTACAACATCACGTGATACGCCGTTGGGGTGAAGTATAGCTATTTCAATCGCATTTATGTGGGATACAACAGGAAGCAAAGCAGAGCGGATAATATCCTCATCCATGGTACGAACATCGACGCTGTTGGCAACTTCCCAAAGCACATCCAGTTGACCGTTTATCATGGCAGCTAAATACTCGGCATTTGCTTCGTTTTTATCTTCAATTCCGTCAAGAATACTTGACTCCAAAGCAGCACTGCTTACCTGTAATGAAGTAATACCTATGCCAAGTGAAGTTGTTATTACAAGAACCCCAATTAAAAGCGGAATTCGAAGACTCAATTTCATACACTACCTCTTTATAAATATTTTTTAACTAGAATTTGAGTTTTCTTTATCAAACATTATCTTTTCCATTATGCTATTCATACTACCACATGTCAATGCTTGTAGTTGACAACTATTGCTGAAAGATGATGCAAGCACCTTGGACTCAAACCTGGAGGAATCCGGCAAATCAGCCTCCTGTCCGCATTACAGGGGGAGGATCAATGTCCTGCGGTAAATTGTAGTTAATATTACCCGAGATGCCTCGTTTAGAAATGTTACCGAAAGTTACCTTTACAAAAGCTCATATTATGACTTACACTATGCTTATGAACATATCAACCTATACCGTTAAACCCAAACTTCCCAATGCGCTTAAACCGCTGGAAGAAATAGCCCGAAATCTTTGGCTATCCTGGAATTACGATTCGGTCCAGCTTTTTATCAGGCTGGATTACGATGCATGGCTCAAATCCCAGCAGAATCCCATCAGGGCTCTGGGAATGGTAAGTCAGGAACGGCTTGCACAGGCCGCCCAGGATGACTCCTACCTTGCCGCTCTGGAAGAGGTCTACACCCGCTTCCAGAAGTACAAAAAAGGCGAGACATGGTACCATGGTTCCAAAAAAGATGTGGTTGCCTATTTTTCCATGGAATACGGCATGGATGTTTCCCTTCCCATTTATTCAGGGGGCCTGGGAATACTTTCCGGCGATCACATGAAGACTTCTTCCGACATGGGCCTGCCTTTGGTTGGCATAGGACTTCTTTACCGGCAGGGTTACTTTACCCAGGTACTTAATGCCGACGGGTTCCAGCAGGAAAGTTATCCGGAAAACGACTGGTACAATATGCCGGTCGAACTCAAGTGTGATAAAAACGGTAATGCTCTTAAAATTACCGTAGATATGGCGGGAAGAGAAGCAACTGCCCAAATTTGGGAAGTAAAAGTAGGCCGCAGTTCACTGTTCCTGCTGGATACTAATATAGAAGAAAACGCCCCGGATATACGGAATGTTACTGCTGCTCTTTATGGCGGAGACAAAGAAACCCGTATACGCCAGGAAATATTGCTTGGTATCGGCGGTATTCGCGCTCTCCGCGCTCTGGGAATAAACCCTGCGGCATGTCACATGAACGAAGGCCATGCAGCATTTTTGGGTTTGGAACGGATCCGGGAGATCATGATCGAAAAGAGCTTTAACTTTTATGAAGCTTTGGAAGCGGTTTGGCCCACCAATATTTTTACAACTCATACGCCGGTTCCCGCAGGAAATGAACGCTTTGATATTGTTCTTCTGGAAAAGTATTTTAAAAACTGGCCTGGTATCCTGGGTATTTCCTGGAAAGATTTTCTTAACCTTGGACGCGAACGGCCTGATGATGAACATGAAAGTTTTTGTATGACGGTTCTTGCTCTTAAATGCGCCGCTTATGCAAATGGTGTGGCTGCACTTCATGGGGTGGTTTCCAGGGAAATGTGGCAAGGCCTTTGGCCCGGCCTTCCTCTGGAAGAAATACCAATTCACCATGTAACCAACGGAGTTCATCCCAAGACCTGGGTTTCCAGCGGCATGCAGGATCTCCTGGACCGTTACTTCGGCCCTCACTTTGAAGATGAGCCAACAGACCTTTCAATCTGGGATCGAATGGACAGAATATCTGACGAAGAGCTATGGCGCACACACGAACGGCGTCGTGAACGGCTTGTTGCCTTTGCACGCGACCGTATCAGGGCTCACCTGATAAGGACCGGTGCAGTGGAACGCCGTATCCAACAGGCGGAAGATGCTCTTTCTCCGTACATCCTTACCATCGCCTTTGCCCGCCGTTTTGCCACCTACAAACGCGGCAACCTGCTCCTTCGTGATCCGGAACGGCTTATCCGTCTCCTTAAAGACAACGAACGGCCCATTCAGCTTATTTTTGCCGGCAAGGCACATCCCATGGACATGCCAGGAAAAGAATTAATCCGCGAGATAATTCACTTTGCAGAAAAAAATGACGTTCAAAGCAGGATTGTATTTATCGAAAACTACGACATTACAGTAGCCCGTTATCTTACTTCCGGCGCCGATGTGTGGCTTAATACGCCAAGACGTCCCATGGAAGCTTCCGGCACCAGCGGTATGAAGGCTTCGATGAATGGCGTCTTGAACTGTTCAATTCTTGACGGCTGGTGGGACGAAGCCTATAACCCCAATGTGGGCTGGGCCATTGGCCATGGCGAACAATATGCAGATAACCAGCTTCAGGATGATATAGAAAGCAAAGCCCTCTATGATCTTCTTGAACGGGATATTATTCCCCTCTTCTATCAGAGAGGCCGCGACAATCTGCCCAGGGAATGGATCAAACGAATGAAGACCTGCATGAAGGAAATAGGACACTCCATGTCAAGCCATCGCATGCTTATGGATTATTCCAACATGTTCTATTTCCCGGCGCTTAAAAATTACCGCCGCATTACCAAGGACGATTACGCTGAATCCAAAGCACTGGCAGAATATATTCATAAAATAAAAAGCGCCTGGGACAGCCTGAAAATTTCGAAAGTTGAATCCAATGCAAGGCCGGTTATGCAGCGCGGCGATTCTCTCACCGTTACCGCTCATATAGAACTGGCAGGTCTTTCGCCGGAAGAAGTGCTGGTTGAGTTATACCATGGCGCAGTTTCCAATCAAAGCAGGGATATTGACAATGCACACTGTGCTGAAATGAAAGCCTTAAATCAGGAAGGAAACACCTGGATATACCAGGTCCGCATTGAATGTGCTGACACGGGCCAGCAGGGACATACCGTCCGTATTCTTCCCAAGCATGAAGCGTTGGTACATCACTTCAGAACCGGCCTGATTAAGTGGGCCTAGAACAAAACGGCATCAAGAGGGGAACCTTCGCTGCTATGCAGCTCGGTTGAGTATACCTTGCCGTTTTGTTCTATTGAGTTTTTTCTATGAAAAAACTCAATCTAAAGCAACGGTCACACCGCCGTCCATGGCGGCAATTGGAGAATGAACGGTTGGAGAATTGATATGAATAAACTGCGAATGGGTGTTTTGGGCTGCTCAAGGCATTATTCTCTGCGTATTGCTGCGCCGCTTGCATCATCGTTGCTTGTTGAACCTTACGGTATAGCATCAAGAAATTTAGAAGCGGCCAAGAACTATGCCAAAAAATGGGGTTTTGAAAAATCCTACGGTTCTTACGAAGAACTCCTGGCTGACCCGAACATTGATTTTGTTTTTTGCCCCCTGCCCAATAACCTTCATCTTGAATACATCAAAAAATCAGCCGATGCGGGAAAACCAATTCTTTGCGAAAAACCTTTAGGCATGAACGCAAAGGAAGCGGCGGAAGCGGCGGAGTACTGTAAGAAAAAGGGCGTTCTATTAATGGAAGCCTTTATGTACCGTTTCCATCCGCAGTGGATCCGGGCAGCGGAAATTGTCAAATCAGGCGAGCTTGGAACCGTAATGACTACTGCCGGAATTTTTTCCTACGACAACAAAGATCCAAAGAATATCCGCAACATTCCGGAAACGGGCGGCGGAGGGCTTCTTGACATTGGATGTTATACCGTGTCCTCCGCCCGGCTTCTAATGCAGTCGGAACCGGTACAGGTTGTCTCAACCATCAAATGTGATCCTGTTTTTAAAACTGATATTTATTCTTCGGCTCTCTTGGATTTCGGAGACGGCCGTGTATCCACATTTACCGTAAGCACTCAATTGTTCCCCTGGCAGCGGGTACGGGCGGTGGGAACCGGAGGTACCCTGGCGGTTGAAGTTCCCTTTAACATGTACGGTGATTATCCGGGACGTATTCATGTAAGCACCGGCGTTGGTCAGCGTACCATTGAAACGGAAATCGCCGATCAATATCTGCTGCAATTCGACGCTTTCGCACTGGCCGTGGCAGATAAACACACCGAAGCTCCTACACCAATATCAGACGCAATCGCCAACATGGCCGTTCTGGACGCTCTTTTTGCATCCGCAAAATCGGGCACATGGGAACGCGTTACACGGTATTAGGTAGATTCATTGGCGTTGGATATTTACACCGACGGAGGCTGTTCGGGAAATCCGGGTCCAGGCGGCTGGGCTTATGTAATGGTTCAAAATACCTTCCAGGGTGACTCAATCGTAGCGGAACAATGGGGCGGGGAAAAAAACACAACCAATAACCGCATGGAACTTCTTGCTGTAATTTCCGCCCTTAAGGCTTATAAAGAAAAAACCGAACTGTCCAAGCACGTTACGGTTCACACCGATTCCCAATATGTTCAAAAGGGCATTACCGAATGGATCACTAAATGGAAGCGGAATGCCTGGAAAACAAGCGATAAAAAACCGGTAAAAAATCAGGACCTTTGGCTGGAACTGGATGCACTTAATATAGAAATAGGCGTTAACTGGAAATGGGTACGAGGCCATGCGGGAAATGTCTACAATGAACGCTGCGACAGCATGACGCAAAGGGCAATAGCGGAAATTTAATAATATTCGTCTTGTCCCTTAACGGCCTTTCCGGGTACAATTGATCATGAATCCTGTAAATGATTATCTTGCTACTACAAAACCAGAAGACATAAACACAGCTTTTCTGGCTTATCTCTGCAATCTTACCGAAACTGCCCGGGTTGCTCCTGAAATTGCCGCCTTTATTGTAAAAGAACTGGAAAATCAGCGATGCCGCATAAAACTTATTGCCAGCGAAAACTATTGTTCAATGCCGGTACAGCTTACCATGGGAAATCTTTTTACCGACAAATATGCCGAAGGTATGCCAAATCACCGTTTTTATGCGGGAAACGAAAATGTTGACGCTGTGGAATCGGCCGCTGCCGAAGAAGCCTGTAAGCTATTCGGAGCCGAGTATGCCAATGTTCAGCCCCACTGCGGAGCAGACGCCAATGTGCTGGCCTATTGGGCAATTCTGACGGCAAAGGTGGAAAATCCGGCATTGGCGGAATTGGGTGAAACCAACCTCTACAAACTTTCCGATGTTCAATGGAAAGAGCTTAAACAAAAACTCGGCAACCAAAAGCTTTTGGGTTTGGATTATTATTCCGGAGGCCATCTGACCCATGGTTACCGTTACAATCTTTCCAGCCGTATGTTTGATGTATACAGTTATTCGGTTTCTTCCAAAACAGGGATGCTGGATTACGACGAAATTGAAAAACAGGCTTTGGAAATAAAGCCGTTAATACTTTTAACAGGCTACTCCGCCTATCCGCGTAAAATCGACTGTAAGCGTCTTAGGGAAATTGCCGACAAGGCTGGGGCGGTGTTCATGGTAGACATGGCTCATTATGCAGGTCTTGTAGCAGGAAAGGTATTTACAGGCGATTATGATCCTGTCCTTAATGCCCATGTGGTAACTACAACAACCCATAAAACCCTGCGCGGGCCCCGGGCAGGACTTGTTCTTGCAAAAAAAGAATTTGCCGAAGCGCTGGACAAGGGTTGTCCCTTAACCATGGGCGGCCCACTGCCCCATGTAATAGCGTCCAAAGCTGTAGCTTTTAAAGAAGCTGCCAAACCGGAATTTTGTTCTTATGCACAACGCATAGTAGAAAACTGCCAGGCTTTGGCAGCTGCATGTATAAACAACGGCTTAACGATCCTTACCGGAGGTACCGATAACCACCTGATCCTTGTAAATGTAAATGAACTGGAAAAGAAGGAAGGACGCTTAACCGGCAGGCAGGCTGAAAGCGCCCTTCATGAATGCAACATTACCGTAAACAGAAACAGTATTCCAAACGATCCAAACGGCCCGTGGTATACTTCAGGACTCCGAATAGGAACAGCTGCGATGACTACTCTGGGAATGGGAAAGGCAGAAATGGAAGAAATTGCCGGGATTATCGCTCTGGTACTAAAAAATGCAAATCCGGCTCAGGACTCCAGGGATCCGTCCAAAACCAGCAAGGCCAAATATGTAATGTCTGAAACGGCAAAATCAGAAGCCCATGAACGGGTAAAAAAATTGCTGGATCGTTTTCCTGTTTATCCTGAACTGGATTTGGATTTTCTGAAGAAGGCATTCTGTCAATAGCAAGAAACTGAAGTTTCCGAACAACTCTAATAATTTTACCTTTTTGTTGCATCGATCATGTGCTTGATAACCTCTGCGCTTTCTTCTGAATTCGGACGGCCGTTATTGCGGTTAATCAGAGTAAAATCGGCAAAATTAGTATTAGGATCATATACCCCTGGTTCCCAATAAAAGGGAACTATCCCATTTTCTCTGGCTTTTGAATACAGGTAATCAATATAAGCCAGTCTGTTTTTTCTTGCAGTTTGTACATTCTTGGCATTGTACTTTGGGTTATT
>Ga0082212_10004607_pt1 | contig 19038 bp, 22 predicted proteins | sample TergutNt197P3_FD_71548 | JGI IMG/M metagenome (GOLD analysis project Ga0082212, IMG submission 71548) | Neocapritermes taracua P3 segment gut microbial communities from Petit-Saut dam, French Guiana - Nt197 P3 | ecosystem: Host-associated > Arthropoda: Insects > Digestive system > Gut ... | reverse complement strand
TTAAGGTGGCAAGGGCGAATCCGGTGGAGGCGATAAAGAGTGAATAATTGAATAACTGAATAACTGAGTAACTGAATGAGTCGTTTTCATTTTAAAAAAATAATTTTCACCCTTCAATTTTCGTGTGCGTTCATTCGGATTTGTAATCCGAATGGATCAGGTATTAGGATTTGTAATCCGTCTATTATTTCGTTTTTATTCGCATTTCAATAATGCTTATACTCACAACTGCCGAATTGCAAATGCGGCAGGACAGTGATAAAGACGGAATAAAAAAGATAATGTAGGGGCGAACCTGCGTGTTCGCCCAAAAAGGGGCAAACACACAGGTCTGCCCACACAGAGAGTAAAAACAATAATTTTCAATTCATTCAAAATTCAAAAGAGTATGATACACATTAATCACATCACCAAATGGGTGAACAGCGGTAGCGGACGGATTTTCCTGCTACGCGACATCAACATGCAGATTGCCAAAGGCGAATTTGTATCTATTATGGGGCCATCAGGCTCAGGTAAAACCACATTACTCAATGTATTGGGTATGCTCGACGACTTCAACGAAGGCGAATATAACTTCATGGGTTTTCAGGTGCATAATTTGAAGGAAAATCAACGTTCCGACCTCCACAAGCACAATATCGGGTTTATCTTTCAGGCGTATCACCTGATTGACGAACTCACCGTAGCCGAAAACATCGAAACGCCTTTGTTATACCAAGGCATGAAACAAAGCGAACGCAAAGCAGCCGTAGCCGATATGCTCGACCGGTTCAACATCGTAGGCAAGAAAGACCTGTTTCCCTCACAACTTTCCGGAGGACAACAACAATTAGTCGGTATTGCGCGAGCGCTTATCGCCAAGCCCAAACTGTTGCTAGCCGACGAACCTACCGGCAACCTCAACTCGAAGCAGGGTGAAGAAATCATGCAGGTATTCTCTACCTTAAATAAAGAAGAAGGCATGACGATTATTCAGGTAACCCATTCGGAAAAGAACGCAGCTTACGGACATCGTATTATTAACTTATTGGACGGAATGATAGTGAAATAGTTTTCAGTACAAAATTTTTCAATTGATATGAAGCCAATAATACTGAATTTTTTAAGTACAATCCGGCGGTTTAAACCGGCGTTAGCTCTGAATTAGTGGTTTGCTTTGTTGCAGCGGCGCCGCTTGCATGGTATGTCGTTATCCGCTGGTTAGAAAATTTCGCTTACAGAACGTCGTTACACTGGTGGGTTTATCTGCTTGCGTTTGTGGCTGTGGCAATCATTACCACCGCAACTGTAACTTTTCAAAACTGGCGCGTGGCAACAGCCAATCCGGTAAATGCAATCAAGAGTGAATAATGTAGGGGCGAACCTGCGTGTTCGCCCTAAAAGGGCAGACACACAGGTCTACCCGTACAGAATGTAAAAAAAAATAATTTTCAATTAATTCATCATGTTATACGTTTCGATCTCTAATTATTTGTTGGTTGTTAAGAATTATCGTACATTTGCGAAAATTATCGCAACGAAATATTTCGCAATTCTAATTAATTTAATAATAGTTTATTATGGAAAATCCGTTTAAATTCGGGTCGGTTGTATCCGACGAATATTTTACCGACAGGGAAATCGAATTTGAGAAATTATCTCAAATAATTGCGAGCAGTAACCATGTCATCATGATTGCCCCGCGCCGGTTTGGCAAAACGAGTTTACTCAATAAAGTGGTTAGAAACACAGACAGGCCCGTTTTGTGGTTGGATTTGCAGTTACTTACCAACACAGGTGATTTTGCAGCCCAACTGTTAAAACAACTTTTCAAGAAATATCCTTTTGAAAAACTGAAATTTATGATTCGCAATTTCAGGATAGCGCCTTTGTTGTCGGTCAACCCTGTTACCAACCATGTAGAAATCGGTTTTCAACCACATGTAGATAGTTTTGTGTATTTGGAAGATGTGTTGAATTTAATAGAGAAACTTGGTGAGGAAAAAAACCGGCCGATTGTGGTTTTTGATGAATTTCAGGAGTTGTTGTCGTTAGATACATCGTTAGACAAACGTTTGCGTTCTGTTATTCAGTTTCATAAGCATGTGAATTATGCCTTTCTGGGAAGCGCCGAGTCGATGATGAAACAGATTTTTGAAAATAAAAAATCGCCGTTCTATCATTTCGGACAATTATTTACGCTCAACAAAATCCCATACAATGATTTTTTGAGTTTTTTACAGAGTCGTTTTGAGGCTATTACGAATCATGCGGTCGAAATTTCAGCAAAAATATTAGACTTTTCGCGTTGTCATCCTCATTACACACAACAATTGGCATTTCATGTTTGGTTGGCGCTGGAGCGAGAGGGTTATTCAAAAAATATTGTAAATAAAGTGATTGAAAATATAATTCTGCTACACGACAATGATTTTGAGCGATTATGGAATAATTTCAATAACACAGACAAAAAAGTATTGATTGAACTTGCCTTTGAGCAGGTAAATTTATTATCTGCTCCGGTTTTGTATAAAAATGCAATGGCTTCGAGTACAATTTTCAGCGCGTTGAAACGGCTGACAGTCAAAGGTATTCTTATGAAAACCGAAAAATATGAAATAGACGATCCTTTTTTTAGAAATTGGATTGTAAATAGAAGATCGTAAGACAATAAGAGAAAAAATCAATTCCTAATTCTTAATTAAATAGCTATGTTTTACAATTTAAAAATCATTTTACGCAATTTGCGCCGCAACTTTACCTATTCAGGTATCAACATTGCGGGGCTATCCATTGGTATTACCGCTTCCGTACTCATTTTTCTGTGGGTATACCACGAGCGGAGTTTTGACACTTGTTATCCTGATACCGAACGGATTTACAGGACCATTACCACTCTTGACGCTTTTGGGAGCACTCAAAATTGGGGATCAACATCCTTTCCGTTTATTCAGGCTTGTGAAAATGAGATACCGGAAATAGAAACTGTTGGCGCATTCACCCAATCGATGTCTATTAATCGGATCACAGTTAATCACACCGTCTTCGCTGTTGATGGAGATGCCGTTCGTGTCAACAAGGCTTGGCTTGAGATGTTCCAAAATAATCTTTTGGACGGTTCGTATGAAGCCTTTGGCAACCATCCTTACAGCATGGCACTGACCGAATCGGGCGCAAAAAAATACTTTGGCGACGCAAGGGCTGTAGGGCAAATTATCCGTATTGACGATACCGATTATGCAGTGCAGGCCGTAGTGAAAGATAATCCGACTAATTCAAGTTTCCGCTATCAAATCATGGCTTCGACAGATCCTATTCAGGGGCAGGAGCGGGAAAATTGGGGAAGTCTGAATTGGACATTTTTTGCCAAACTTCATCCGGATGCCGATGTATCACAGGTTAGTCAAAAGATGACTGACCTTCAAGAAAAAAACTTTGTGAAGCAATTCAGGGAAAATGGTGTTGAGGCAAGTTGTGAAGTCGGTTTAGAGTTGCTGACAGACATGTACTTTTCGGAGGTGGGCAGTATAAAAAACGGTAACGTTACGATGGTATCCATTTTTAGTTTATTGGGCATATTGCTTATGTGCACTGCCTGCATCAACTATATCAACCTGACCACGTCAAGAGTAACACAACGAGCGAAAGAGGTTGGTATCAAGAAGATTGTCGGGGCGAAACGCCGATCGCTATTCTTGCAATTTCTTGCCGAATCGTTTATCCTCTGCTTGATAGCCACGATAATTGCACTTTTCCTGATACAGCTATCAATTCCGCTGTTTCAGATGCTGGTTGGCGATATTCCGGTGTCTTTCACATCGCCGGTAATTTGGATCATAACAGGCATTGCTTTATTGTTTGTGACTGTCCTGAACAGCGTTTATCCGGCTTTGATACTGTCGTCGTTTCATCCGGTGAACAGTCTAAAAGGCATGAACCTTCCCAAAGTGAAAACCGGCAACTTGCGCAGGGTATTGGTGGTATTTCAGTTTTCTATTTCGGCGGCGATGATTATTTGTGTAATCGTGATATTCAAGCAAACACGATATATGCAAAACATTGATCCGGGCTTCCGTAAAGATAATATAGTCAGAGTAGAACTCCCCTTTAGAAAGTTAATGTTATCAGAACAGGATCAGGCGCAACTCAATTTACAAACAATTAAGGAAGAACTGCTATCTAACCCGAATGTTGTCAATGTTTCATTGAGCAGTCAGCGTATCGAAAATAATTGGAATATGTATGGGACTCCAAGCGCAGATTGGGACGGAAAGAGCGGAGATAATTATCTGCCCTTTTCCCCTTTGAAAGTTGATGTGGATTTCATGGATATCTATGAGTTACAGTTGGTGGAAGGTCGCTGGTTCGGCATCGGCGAAGCGGATATGCAAAATTTCATCCTCAACGAAACGGCCATCCGCGAGTATCAAATCATAGAACCATATATCGGACAACGGTTTGAATTTAAGAGCAATGACATGAAGGGTCATATCATTGGCGTTGTGAAGGATTTTCATTTCCGCAGCCTGCATGAAAAAATTACTCCCCTCGTCATCTATCAAAATAATCCATTTAATGTCATACTTAATATCAAAATACAAGAAGGTAAATCAACTGAAGTTATCAGTGGAATAGAAACCATTTGGCATGAGTTTTTTCCGAACGACCTGTTTGATTATGTTTTTGTAGATGATGCCATCACGAATCTTTATCGCTCAGATATCCGCACATCCCAAATGATTCTGGTATTCAGCATACTTGCCGTTGTGATTGCTGCGCTGGGGCTTTTCGGTTTATCCACATTTGCCGCCGAACGGCGTACCAAAGAAATAGGTATCCGCAAAGTATTCGGCGCTTCCGTACCGGATATTGTTCGTCTGCTCACGCGGGAGTTTTTTGTATTGGTGGCTATTGCATTTGTCATCGCCGCGCCTGTGGCATGGTGGGCAATGAGTCGTTGGTTAGAAAATTTTGCGTACCATATTCCTGTCACCGTTTGGATTTTTATAGCCGGAGCGATGATCACATGGGTAATTGCTTTGATAGCCGTTGGTGTCCAATCTATTAAATCTGCCACTGACAATCCGGTCAATGCAATTAAGAATGAATGAATAACAGAGTAACTGAAACGACGCAGAGTGAGGCGCAGAGTCGAACTTGTTAGATCTATGCCGAAACGCAAAGGAGTTGTTTTTCCTAAGGGAAAAAATAATTGAAAAGAGGGAAATACGGAAAATTTTAGTTACAAGGATGAATTGAAGCAAAGAATAAAATTATTTGACATTTAAGAGAATAAATTTTCATCTGCGTACTCCACTCTGTTGTGCACAGAGTGAGTCACATCGTTTGGTGCTTAAACGAAGACTCGATTTGTTCGAATGGGATCAATTTCATATTTTACCAACTATCCGTACGGAACGGAGAAGCCAATAAGCCTTCCCGGTTACGCAAGTTAGCGCCCTCCGGATTATCTGCCCAAGCATATCGCACCGCCACAGGCTTTCTTACCGATTTGTTGGTTACCACCACCTGATTATCTACAATTTCCGCATCGGCCCACACAAATTTTTTATCGGCGCCGGCAATGGCAAATTGTTTCAACGGGCCATCGCTTGCCAAGCCGTTACCTGTCTCGGTAAAGGTCAGGATAATTTTATTGCCGTCAATTCTCATTTCTTTGAATAGAGGACCTGAACTGATTAAAGTGTTTTCCCCGTAAGCCAGTTTCCTTGCTCCCAAAAACACGCGATGCGCTACGTCTTTTTTATTCAGAGGATGTATGTCATTCCATTCGCCTATATCATAAGTAACGGCAAGCGCTGTATGGGGGATGCGAAGCGCAACCGTCATTTGCGCTTCGCGAAGTTTAGCCCAGTCGCTTGAGGAAGGTTGCGCTTGCACCTTCATATAATTTGGCAACTGAACGATTAAAAAAGGCATATCAGGCATTTTCCAAACCCTGCGCCAGTTGGAAATAAGCGCTTCAAGAAGCTGTGCATAAGTATCCGCATATCCAGTATTGGATTCGCCTTGATACCATATAGCGCCCTTTATTTTGTAATTCGTAATGGGCGCTATCATCGCATTATAATATCCCGAACCGCGACTTGGTATTGGTGGTGTATTATTTCCGGCAATATTGTTTCCGTTACTCGTTGTGCTCACCATTTCAGCGCCTACATTATATTTCCATTCACCCGCAAGATTAATTTCCGCTTCGTCGCCTATGATTTTATATGTTTTATCCTCCACAAAACCGCCTTGCCCCGAATTGTCTATAATTTTCACGGCTATTGTATTTTTTCCGGTATGCAGAATACCGGCAGGAATATCATATTTTCGCGGAGGATATTGATAGGAAACCGTTCCTATAAAATGCCCATTGATATAAGTCGAATCTCTATCAATAATCCTTCCAAGAATAATTCTGGCATGTTTGCCGTCCATCGAAGCGGGTACATCAAAAGTCCTGCGAAACCAAACAGTACCTCTGACATTTAATCCTCTTTCTGCCCACAGCCCCGGCAAGGTCATTGTGCTCCATTCGGAATCGTCCATATTTTTCACAGACCATTTTCCTATGCCTTGGTCAACAGGCTGCGACATCAAGGATGTCATAGTATCCGACCTTCTGTTCGTCTCCGTGACTCGCCTGATGCTGTCCAATACATCTAAGGGAGTTGTATATTGCGGAAACTCTTTCAGGCTTTCCTGACTGATCCATCCTTCTATAGCCGTACCACCAACGCTTGAATTAAGTATACCAATCGGTACTCCGTATTTCTGAAATGCTTCCTGTGCAAAAAAATAGGCAAGCGCAGTCCAATTCAACACATCAACTGCATTGGCAGAGTACCATACGCCACCGGCGGGTATATCCTCTTCTTCACCATTGATATAGGTTCGAGAAGGCGTTTTGAAGTGCCTGATCATGTGGTTATTCGACGTATTAATTTCGGGAAAACGATCAAGAAGACGTACGACAGGCGTTTCCTGATTCGACTGTCCCGAACAAAGCCACACATCGCCGATCAACACATCGCGAATAATAATTTCGTTGACTTCTAATACATACGGGCCACCGGCTGATTGAGGAGGAACCTTGACAGACCATCTTCCGTCAGCATCGGTAACAGCATTATAATGTTTGCCTGATAATCGCACAGTCACGTTTTCGCCCGGATCTGCCCATCCCCAAATGTGAAGTTCCGTATCGCGCTGCAACACCATTCTATCGCTAATTACCCGCGGCAATCGTACCGTCGCTAACGAAAATTGCGTGATAAATACTATTAAAATCATAATTGAAAGCAACTTTCCATACGGAAAGAAATAAATTAATTGGATTCGTTTCATAAAAGTTGACATTAATTTGGTGTATTTTCGACTTGACATTATATATTGTGAACTACACATTTTCAGCTATGCTAACCCGGGACGAAATTATAGAAAATTATTGTACCGCACAGGATTAATTCCAAAATGTTTATCTTTACGCTCAAAAAATTAAACTATTAAATAATATGGAATCATCTAAAGTCTATTTTACAAATCTACGCACCAATCCATCTAATAACCTGTTAAAGAAAATGGAAAGGGTTGTCACACAAGCCGGACTATCCACCATTGACTTCAAAAATAAGTTTGTGGCCATTAAAATTCATTTCGGAGAACCGGGTAATCTGGCTTATATCCGTCCGAATTATGTGGCGCGATTAGTTAAAATCATTCGTGAATTAGGCGGAAAACCTTTCCTGACCGATTGCAACACACTGTATTCCGGTGGTCGCTCCAATGCGATCGACCATTTGCAGACCGCAATGGAAAACGGTTTTAACCCGCTCTCGGCCAAATGCGACGTGATTATCGGCGATGGATTGAAAGGCACCGATTACCGTACCGTACCAATCGACGGTGAATATTGTCGGGAACCAAAAATCGGTGCAGCCATTGTCGATGCAGATATCATCATTTCGATGAATCACTTCAAAGGGCACGAGCAGGCGGGTTTCGGCGGAGCGTTGAAAAATCTGGGAATGGGATCGGCCAGTGTGGGGGGAAAATTGGATTTACATTCATCATCGCTACCTGTGATCAACCACACAAATTGCATCGGATGCAGAATTTGCGAGAAGTATTGTGCGCACGATGCCATCCATGTCGGAAAAGACAAGATTGCCGCCATCGACAATGAGAAATGTGTGGGTTGCGGACAATGTATAGCGCTTTGTCAATACGATGCAGCCGTGACCGGTTGGGATGAATCGGTCGAAAAACTCAACCGTAAGATTGCGGAATATACGAAAGCGGTCTTATCAGACAAACCGAATTTTCATATCAATTTTATCATGAATGTATCGCCCGATTGCGACTGCTGGGATCATAACGATGCATCCATCGTACCTGATTTGGGCATTGCCGCTTCGTTCGACCCTGTGGCGCTGGATAAGGTATGTGCAGATTTGGTAGCGAAAGCAACTGCACTTCCGGATAGTCTACTGACAGATATACACCCCCAAAAAACTTTGACAAACGAAGACAAATTCAGACTAATTCATCCCGATGCAAACTGGCAATGTTGTCTGGCACATGCCGAAAAGATAGGAGTCGGAACGCAACAATATGAGTTGATTGATCTTTCATGATTTATTCCGCTACTCAGGATACCATTTGTGCCATTTCTACTCCGCCGGGGACAGGCGGGATAGCGATAATACGCGTGTCCGGACCGGATACGTTTGCTATTTGCGACAGATTGTTTACTTCGGGGAAAACCGTAAAAACAGAGGATGGTGGGGGCGATTCCTATGTGGTCGCCCAAATCTCCGAAACAAAGAAATCAGAGAGACAACGAAAAAAACTTGCCGATTACCATGCGAATAAGGTCATTTACGGCTTTATCCAATGTGACGGAACGCTTTTGGATGAGGTATTGATTACCGTTTTCCGCGCTCCGCACTCGTTTACAGGCGAAAATACGGTAGAAATTTCCTGTCATGGCTCAATCTATATTCAACAACAAATCCTTCGGTTACTAATCGAAAACGGCGCTCGAACAGCTCAACCGGGCGAATTCACGCAACGTGCATTCCTGAATGGTAAAATGGATTTGAGCCAAGCAGAGGCTGTGACCGATTTGATTGCTTCCACTTCTGCCGGTATGCACAAGTTGGCCATTAACCAAATGCGGGGAGGGTTTTCCAACGAGTTAACGCAATTACGCACACAATTACTTGATTTGACTTCGCTGATCGAACTGGAACTTGACTTTGCAGAAGAAGAAGTCGAATTTGCAGACCGTACGCAATTATTGGCGTTGGCTGAAAATATGCAAAAGAGGATTTCCTGCCTGACCGAATCATTCGATGTCGGTAATGTTGTAAAAAACGGCATTCCGGTAGCCATCATCGGCAAACCAAATACAGGTAAATCTACCCTGCTCAATACGTTGCTCAACGAAGAACGCGCCATCGTTTCCGAAATACCGGGAACAACCCGCGACACTATCGAAGAAACTTTGTCTATCGGTAGTCAACTGTTTCGATTTATCGATACTGCCGGTATTCGTACACATACCAACGACAACATTGAGGCATTAGGCATACAACGCACCTTTGAGAAAGCCGAAAAAGCAGCTATCATTCTTTATCTTTTTGATTTGACAGTAGAAGAGGACGATTTAGATACGACAATTCGTTGGTTGCAAAATTTCCAAAAACCTTTCCTGATAATCGGGACAAAAAATGATATTGCATACCGCACACCAACTCAAATATCCGACAATATATTACCTGTCCATATCTCATGCAAAGACCCTGCCGATATCGAGCGGATAAAAAGTATCATACTTGATTTTATCCAAATACCGTCATTCGACTCAAACGATGTGATAGTTACCAACATTCGCCACTACGAATCCCTTTGCAAAGCCTTATCGGCCATTACCTGTGTAATTGAAAGTTTAAAAAACAATCTTTCCGGCGACCTCCTATCCCAAGACATCCGCGAATGTACTCATCACCTCGGCGAAATCACCGGCGAAATCACCACAGATGATATACTTCAAACCATTTTCAGTAAATTCTGTATCGGAAAGTAACCGACAATAAGCAATCACATACAAAACAATTATTAATCGCTGTAACAGTCAAATTTACAGCGATTTTTTCTTTTGTTGAATTTATTGATATTTATTTTTGTTATCGGTTTATTTATCGTATCTTTGTACCGTTGTTGTACCACGATGCTATAAAGGCTGTTTTTGTACCACATTTAAACAAAGAAAGTGCAGATATTGGACATTATTAGACATTATTGGACATACATAGACAAAAGAGGAGAAATTAAAGATGACCAAGTCAAAGTTACCGATAAAAAAGATTTGCGAATACTGCGGAAAGGAATTTGAAGCAGGAAAGGTTACTACTCGATGTTGCTCCGGATATTGCAACAAAAGAGCGTACAAGGATGCATAACGTAAAAAGACAGTAGAGGCGGTTGAAAAAAAGACTGCTCAAAAGAAAATAGAAAAATTATACACCGGCAATGTTACAGTATAGCAGAAGCGGCGGTACTACTTGGAAAATGCAGGCAGACAGTTTATAACCTTGTTTATTCAGGGATGATTGAGGCTAAAAGAGTATCTCCAAGATTCACTGTCATTTCTCAAAAGAGTATTGATAAGTTTTTGGAAATTAAAGTACCTTATAAGCCGCTTCCGGTAAAAGAACTCAAATCAATTTCGGATTGATATAATCAAAAATAAAGAGCAATGAAAAGAAAAAAATCAAAATCCGTAAAAGTTACTTTGCGCTTCCGTATGCTTACCGGCGGAAAGGAAACATTATACCTTGATTATTACCCTGAAATCATAGACAGGGAAACAGGTAAACCGTCAAGGCGCGAATACTTGGGTAAGTACGTATATCCATTGAAAAACAGAAACGGCGAATTTCAAAAAAACAGGGACGGCTCTCACAGGTATAGCCCGATGGATAACGAAACGATCCGTATTGCAGAGATTATACGCAATAATCGACAGAACGAACTGGATAAGTCGATCATCTATACAGAAGCGGAAACCGAACTGTTAAAGGCGAAAGAACGAAGCAGAGGCGACTTTATTCAATATTTCAAAAAGCTATCGGATGAAAAGCGAGAATCGAATCATGATAACTGGACATCTGCACTCGGACACCTGAAAAGTTATACATGGAAGACAGACAGGTCTGAAACGATACGTTTTTGCGATATTACCTTGCAATGGTGCGAGGGATTTAAAACCTACCTTCTGACAGTCGAATCGAGAGGCCGCAAGTCGCTTGCGAACAATACGGCTGCCGCCTATTTCGTCAAGTTCAAAATTGCCCTGAAATCGGCGTACCGCTATGGCTATCTCCCTAAAAATATCAATCAGGATTTAAAGAGTATCAAAGAGGTAGAAACACGAAGGGAGTTTCTTTCCCTTGACGAATTAAACGCATTGGTCAATACGTATTGTACAAATGAAGTATTGAAGCGGGCTGCGTTGTTTTCGGCATTGACAGGATTACGGCATTCGGATATTATCAAAATGAAGTGGGGAGAGATAAGGGAAGATGTAGGATTGTTTACACTGAAATACACGATACGGAAAACGAATAAATATCACGAACTTCCAATATCGGCACAGGCCGCGCAACTGTGCGGCGAACGGAAGTCCCCGGATGAATTGGTATTCGAGGGGCTGCAATATTCGGCGTATGCAAACAAGGCATTGGCGCAATGGGTGGGAGCAGCAGGAATAACCCGAAACATCACGTTTCATTGTTTCCGGCATACATTTGCAACGCTTCAACTTGCAAGCGGAACGCAAATTACAACCATACAAAAGATGTTAGCGCACAAAGATTTAGCCACTACAATGGTGTATGCGAAAACACTGGAAGAAGCCAAAAGAGAGGCGGCGGATAAGATTAAGTTGAATTTTTAAATATAAACAAAATGGAAAATGATATTACTTCGACAGATAAAATATTAATGGATTTGAATTTAATTAAGGAAATTTTCGAAACTCAATATTTGAACAATCGCTATGCGAATAGAATTGAGATTCGTTCAAAAAGAGATTTGTTTGATAATCAATCCATCAAAAGAGAGTTTACGGATAGATATGAAAGTACGCAAAACCTAACACCATTGATTCGGCAATTGAACGTCATACGTGGAAAGGCCGTAAAGGTTTTGAGAAGTTATAAAATGCTCGTATCGAATATTCACAAAAAATTCATTACGGAATATAATACAATTCGGAATACTCCGGAAGAAGAAAAGTTTATAAAACATCATAGTTTATTATTCATTGCGGACGATGATAGCAGTTTAAGACAAGTCCTTTTTGGTTATACGCACAAATGCTTATCAATATATAAGCGTTACAGGTTACGTAAAAAATATAATGAGCTGATAACGTGCAACAATTCACAGTTAGAAGTATTTTGCCAAGACTTAATAAATTTTATTGATGATTTTATAGAGCCAAATAATATTTTAGCAGATGAATTGAAAACTGTACATGAAACAAGTAGATACCGAATAGCAAAAGGCAAAAAGACCGACTTTGCAAAAATCATTTCTGCAATGTACGATTGTAGATTATTCGAAACAGATGAAGGCAAAATAGCAAGTAACAAACAGGATTTGATGAATACATTTGGGAAGTTATTCAGTGAAGATTTTTCAAATTATAGTACGTTGATTAATAGAGCTAAAGAAACTGCCGTCTATTGTGAAATTTTCGATAAACTTAAAGAGAAAGCAGAGGAATATGAGAAAAAATCAGTTTAGGTATAATTAAGGTACAACAACGACGGTTTTTTTTACTTATTAATTAGCAGTCGCAATCCTCACAATGAGGGTTGCGGCTTTCTTTTTTAAATCCGTCGGGGGAAAGCAGAAATCAAAGGCGGTGTAAAAACAACAAAATGGAAACATTTAATTTTTCCTTTAACGATTTGCCTCAAGCGATGATGCTGATATACGGCGAAGTTAAAGAGACGGCACGAATCGTGCGAGAGATGACCAAGCAGCCAAGCGAACCGGCTGACAGTTGGATGGGAGTTGATGGACTCATAGATTACCTGCCCGACCACCCTGCCAAACAAACCATTTACGGATGGGTTTCTACAAAGCAAATTCCGTATCATAAAGGCGGAGGTGGCCGAAACGGCAAAAAGTTGCGTTTCAGGAAATCCGAGATTGATAACTGGCTATCATCAGGAAAAGTAAAATGCGTGGCGGATTTGGAAAACGAAGCAAACGAGTATTTTACGAAACGGAAAGGAGTAAAAGCGTATGTTTAAAAACGACAAGAGCGGTTTTACCCGCCCCGACGAAATCAGATGCAAAGGTACAAATTATTCTTTAAAAATCCAAACGCCATGATGTTCGAATCATTTGAATCCGAAATGCTGCAAGAAATAATTGACGACGAGAAGAATAATTTGTCGAAACTAATAAATGATGATGCAAAGAAATATGTACAGCAGAAAGTACAGAAAAAAATCATAAATCTGCAAAATCATATCATGCCGATTGTCTTGAGCAATTCGGTGCTTGTTCATCATGAGCTTTCGAAACATTGTGTCCGTTGCTATGACGCGGCAATAAAAGCCGATTGCAATGCGCTTTTGATGTATTATCCAATTAAAGCAGATTATTTGGAACGTCCAAAAGTAGGGATTTATAACCCCAAAAAGTACTTGCCATTTGGTACGCCTGAAGCAATGCAAATTGATTGTACAGAGCTGGAAATAATCAATTTGGACGGCAACAAAGTAAAGGCAAAGCCGATAAATATAGACATTGATTTATTTATGTGACTATGGGAGCAGAAGTAAAAATTTATGATTGGACGCAACAGCCAACAATTATAGAATCAAAGCCTGTACTTTGTAATGATGTATCTGTGTGTGCAGAAAATAAAGGCCTGTTTACCGTAATGCCTGCAAGCGAATGGATAGAACAGGCAAAGAATCGTCCAATCCCTAATATGCTGTTTGGTCAATTATGGTACGAAAATGAATTGTGCATATTGTTTGCAGACACAAATTTGGGAAAGTCAATTTTAGGTGTGCAAATAGGAAATAGCATCAGTCTTGGCGAGCCAATAAACGGCTTCAGGTTTGATGCATGGAAACAGAAAGTATTGTATTTTGATTTTGAGTTGTCAGACAAACAATTCGAGGCGCGATATTCCGACAATTTTACAAATCATTATCAGTTCGACAGTAATTTTGTCAGGGTAGAAATCAATCCCAATTCCGAGATACCGACAAACACGGATTTTGAAACATTTCTTAATGCAGAATTGGAACGATCCATATTTGAATCGGATGCAAAGATTGTTATTATTGACAATCTTACATATCTACGCAGCGGAACGGAAACAGCAAAAGAGGCTTTGCCGTTAATGAAACATCTAAAGGCATTGAAATTGAAATACGATCTTTCTATTTTGGTTTTGGCTCACACCCCGAAGCGGGATTTATCGAAACCGATCACTCGAAACGATCTTCAAGGTTCAAAGATGTTAATAAATTTTTGTGACAGCAGTTTCGCTATTGGCGAGAGTTTTTCCGACAAACACATTCGATACATCAAACAGATAAAACAGCGAAATTGCGAATCTGTTTATGATGCCGATAATGTCATAGTGTGCGAAATCGCAAAACCATTAAATTTCCTGCAATTTGAGTTTATTGGATATGGGGCAGAGAATGAATATTTACGTGTCCCAAATGAAAAAAATGAAGAGGATTTGATTACATCAATCAAATTACTACATTCTAAGGAGAAAAGCATTCGGGATATAGCAAATACATTGCAACTATCTAAAAGTAAAGTACATAGGATTATTCAAAAACATGAGCAGTCCATAGTGTCCCAACAGTCCCATACTTCTGAGACGGGACATGTGGGACAGGTTAAACCAATTGATACACATCTGTTTAATAGTGTCCCAAGTGTCCCATTTTAAGAGAGTGGTACAAGTGGGACAGTACAGGAAAAAGAAGATAAATTACTATTCTAAAAAGTGTTAAAAATATGAACGAATTACGAGATTTTTTAGAAGCGCAACATCAATTGCGCGTGAAAAGGAAACCGAAACCGCCATATAATAACCTGCATCGGTTAGAGAATTTGAAAGGATATACCACAAACAAAAGCAGGAGAGACGGCCATACCTTCCATGTCACGTTAAAACCATATTCCGCGACGACACCGCAAACGGACTGACACGCTGCATAACTGCATGGCTGCAATTGAATGGGCATTTTGCCGGACGTGTGAATACGACAGGAGTGTACAACCAAAAGTTGGGCAAATACATTCATTCGGGAAGTCGCAAAGGAATGGCAGATGTTACAGTGGTTGTCAATGGTCGGCATGTATCAATCGAGGTAAAAGCAGGCAAAGACCGTTTGCGCCCGGAGCAACTGAAAGTGAAACAGGAAGTAGAAATGGCAGGCGGAGTTTACTTCGTTGTCAAGAGTTTTGATGATTTTTTAGAACAGATTAAAACTAAAGTAGTTTAAAATAGTATGGCAGCGATAAAAGGACATATTAAAAGTGGCGGCAGAAAAGCAGGGACTCCGAACAAGTCCACACAAGACATGAGAGCATGGATAGATGTATTGTTAAATGACAGCAGGGATTTGATGATCTCGGATTTAGGGAAACTTGAGCCAAAAGACAGGCTAATGATTCTTGAAAAATTGATGCAGTACACTATCCCAAAGCAGCAATCACTATCAGTTGATGCACAAGTCCAGGCAGAATTTGCAGCGATTGAAAAGTTATTGAACAATGCGCCGGATAAGGCGATAGAGGCGATTACAGAGAAATTAATAGAGTTAAACCAATTAAATAAATTAGAAAAATGAGTAAAGAAATTTTAATGAGATTCGCAAAGGGATCCCCGATTGAGCCGACATACGTTTGCTGTTATGAAATTGACATCGTAACGCGAAGGCTTGAGATACATTCATGCAGTATTGTATCCGGCTTGGAACACAGTCTGTTTGTTCGTATTGTCAATACAAAAGAGGATTTGACAATTAAGGCGACCGATGAGGAACTGCGCAAAGCGATTGCGTTGTATTATGAATTTAAAAATGAAAAATCATGAAAGTTATAGAACAATATCCGCACGATCTTTGGAAAGATGATGGATCGGGGGGATGGATTTTTGTAAGCAAGTGCAGGGAGGAAACAGCCGGTTGGGATCCTAAAACGATAGCAGGGGTTTTTGCCCGTAACAATTCGGTGGTATTCATGCCGTTGGGAACAGAAACAATACATCGAGAAACGACCGTCAAAGTTACTGACCAATTCGGGTATCGTGTGGAAGGCGATGTGTACAAATACGATCGTGGCCAGCTTAGCCACCGATTATGGATTTGATTATTAACAATATAAATTTATAAATTATGACGAATTTTGAGTATTTGAGTAAGAGAACGGCAGGGTTGGGACTGACGGATGATGATATTGAACTATTCCTGTTGAGGGGCGAACTGGAAGCTAACGATCCGGTAAAGATTGCACATTGTGATCATAGCCTGTACAAAAATTTCTCAATCATACGGAAAGCGACCGCAAAAGAAATACGCGAGGGCGGTTATACCTTATCATGGGACAGGGAAATGATTGAAGCGTTAAAACAGGATTTAGGGATGGAACAGGGCGATAGAAAAAATATCGAACAGATAAGAAATCCCGGAAGTAAAGGTTATTTGTAAAAAAAATACAAACATGCCTGCATCGTTTGAGGAGGGTTGCCGGAAGGCAACTCTTTTTTTAATCCTTGTCCTTTTGTTTGTATTGTGACGCAGTAAAGCCGACAGAGTTACGGGGCTTTTCTTTCTAATTAAACATCGGAATCATTTTTTTTTCGTTTCACGGTATGCTTGAATTTCATCAATGCAAAATTTATCTCTATGCTTGTTTCTGAATCCGTTACTTTCATATCATCGCCTATTATTTCTGCAATTATTTCGCCACTTCGTTGCATCAGGGATTTATGTTTTGATGCCTCCGGCGATTCGGATAATTCGGCAACTATGCCTGACAGTTCCCGTATTTTTGCATACGCCTCGATAATATCAATGGTGGTTTGTGTAGCCTTTTCGCTTTTCAGGATTGTAGCAAGCATGTATAAACCCTTTTCAGTAAATGTAGCCGGTAATACTGTTGAATGTTTTAATCTGTTGAACCGATCAAAATTTTTGATCAGTTCGTTTTTCTCTTCATTACCTGTTACCATGATATACCCTTCAGGAAATTTGTCGGGGTTGTTTTTGACCGCCTGATTAATTTCCCTTGTTTCAACGCCGTAAAGTACGGCTACATCACTATCAATAATTACGTTATGATTACGCAACCTGATAATCTTTTCTTCTACCTGATTAAATCTTACTACTTCATTCATGCTGTCTTGTGTTTTGATTGTGCAAAGAAACGAAAAAAAATCGCCTCATCACTTATTCCTTTGATACTTTGATCTTGTTTCCACAGTAGGGGCAGTTTACCATATCGGTTGAGGGTTGCTCGAACAGGTCGGTAACAGGGACGTTGAGGGCGGTGGCGATGCGCTCTAATGTTTGCAATTGCGGATAGTCGCCCCTTAAAGATTTATTAAAACTTATATCTGTAATTTTCAATTTTTCAGCTAAATCTTTCTGTGTCATTCCTTTTTTACAGCAAATTGTTTTTATTCTGTCTCTAAAATTCATAATACTACATAGTTTAAATATTGGCAAAGGTAACAATAATACCATGTAATACAATAAAACTATATAGTATAATTTTGTATCATGTAATTATACTAATGATATTAACTGACATCAAAAAACAAACAGCAATGAAAAGAACAGATTTAAGCAGCATTATGAGAGAAGCGCACAGTTTTATCAGGATTGCAGGCATAAGCCTGTCAGAGGCTTTAAAAAAGGCTTGGGCAAACTTCAAATTGAAAGCATCAATGAACAGAGGGATAGTTAAGTTCTATTTTCAAAAGATTGACGGCTCAATTAGAGAGGCATACGGCACGTTAAGCATCCGTATAATCCCTGCTTCATCGGGAACTGACAACCGTAAGAAAAACGACACAGTACAGACCTATTTTGATACAGAGAAACAGGAATGGCGTTGTTTCAAGAAACTAAACTTAGCATTTTGATAATTGCCTCGCCGACCATCTACCCTTATGCCACAAGCGTGTGGCTTATGGGGGTATGGGCGGGGCTACATTGAATTTAATCTATTAAGCAATACAATTTTATGGAAACAATCTATGTATCCACCTGAGGCTGTAAAAAAGGCCTCAACCACAAAAACAAAATTATGGCAAATAACATTACAGCCCATGCGACGGCTCAAAATACGCAAAGAGAGAGAACAGGTACAAGTGAGTTATTGGAACTTTTGGATGAGTTGAAAGGCAGTAAAATTTCAGATGAGGAACACGAAATTAATACACGTACTTTGTGCGACACTATCAAGACTGTTACCTCGAAAATTTGTGAAGAAATAAGTTATGCTGAAGAAAATTTGAAAGAATCAAAACATTTAAACATTGATTATAACGCAATAAGATATGACGCTATACGTGAATTAGCGTTTCAAATTGATGCGTTGACGCTCATTATTGATGAAAGGATACGTGAATATCAAAGAGTGCCCGATATTTTCTATCTGTACAAAGAAGAGTACGACAAAGAGATTTAATATCGTACCACTGAGAGGGCAGCGAAATAACTGCCTTTTTTATTTGTATCAAAAAAAGCGAAAGAGGGAGTTAAAATTTTTCGCAAAAAAAAGATTTGCCCAAAAATGAATGCTAAATCGTATAAATGGAAAGCCAGCCCAATGCGCTACATCGGGAATCGCTTTTTAAACCCTAACTTTTCATAAAAATACGTAATAGTCTAAAAAAAGTATTGAAAATATTTGCATTATATTTTTTTTTGTATTTTTGCAGTTACGTAGATACGTAATATTACAAAAACGAAAAAT
>Ga0082212_10004606_pt1 | contig 19040 bp, 12 predicted proteins | sample TergutNt197P3_FD_71548 | JGI IMG/M metagenome (GOLD analysis project Ga0082212, IMG submission 71548) | Neocapritermes taracua P3 segment gut microbial communities from Petit-Saut dam, French Guiana - Nt197 P3 | ecosystem: Host-associated > Arthropoda: Insects > Digestive system > Gut ... | reverse complement strand
AAAAACGAAGTTTTTAAACATTTTATTAAGTACCACAAGCGAAAGCGCGTGAGAAAAGTAGTACAAATTCAATATATTACTAAACTTATTAATTATTTGTTTCACATCATTGACATATATACAGCAATTTGCACAATTATGAAAAAAAGTATTGCATTTTAAAATAAATAGATGTTATAATATAAAAGATTAAAAAAATAAATCAATAATTATTAATAAATGAGGGTGGAAGTATGAAAAAAATGTTGCAGAAACGAACAGTAATATTAAAAACAGGGATACACTGTTCTTCATTATTTTCACCAAATAAACGTAAGGTACTAACATAGAAGTTAGTGCCTTATTTTTTTACTTATGAAAGGAGGGAATGAAAAAGTAGATTAATGAATTCATAAAAATAGTAAAGGTAAGAAAGGAGAAACAATGCCAAAGAAAAGTAGTATAAAAAAAGTAGCAGTAATAGGATCGCGGACCAATTATAATAGGACAAGCGGCAGAGTTTGATTATGCAGGAACACAAGCATGTAGTGAACTTAAAAAAGAAGGAATAGAAGTAGTATTAATAAACTCTAATCCAGCAACAATTATGACAGATAGAAATATGGCAGACAAAATATATATAGAGCCTCTAACTGTAACTACAGTTAAAAAAATATTATTAAAAGAAAAACCAGATAGTGTGCTACCAAACTTAGGTGGTCAAACAGGGCTAAATATAGCAATAGAATTGGCAGAATCTCGGATTTTTAGAAGAGAATAATATAAGACTTTTAGGAACTTTGCCAGAAGGGATAAAAAAGGCAGAAGACAGGCAAGCATTTAAAGATACAATGGAAGAAATTGGAGAGCCTTGTATAGCGAGTAAAGTTGTAACTACAGTAGAAGATGCAATAGAGTTTTCAAGAGAAATAGAATTGCCTGTGGTTATAAGACCAGCATATACATTAGGCGGAACAGGCGGAGGAATAGCATATACAGAAGAAGAATTAAAAGAAATTTGCACAAGTGGATTAAATCTTTCAAGAGTGCATCAGGTATTAATCGAAAAGTGTATTTCGGGGTGGAAAGAGATTGAATATGAAGTAATGAGAGATAGTAAAGGAAATTGTATTACAATATGCGACATGGAAAACGTAGACCCTGTACGGTATACACACAGGAGACAGTATTGTAGTTGCACCATCACAAACATTATCGCAAAAAGAATATCAAATATTAAAAACATCTGCTATTAAAATAATTTCTAGCTTAAAAATAGAAGGTGGTTGTAATGTTCAATTTGCATTAAATCCACATAGGTCTGAATATGCAGTAATAGAAGTTAATCCAAGGGTGAGTCGCTCGTCGGCATTGGCATCAAAAGCAACAGGCTATCCAATAGCAAAAGTGGCAACAAAAATTGCAATAGGATATACTTTAGATGAAATAGAAAATAATATAACGAAAAAAACATTAGCATGTTTTGAGCCAGTATTAGATTATGTTATAGTAAAAATACCAAAATGGCCATTCAATAAATTCATAACTGCAACAAAGGAATTGGGAACACAAATGAAAGCAACAGGTGAAGTAATGGCAATAGATACAAACTTAGAATCGGCAATTATGAAAGCAATACGCTCATTAGAAGAAAATATAGACAGTCTGCTTTTGCCTAAACTAGAAGAATATTCAGATAGCGAATTAAGAGAACAGTTGAAACATAAAGACAGTGAAAGATTATGGATAATAGCTGAAAACATAAGAAGAGGAATAACCATAGATGAAATCCACAATATAACCATGATAGATAAATTCTTTTTAAATAAAATATATAACATAGTAAGAATGGAAGAAAAACTAAAGCAAAGAGAATTAACCAAAGAATTATTGGAAAAAGCAAAACAATTAGGATTTACAGATTCGACAATTGCTAAACTTTCCGATATTAGCGAGAAAAAAGTAAAGAAAATGAGACTAGACAATAAAATAACAGCAAATTACAAAATGGTAGATACTTGTGCATTAGAATCCGATGTACAAACCCCATATTATTATTCAAGCTACAATACAGAGAATGAAGTAAATCTGCTACGGAAGTAAGAAAAAAATAATAGTATTAGGGTCACGGGCCAATAAGAATAGGTCAGGGAATAGAGTTTGATTACTGTAGCGTACATTGTGTGTGGGCATTAAAAAAACAAGGGTATGAAACAATTATTATAAACAACAATCCAGAAACAGTAAGCACAGACTTCGACATAGCAGACAAATTATACTTTGAGCCATTAACAAGTGAAGATGTAGAAAATATTGTGAATATGGAAAAGCCATATGGAGTAATAGTACAATTTGGAGGACAAACAGCAATAAAGCTAACCAAAGCATTAACTGAGATGGGTGTTAGAATACTTGGTACAGAAGAAAAAGATATGGATAGAGCAGAAGATAGAGAGCTATTTGCCTTAAGTTTAAACAATTGCGAAATCCCAATGCCAAGCGGAGAAACAGTATTTACATTAGAAGAAGCTCTAAAGGTGGCAAACAAATTAGAATATCCGGTATTAGTAAGACCATCATATGTGCTAGGTGGGCAGGGCATGGCAATAGCATACAACGATAACGAAATAACACAGCTTATAAACGAAATAAATAAAATCGCACAGGAACATCCGATATTAGTAGATAAATATATGTATGGAAGAGAAGTGGAAGTAGATGCAATATGTGATGGAGAAAATATATTAATACCAGGAATAATGGAACATTTGGAAAGAGCGGGAGTACATTCTGGAGATAGTATATCGGTATATCCAACACAAACAATATATGAAAAATATAAAAGTCAAATAGTAGATTATACCGAAAGAATTGCAAAAGAGCTAAATATAATTGGGGTACTAAACATACAATTCATAATCTGTAAAGAAAAATTATACATAATAGAAGTAAATCCACGTTCAAGTAGAACGGTGCCATATATAAGTAAAGTAACAAACCTGCCTGTAATAGATATAGCCACAAGAGTAATACTTGGAGAAAAATTAAAAGATATGGAATATGGGACAGGAATATTAGAAGAAAGCAAATATATAGCTATAAAAGTACCAGTGTTTTCATTTGAAAAAATTAAAAATGCAGAAACAAGTTTAGGCCCGGAAATGAAATCAACAGGAGAAGTATTGGGAATAGCAAAAACATTTTCAGATGCAGTATTAAAGGGGTTTATAGGAAGCGGAATAAACATACCAACAGATGGAAATGTACTTGTAACAGTAAGGGATAAAGATAAACCAGAAGTATTGGACCTAATTAAAAAACTGGCAAACAAAAACTTCAAAATATGGGCAACAAAAGGCACAGCAAAGTTTCTGGAGGAGAATGGAGTAGAAACAAAGGTGCTACATAAGCTACATGAAGGAGAAGACAGTATAATTAAAAATATTCAATCTGGAAATATTACATTTATAATAAATACACCAACAAGAGGCAAAGACTCAGATAGAGACGGATTTAAGATAAGAAGAATTGCAACAGAGTGCAAAATACCTGTGTTTACGTCAATAGATACGGCATATGCACTATATAATGCAATAGTAAATGGAAAAACAGAAGAAGAATTAGATATAATAGACATTACTAAAATATAATTAAAGTGTTAACATAAAGCTGAAGGCTGACTAAAAAATTGTCAAAAGCTCTTCACATATAAGCAAAAATATGATACAATACAAAACAAAGAGAAGAGAAATGATTATTCATTGCGACGAAGTCGCAGATATGGGGATGTTTAAATGGTTTTTAAAGATTATTATAAAATATTAGGTCTAGAGACAAGCAGGGCCACTATATCTCAGATAAAACTGGCATATAGAGACCAGGCAAAAAAGTATCATCCAGATGTAAATATAAACAATAAAAAATATGAAGAGAGATTTAAAGATATAAACGAAGCATACAAGGTGCTTTCCAATTCCTCAAGCAAGCGAAAATACGATAGAATATGGAACCATAATATTGGAAAGGTAAACCAAAACACTTCATATAAAAACAACAAAACAAAAGATTCGTTGTTTAATGAATTTTTCCACATGTTTTTTGGAAATGTGGAAAACAATGAAGAAACAACTGAAAAAACAAGTAAAACAGTGCGTAAAGGAGAAAATGTAGAAACAGAACTTAATATATCAATAGAAGAAGCTTTTAGGGGTAAAGAAAAGTCAATAGGAGTACGTACGGTTGAAGGAAAATTAAAAACATTTAAAGTACAGGTTCCCCCAGGAATACAACACAACGAGAGAATTAGATTAATGGGACAAGGGAAAGAAAGCACAACAGGTGGGAAAAACGGAGACCTGTTAATTAGAATAAAAATAAATAATGACAATATGTTTAAACTAGAAGGGTATAACTTAAGAGCAAATTTATATTTAACGCCATGGGAAGCGGCATTAAGCACGAAAGTTACGTTTGCAGGAATAAATGAAGATGTTCAAGTGTATATACCATCTGGGATGCAAAGCGGAGACACAATAACAATAGAAGATAAAGGGTATAAAGACGGCAAAGGCTCAAGAGGAAAATTAATTCTAGAGGCAAAAATAATGATACCAAAAAGGCCAAATGAAAACGAGAGGAAACTATTTAAAGAACTAAGGCAAACATCAGAATTTAACCCAAGGCTAGACCCAATGTTCTAACATCCAACCTCTAGTCTCTAGTTTCTAGTCGCTAGTCTCTAGTATGTTATAAAGTTACATTGACAGATAAAGTAAAATTATGTATAATAAGTATTAACGAATGAGAAAAATAGCATTTAAAAGATGCATAGAAAGAAGGGATATTAAATGGAAGAAGAAAACTTTCAAGGTAAATATTTTAGCGTTACAGACCCTAAAGATGTAAGCACAATAATTTACCAAGTAAACCGAACTGAAAGAGAATATTCAAAAAGCGCTCCCAAATTTACAGTTGAGAGGCTTGGTTACTCAGAAGAGCTGGTAGGAGCAAACAAAAAGAAAACGTTTTTTATAGATAACCCTGCACCAGATGGCAATCCGCTAGTAATTCTGTCTTTCGCAAAAGAAAGAGTGGTAGTTAATATGGGATTTTTAGATTACGATACTGTAAAAATATCTAAAAAACCAATGCCAATGAAATTCTCAACATTGTATAACGAAAAAGAAACAGTATTTAAAGAATTTGCATATACACCAAATATGAAAAGACCAATTTCAATAATTGATCCAGAAACAACAGAAGAAATAAAACCAATATTATATTTTGATGAAGAAACAAATGAAGTAAAAGGTAAATGTAAATTAAAACCATACAAAAAATATTTTGCCTTTGAAATTAGAGAAGAAAAACGCAAAGCATAAAGCATCAAAGATGCTACAGCTGATAAATATAATTGAAGACTGAAAGGAGTCAAAAAAAATGGATGATAACGTCAGACCTGCGACTGCAGGTGTTGGAAATAGAAAAGAAATAGAAGTTGTAAGAGTTTCTGAAAGAGAAATTGTTGAAAAAAATAGAATGGGAGTTTGCTTTGGAGGATTCTCAATAGAAGGCGGACGAGTAGTGGAAGATGGAAATACAGGTAGCCAAGATACAGGTGCTACTGTATTAAAAATAAATGAAAAAGAAACAGGCAGATATAATACAGAAGGTAGATTATTTGATGGACAAGGCTTTGGCGATTGTGTTGTATTAAAAGCACAAAAAGGAAAACCAAAAGTAAAACCAGAAAAAGAACAAGAAAAAGAAGAAGACGAGGGAACTGAGCATTAATATATAATACAAAAGAATAGGTGAAACATATGGGGTTTTTTGCGAAACTAAAAAGAGCAATAATAAAAATAAAAGGAAAACTAACAGTAAGTGCAATACTAGTCCTAATAATAATTGGATGGGCTATTGCACCTTTTAGTGTTTCAATGAAAAATGGGTTATCTATAAAGCAGGAGCTATGGGATGGCACTTTTATGTGGGAAGATCCTAATGAAAACGCACCATTTAGTTGGGACACATTCCTTTTAGATCTTGCACATTACATTACACACCCATTAGAAGCTGTAAAATTGTGTTTTACCCAACATGAAGATACTGGAACCACAAGAAATTACACACATGCATTTTTATATATAACAAGATGGTCTTTAAGTTTTTATGCAATATTTGTTTTTGTTGGAATTGCAAGAGCATTTCCTAAACATGAATATACCGACATAGAACACGGATCTAGTGATTGGAGCGAAAATGGAGAACAATACAGAGTACTGCATAGAAGTAAAGGAATTATTTTAGCAGAAAAAAACTACTTACCGGTAGATAAACGAGGAAATGTAAATGTGCTTGTTGTGCGGAGGCTCTGGTGCCGGTAAATCTGCATCATATGTTATACCAAACGCACTAAAATTACTTGGCTCATATGTATTTACAGACCCAAAAGGAGAGCTTTACGATAAAACAGCAGGTTTTTTTAAAGCAAAAGGATATGACATAAAAGTTCTAAACTTAATTCGACCACAAAACAGTGATGGATATAATCCATTACATCATATAAATAACGAAATAGATGTAGACGTTATAGCAAATACAATAGTAAAAGGTCAGCAATCTGAAAACAATAAAGCAGACCCATATTGGGACGATATGGCAGAGATGCTATTAAAAGCATTAATATATTATTTAAAAGCAGTAAGACCACCAGAAGAACAAAACTTGGCAAGTTGCTCTGAAATGGTAAGAGCAGCAAACAACAGTACAGGAGATAACTTACTTACAAACTTAATGAACCAACTACCATACGACCACCCTGCAAGAATGTATTATAAATCTATTGAAATTGCACCAGAAAAAACATATAGCTCTATATTAAGCTCGCTTCAATCTAAACTGGGTAAATTCGACTCAAAAGATATTGCAGAAGTAACATCAACAGATACAATAAGTTTTACAGATATTGGAAAAAAGAAAACAGTAGTATATGTTATATCTTCAGACACACATACTGCATACGATTTCCTATTAACAATATTCTTCTCTCAAATGATACAACAATTATATGACTTTGCAGATATAAACGGAGGACAACTCCCAATACAAACATATTTTATATTAGATGAGTTTGCAAACATAGGGCAAGTACCAGATTTCGATAAAAAAATATCTACATCAAGAAGTAGAAAAATCTCATTTAGTGTTATATTACAAAACCTAGATCAACTGGAAGCAGTGTACAAAGAATCATATGAAACAATAATAGGTAACTGTGATACACACTTGTTCCTAGGCTCGAACTCACAAAAAACAGTAGAATATTTTTCAAAAGCATTAGGAGAAAAAACAATAACAAAAGACAGTGTTAATGTTAACAAAGATAGAGAAGATTGGAAAACTGGGAAAAGTGAGTCTGACCAAATAATGGCAAGAGCATTAATGACACCAGATGAGCTAAGAAGAATGGACAACGACATATGTATTATTTATGAAAAAGGAATTAAACCTATAAAAGCAAATAAATATTACTATTTCAAATACTCTGCTGGCAAAATAGTTTTAAAACACAAAGCAGACCATAACGATGTTCTTATAGACAGAGGATTATGGAGAAAATATAACCCGTACAATCCATATCAGCCAGATAACGAAGGCGGGAAAAGTGGAAGTGCTCAAAGTTTAGAAGCACTAGACGAACTGTTTGAAGATGATGCACCAAAGAAAAAAGATGAGAAAATGCAAAACGATAAAAAAACAGTTACGCCAGAAGAAAGAAAAGAAGAAGAAAAAAGACAACAGGAATTAGTAGACATCCAAAAAGAACTAGAAGCGAAATTTGACGAACTATTCGGCACAATCGACGACTGAACATTGGGGACGTTCCTAAAACGTTCATTTTGAACATTTGGGGACGTTCTTAAAATGTTCATTTTGAACATTCGGGGACACCCTTCAGATGTTCATTTTTTATTATGTAGGAAATTTCCGAATAACAAGTCTAAACTTTCTATAACAGCCTGCTCACCTTTAGCCTATGAATACCAAGAGCGTAGGAGGTTTCTTTTATTGATATTTTTTTAATTACAACTAAATGGCGAACTAGTTTTGACAATTCATTTTTATTAACAATGATTTCATGTAGCTGAATAGAGTTGGCTATGCAATAGTTGTTAATTTCTTTTAAAGGATTCTTTTTTATTTTATCATAATCAATGAAATCACTTTCGTCAGTGGAAAGTGTTAAAAATATTTCCATATAATTTTTCGTAGTTCCGAAAAGAAGAACAAGAATTTCATCTGTTATTATTCCACGCTTATGTAAATACTCATTATAGCTAGAGTACTCATATTTTTCGGGCGTTTCTACAATGTGAACTTTTACGGGATTCATATGTATATATGATATGCACATAAATAAATGTCTCTCAGCGTATATAGGTTCGCTTAAATATCTATTTCTGAAAACAAATCCTGACCTGTCTTCCATTTTATTATAATAACGGCCATACTCTTCGTTTACAGATTTCATAAATTTTGACATGTCTTCAGTTTTTTCTACAAACATCAAAACATGAGCATGATTGTCCATTATACAATATGCCAATATTTTGACGTTATTAATATCTTTAAATTTCATTAATAACGACTTAAATTTCTCTTTATACTTTCTGTTTTTAAAGATATATTCTTTATTTATACCGTGTACAACGACATGAAAAAAAGACGTTTCTAGATCTTTTCTTGAAATTCGGGGCATAGAACACCTTACCTTTTTTGAAATTAAAATTTTTTTGAATTTAAAAATTAAGAAATAATTAGAATTTATTTCTTAATTAGTTTAACACGAATATTGCAACTATTCAAGTGTTTTTGCGTATTTTTTAAATAAATATTTGAAGCCTGTCCCCGAATGTTCAAAATGAACGTTTTAGGAACGTCCCCGAATGTTCAAAATGAACATTTTAGGAACGTCCCCAATGTTCACATCCCCTAAGAAAGCGGACAAAATGACAACAAGCTGTAATTCAATCTTAACTCAAACTTAACAAACACATTATGCAAACTTTTAAAAGCATATTTCCGTAGAAAAAAGACTGGCAAAAGCTAACAGCAGAGCCAGTCTTTGCTATTGACTACGAAAAATAATAATGCTACCCTAATATATATATAATATATATATGTAAGGGAGAAAAAGATGAGCGAAATTAAAAAGTATACAATTTTTGTAATAATAATTTTTGCCTGCGTGATTTGTATAGGCATTAACAGCTATGCTGTAAACGAAGGAATTAGCATAGTAGAAAGTGAAGAAGAGGATACATACTGGGTGTACATTCATGAAAATGAAACCAAACAGTTTGAGTTTGCATATACAAACGATAAGAATGTAGATAAAACCACTTTGCGATATTTGGCATATGCACAAGATGAGGTTGGTAACAAAATGGCATATGTAAACAGCAAAAATAACAGCGTGTTTGATTCTACCACATATATGTATGCAAGAATAATAAACACAAGCAATTACATACTTAACGGAATAGAAATAGATTTAGGAAAAGAAATAAAACTGGAAACTCTAGAAGAAGCGAGCAATATAACAAAACAAATACCAGTAAAAACAGATGAAAGCGACACAAAAACAGAAGAAAGAGATGGCAAAAGAATTTCATTAACAAAAGGGAAAATTATATTAACAGATAAATCTAAAAACTACGAATGTCAAACAATAAAAGTATTATCAAATTCAAATTACAGCGATTTTGTGGACTTGGCAGATATGATATCAAAATTCAGTAGTAGCACAAATGTAGTAACAAAAGTAGAATCATATGTCACATTCTTAAAACAATACGAGAACCTTAAACCAACCAATGGCTGGACTACAGTAAAGAATAACGAAATTTTTGAGCCAGAAGATGCAAAAGAGGGAGACGTATATGTGGTATGGATGAAAGAGACAGGTACCAATCTAATAGACCTGCAAATTATGACAGCAAAAAAAGAATACTCTGAAGAAAAAATACGCGAACAATTAAAAGATCTACCAATAACAGGAGATGAAGACATATTATTCATAGTATTAGGGGTAATGATTGTAGGAACAGTGGTTTTAATAATAGCAAGAAAAAAACAAAAGCTGTTTAATACAATATGCATTGTCCTTGTGATTGGAATAATTGCAGTAGGTGGAGTAATAGCACAAAAATATATAAAACTTTCTTTAAATGATACAAAACTGGAAGATATAGTAGCAGAAATTGAAAAAGAATTTGAAGAGTTTATAATAATTAATAACAGCGAAAATTTAGATAACGATGAATTCCCAGAAAACAACACTATTCCTAAAATAGACAAAAAGATTGAAGGCAGTGATGTAATAGGAATAATAACAATACCAGCAATAAATTTAAAATATCCAATAATAAACGAAACAAATAAAAGAACATTGGAACTATCGGTTACATTATTTAATGGGGAGAAACTAAACGAAATAGGCAATGTAGTTATAGCTGGACACAATTACAGAAACGGAAGCTTTTTTGGTAAATTAAATAAATTAAAAGTAGGAGACACAATAGAAGTTACAGACGACCAAGGAATTACATTAACATATAAGATAACTGAAAAACGAGTAGTAAGATCTAGCGACACAGGGATAGTAATTCCAGAACGAGAAGGAGAAAGAGAGCTAACATTATTTACATGTATAAACGGCAAGTCAAATAGGCTTGTTATAAAAGCATTTCAAGAAGTCTAATTCAAAATGAACAGTTAAGGGTGTCCCCGAATGTTCAAAATGAACATTTTAAGAACGTCCCCAAATGTTCAAAATGAACATTTTAGGCACGTCCCCAATGTTCAAAAGAGGAGAAGGAAAATGAAACAAAAGAAAAACTTAATAATCAAATTATTTTTGATTGCCACATTAATTTTAGGCATGGCTTGTGCTGTGAAAGTAAACGGAGCCACTGTAGAAAGGGTAATAGCAGAAAACACAATACTAAAATGGTATAATAAAGAACTGCCATATAGTATTAACAGAGCTGACTTTAGAGGCACTTATACAAAGGCAGACTATACAGTGGAGCATTATAAAGAGACTACAAATGGAAACTATGCCAAAGTAACAGAAGATACTGAAATAAAATCAGGTGTGGTAGGAGAAGATGGCGAATATGCAGGAAATATTTATGTTGGATATGTATACCAGCCAGATTTAACCGAACCGGAAAACAAAGCAATATTAATAGATGGCAGTCTGGTAATAAAATTGTATTACAATAAAAGAACGGATTTAACTTATATTGTAAATCATTATTATGAAGACAGAGAAGAACTTAATGAGCAAGAAACATATGAGAACCAGACCTATAGAGATATAGTTACAGATGAAGATATTGAACTTATATTAAAAAACGGATTCGTTTTTGGAAGAATTGAAAACACTCCTCTTTATATAGAAGTAGATTTAGAAGGAAATATAATAGATGTTTATTATTATAAATCAATAATGGAATATACAAAAACAAGTAAAATATTTAATCTGGGAGTAGAAATACCAAACCCAGAATTTGTACATGAAGGAAATACAATAAAATATACAATAACTGCAGAAAATAAAGGCAGAGGCGACGAGAAAAACATAGTTATAACAGATACAATTGATTTGAGATTATTAAATTATATAAGTGCAACATCAGGTGGAAAAGGAGAGCTAACCGAAGAGAATATAGATGCAAATACATTGCAAATAATATGGAGTGGAGACATAGACAGTGGAGACATAGTTAATATAGAAATAGAAGTAAGAATAAAAACTCTGGAAGAATATGAAAACGGATTTACAATAGATAGAAATATAGCATATGTAGAATATAATGGAGAAGATCCAGAACCTATTGAAGATGATAAAGATTATGAAGTTGGTAAAGCAAATATAATAGGAGAGAAAACAAGTATAGTATATAACCACCTGGGCATACCAACACAAAGAGGAACAGACGTATTTGAAAATGATATTATAATATATACAGTAGTACTAGAAAATATAGGAAACGAAGCTGGAGAAATAACAGCAACAGTTACAGACATATTGGAAATAGATGCACTGCAATATATAAAGAGCGAAGCTACAAAAGGAACAATAGATTACAATGCATTAACTGGCAAACTAATATGGACAGTTCAAATTGAAGCACATGAAACAGTAACAATAGATATAGAAATGAGAGTAAGAGAGCTACCTCCGTTATCAAACAATTTGGCTATAAATAAAAACATTGCAGATTTGAAAGTAAACGATGAAGAAAAAGACCCATTAGAAGATGACAAAGAATATATTGTAAAAAAGCCTGAAATTAATATTACAAAAACAAGTACAGTATATAACTACAATAATGATGAAGTAACGAAAACAGGAAATACAACAATAATACATGAAGGAGATATAATTGTATACAACATTCTTGTAGAAAATACGGGAAATGAAGAACATTTTGTCGAAATATCTGACCAAATAGATTTAGGCCCAGTTGACTATATAAGCTCAAGTTTAACCGGAGCTGGCAACTTAAACTATAACACTATAACAGGTGAACTAACCTGGTCTGGAGTTATGGCAGGTAAGTCGACTGCTGAAATAGTAATTACAGTTAAAACAAAAAATGTACCAGAGGTATTGCATCAAATCAGTATAGATAACAATATATTAAATGTAAAAATTAATGAGCTAGAAAAAGACCCAGTAGAAGATGAAGATGACTACATAGTTGCAAAAACAGATATAACAGGAATTAAATCAAGCATAGTATATAACTATTTAGATGAAGAAATAACAACAAACTTTGTACATGAAGGAGACCTAATAGCATATACAATAGAAATAACAAATAACGGAATTGCAGAAGAAAAAGGAGTAATAATTACAGATAGCATAAACACAGAAATACTACAATATATAAATAGTACTTCACTTGGAAAAGGAAATATTACTTGGAATGCAGTAACCGGAATACTAAAATGGGAGGGAGACCTAAACCCAGGTGAAACAGTAACTATAATAATAGAAGTAGAAGTTAATGCAATACCAGATGGAGTATTAAGTGTGCATATAGGTAAGAACGTAGCAGGACTAAAAGCAAACAATGAAGACAGAGAAGATATAGAAGACCCAGAAGATTATACAGCAGTAAAATCAAATGTAATAGGAAATAAAACAAGTATAGCATATTATACAGGAACAAACACAGAAATACCAAAAACATCAGCATTTGTACATGTAGGAGATACAATAATATATACAATTACATTAGAAAATGCAGGAATAGCACCGGAAACAAGTGTGTTGTTAATGGATCCTATAAATACTTATTTAATACAACGTGTATCTGAAACAGCAACAATTGGTACAGTTTTATGGAACGGAGCAGAAAGCAGATTTGAATGGAGTGGTACATTAAACTCAGGTGAAATAGCAGTAATAAAACTAACAGTAATAATACAAGATGTAGATGGAAGCCAAATATATGCAATAGATAGAAACATAGCAAACTTAACTATAAACGGAGAAGAAAAAGACCCAATTGAAGATGAAGAAGAATATTATGTAGCAAAATTGGATTTCAATACATTGAAAACAAGCAAAGTATATGACCATGATTTAAACATATTACCAAAAACAAGTGGAACTACAACAATACATGAAGGATATGTAATAGAATATGAAATAAGATTATCAAATGACGGAAGTGAAGCTATTCAAATAGATTTAGAAGACGAAATTCAAACCGATGTAGTACAATACATAACAAGTGTAGCAACAAGCGGAACAGTAGGCTATAATCCAATAACCGGAAAAATTACTTGGTCAGGAATTATAAATGCAGGCGAAGATTTAAAAATATTTATTACAGTAAAAGCAAAAGATGTTCCAACTGGACAGGCAAGTGTAACATTAAACAACAATATAGTAGATGTATTAATAAATGGAGAAGACGAAGAAGAAATAGAAGATGAAGATGACTACATTATTGTAAAAACAGATATAAGTGCATCTAAAACAAGTATAGTATATGACTACTTAGATGAAGTAGTAACAGGAACAAATTATGTCCATGAAGGAGACAAAATAATATATACAATACAAGCAACAAACAATGGAATGGTAAAAGAAACAGGAGTAGTAATTACAGACAATATAAATATAACAGCACTGCAATATATAACAAGCAATGCAAATATAGGAGCAATTACATGGAATAGTGTAACAGGTGAACTGAAATGGACAGGAGATTTAAACTCAGGTGAAACGTTAGAAATAACAATAGAAGTAGAAGTTAAACCAATTCCAGAAACTACAGCAATTATACATATAGGCCAAAACATAGCTGGATTAAGAGCAAACAATGAAGATAAAGAAGATATAGAAGACCCAGAAGATTATACGGCAGTAAAACCAAATGTAATATCAAGCAAAACAAGTACAGCATATTATGCAGGAACAACTAATCCAATACCTGCTTCAGCAGAATTTGTCCATGAAGGAGACACAATAGTATATACAATAACATTGGAAAATGCAGGACTAGCACCAGAAAAAGGAATACAAATAATGGACCCTGTAAATACAACATTATTGCAACGCATAAGCGAAACATCAACAAAAGGAACAGTTACATGGAATGGCACATTAGGAAGATTTGAATGGAGTGGCACATTAAATCCAGGCGAAACAGCAGAAATAACATTAACATTACAAATAAAAGAAGTAGACGCAAGCCAGGTATATATAATAGAAGGCAATATAGCATCATTAAAAGTAAATGGTGAAGATAAAGATCCAATCGAAGACGAAAAAGAATATCATGTAGCAAAAGCGGAACTAGATTTTACAAAAACAAGTAGAGTATTTGATCATAACTTAAACTTGGTTCCAAAAACAGGTGGAACAACAACAATACATGAAGGATATGAAATAGAGTATGCAATAACATTGTCAAACAACGGAAGCGAGACAGCAAAAGTAGAAATAACAGACCAGCTACAGACAACTGTTGTAGAATATGTAGATAGTGCAGTAAGTGATGGCACATTAGACTACAACCCTGTAACAGGTGAGATTAGCTGGGTAGGAACAATAAATGCAGGCGAAGAGGTAATAATATTAATTGTAGTAAAAGCAAAAGATGTACCAAATGGTGAAACAAGCACATTGTTAAGCAATAACATAGTGGATGTTTTAATAAACGATGAAGAAGAAGACGAAATAGAAGACGAAGATGACTATATTATTGCAAAAACAATAATAGATGCACAAAAATCGAGTATAGTATATGACTATTTAAATGAAGTGGTAACAGGAACAAATTACATACATGAAGGAGACAGAATAATATATACAATTACAGCAACAAATAATGGAATAGCAGAAGAAAAAGGAGTAACCATAACAGATTATATAAAAATAACGGCATTAAACTATATAACAAGTTCAGCAAACATAGGAGCAATTACGTGGAGTGCTGTAACAGGTGAACTAAAATGGACAGGAGATTTAACCCCCGGTGAAACTGTAACAATAACAATAGAAGTAGAAGTTAAAGAAATTCCAGAAGGATTAACAAGTATGCATATAGGTCAAAATATAGCTGGCTTAAGGGCAAACAACGAAGATAAAGAAGACATAGAAGACCCAGAAGATTATACGGCAGTAAAACCAAATATAACAGGAAACAAAGTAAGTACAGCATATTATGCAGGAACAACTAACCCAATACCGCCTTCAGCTGGCTTCATACATGAAGGAGACAGAATAGTATATACAATAACATTGAAAAACGAAGGACTAGCACCAGAAAAAAGCATAGTGGTATTTGACCCAATAGATACCAATGTAATAAAACGTATAAGCGAAACAGCGTCTATAGGAACAGTTTCGTGGAATGGGGCACAAAGTAGATTTGAATGGGTAGGTGACTTACAACCAGGTGAAACAATAGTAATAGTATTAACGGTAGAAGTACAAGAGGTAGAAAGTAGCCAAGTATTTGTGGTAGAAAGAAATATAGCAAGAATAGAAGTAAACGGAAAAGAAAAAGACCCAGTAGAAGATGAAGAAGACTATATTGTAGGAAAAGTAGGATTTAATGCAATAAAAACAAGTAAAATATACGACCATGATTTAAACCTATTATCAAAAACAGGTGAAACTACAATAATACATGAAGGATATACAATAATATACACAATTGCATTATCAAACGAAGGAGGAATACCAGCCGAAATAGAAATAACAGACCAAATACAAATTGGTGTAGTGGAATATGTAATGAGTACAGCGAGTGATGGAACATTAAACTACAACTCTATAACAGGTGCACTTACATGGGAAGGAATAATAGAGCATGAAGAAGAGGTAATAATAACAGTTATAGTAAAAGCAAAAGATGTTCCAAATGGACAGTTAAGCACAAAAGTAGAAACAAATATTGTAGATGTGGTATTAAACGGAGAACCAGACGACGAAATAGAAGACGATAGTGATTACATTATTGCAAAAACAATAATAGATGCACAAAAATCAAGTACATTAAGAGATTATACAGGTACTCTAATTTCAGATACAGATGATGTTCATGAAGGAGATACTATAACATATACAATTACAGCTACAAACAATGGAATAGCTATAGAATCGGGAATTGTTATTACAGACGAAATTAATATAACTGCATTACAATATGTAAGCAGTAGTTCAGGTGGAAAAGGTGTTCTTAACTGGAACTCAGTTACAGGAATATTAACATGGGAAGGAACATTAAATCCAACTGAAACAGTAAATATAACAATTACAGTTACAGTAAAAGAACTACCAGCTACATTAAATCAGTTACATATAGGCCAAAACGTAGCAAACTTAAAAGCAAATGAAGAAGATAAAGAAGACATAGAAGACCCAAGAGATTATACAGTGAAAAAACCTAATGTAATTATAAATAAATCGAGTGTAGCATATGAAGGAACAAGTAGTACAGCAATACCAGGCTCAGCACCTTTCATACATGAAGGAGATACAATAGTATATACAATTACATTACAAAATGCAGGAACTATAAGAGAAAGAAATATTACAATAACAGACCCAATAAATACAACATTATTGCAACGTGTAAGCGAAACAGCAACAATAGGAACAGTTACATGGAACAATACATCTGGCAGATTTGAATGGACAGGAACATTAAATCCGGGACAGACGGCTGTAATAGAACTAACAGTGCGTGTAAGAACAGTAGCTTCTCAACCAAACGGATTTAATATAGCACAAAATGTGGCAACTACGAGAGTAAATGGAGTAACAGACACAGTTACAGACCCAGACTCATATGTTGTTGGAAAATATAATATATCTGGAACAAAAGCAAGTCAAGCTTACGATATAGAAGGAAATACAATATCAAGAACAAATCTATACGAACTTGAAACAATAGATTATACTATAACATTAAACAACTCAGGAAACGAACCAGGTGTAATAACATTAAGAGACCCATTACCATCAGGTTTAGTTATAATAAGCTCACTAGATTTAACAAGTGGAGAAATTGCAAACTTAACATCATCTGGCGGACTGTCTGTAACAGTGCCTGCAGGTGGAACAAAAATAATAAGATTTACAGCAAGAGTTGAAGGAACACCAGGAACAAACATAAGAAACAGTGTAACAGTAAATGGAGGAACACCAATACAAGACAGCAAAACATATCAAATAACAGCACCAACTATAACATTAAGTAAGAGCACCGCAAGTGTAAATGGATTAAAATATGGAGACAAAATAGTATATACTCTAACATTAAAATTAACTAACGGAAATATAGCAAGAAATGTAGTTATAAGAGATGCAATACCAACTGGAACAATATTGAGTGACTTAATGGATGCAGATCGAGTAGAAGGTGGAAATGTAGTATTTGAGATAGGAGATATAGTTGGAAACGGAACAGAAATAGAAGTATCTTTTGAAGTAGAAGTTTCAGTAAACAACCAAAATGGAACAAACTCAAATCAGACACAAATTACAAATACAGCAAATGCAATATCTAGCAGTATTTCTGGACAGGTAAATTCTAACACATTAACTCTTGAATTGGAAAGGTACTCAAATGTACCAATTAACAAGAGGTTATGGGAAGAAAACTGGGAAGAAGATATAATTTTATATCCCCATTTATATGCCGCTTCAGGAAACGTTCAACAAAATGCAACATTAACATTACAAGCATATACGCCAAGTTCACAACTTGTATGTACAGCTGTAGTAACAAGAGTTAGTAAACGATATACAAGTGTGGTAATTACACTTAACAATGGAGTGGGTCAGACAATTACTGTAGAAAAAATAAGGTCAGTGTACCAAGGTTCTGCTAATTTAGGAGACCCGGCAGGAGCATTTGCAAACAACCCAGGCAACATATGGGATTGGTATATAAATGGAGTATATAATCCAGCACCTTCTACATATGGAGATAGTGGAACTGGAAACGATGCATTCTTTATAGACTTAGAAAATGTAAGAATCCACACAAACAACTGGATACACACATACCAAAGCGGAGTAGCGGTTCCAGGAAACACATTTAAAGTACAGATTACAGGAACAACAGATTATGGAGCACCATATTCAGATACAATAATAATTCCAGCAGGTGGAGTAACATCTTTTGCAGATGTACCATATGGAAATTATACTGTAACAGAAATAGATATGGCAGGCAACCCAATAACAGCATATGATGTATTAATAAGAACAAACAATACTCCACCAGCAGAGGGATTCACACCAAGTCAAAGTATAAATATTTCAGTAGGTGGAACAACACCAACAGTATATATTAACAATATAGAACCAATGTCACCTTAAAAAATGAACATCGTGGACGTGCCAGTAGTGACGGTTCTCGTGGGCTAGACAGAGGGACGTAAGAGTTGTCTATACAAAGGGGACGGAGGAAAGTGTTCAAATCTGAAGATTTGAACACTTTCCTCCGTCCCCT
>Ga0082212_10004605_pt1 | contig 19042 bp, 13 predicted proteins | sample TergutNt197P3_FD_71548 | JGI IMG/M metagenome (GOLD analysis project Ga0082212, IMG submission 71548) | Neocapritermes taracua P3 segment gut microbial communities from Petit-Saut dam, French Guiana - Nt197 P3 | ecosystem: Host-associated > Arthropoda: Insects > Digestive system > Gut ... | reverse complement strand
ATTTTGAAGAAAGCGAGGGAATGCTGGTCCAACACTCAACTTATTCTCACCACCTATGGTCTCTTACTTTCCAAAAGAGGACAAGCGTTGTTGGACATATTACTCGAAACGCGAACACAAGTATTGTTGTCCGAACATCTTACGGATCAAGACGGCATTGCGGCATTTGAAAAGGGTCGTCAAATGTTGGAAGAAGCCGGTGTTCCTACGATTATTATTCCCAGTGCAAGCCGATGGAAAGAATACTATTTTTTCAGCGAAGAGGGAAAGCCACTACCGTACAAGAGTCGACCGGAAGCCGCGTGGACGATGTGCGGTCCGAATACTTGTTTCAATTTGACCGAGAACAAATTGTACCGTTGTTCGATTTTGGCAAATGCCGCCCAAGCCTGTCACGAAGGGGCGTTGGGATCGGAGTGGAAAATAACGGAAACGTATGATCCATTGTTGCCCGATGCGTCCAGCGATGAAATTGTCCGACACCTTTTTTTGATGAAAGGACCATTGGCGGCGTGTACGATTTGCCCAGAAAAAATTCAGTTTGCAGATTCACAGCAAATCCCCCTGGAACGTGCGGAGTTGCGGTCATGAAATTACGGTTCCGCCGGGACCTTCGCCGGTTACGTTGCGGTTGTTCTTGGGATAGATTGACTTTTTAATTTGGTTCTTACCTTAAATCGTGAGACCAATGGATTGAGATGTCCGCTCCTAATCCCGCTCCGGTGAATATCCTTCCTGCGAAAGGGCTGTCAATATCGTATTTTTATGTTCGTTACCAAATGTTTCCATTGTAACCACAAGTTCCGTTCCCCGATCACTATTCCGGTTAATGTCCACAAACTGATTATGCTGCAACTCGACGATGTTGCCTCGCTCCTTCGCAATGATACCGGAAATGCGGTATAACTCGCCGGGACGATCCGGCAAGCGAACCCGAAATGTGAAAATCCGACCACGATTGCGCAGACCATGTTGCACCAAAGAGGAAATCGTAATCACATCCATATTGCCGCCGCTTAATAGTGCCACCACATTTTTGCTTTGCACACCGAGTTCTTTCAATGCCGCCACAGAAAGCAGACCTGCATTTTCGACGATCATCTTGTGACTCTCCATCATATCTAAAAACACGTCAACGAGTTTCGCATCGTCAATTGTAATAATGTCATCGACGTATTTTTGAACGTAAGGAAACACGACATCTCCCGGCGTTCGAACAGCAACTCCATCAGCAATCGTTTCGACTTTGTGTAACGAGGTAATCTGACCGGATTTTATGGACATTTTCATACTTGCCGCCCCGGAAGGTTCCACTCCGATGATCTGAATGTCCGGCTTGAGCATTTTGGCAAGTGCCGACACACCGGCAATAAGTCCGCCGCCGCCGATAGGCACCAAAATCATGTCCGTCTCCGGCAATGCATGGATGATTTCAAACGCCAACGTGCCCTGTCCCGCCGCAATGTCAAGATCGTTGAAGGGATGCACGAATTCCAAGTGCTGTTCATCAGAAAGTTTGACAGCATGAGCGTAAGCATCGTCATAAATGTTGCCTTCTAAAATCACATGTACACCGTAGGCTTTGGTGTTGTTCACCTTGACGAGCGGTGTCGTCTCCGGCATGACGATCGTCGCTTTGGCATTAAAATGCCGGGCGGCAAAGCCGATACCCTGCGCATGATTACCGGCGGAGGCGGTAATGAGTCCATGTTCTCTCTGTTGCGGTGCAAGGAGCGAAACCTTGTACAATGCACCTCGAATCTTATACGCACCGGTCAACTGCATGTTTTCCGGTTTGAACCAAACATGATTTCCTGTTTGTTTGCTAAAAAACGGACTGGACACCAAGCCGGTGTCCAAAATGATATTCCGCAGTACAGATTCTGCTTCTTGAAATTTTTCTAATGTGAGCATATCCGAAGGATTCTACTCAAATTGCAGATAAAAACAAGAATCCGATTTCATTCACGAACGCACAAACACTTCGATTCGATCGAACGCTTCTTTCAACACATCAATACTCGCCGCAAAGGAAGCACGGACATACCCTTCACAACCGAAGGCGGAACCCATTACCGTCGCAACCTGTTTTTGTGTTAGAAGTTCCAACGAGAACTGCTCCGAATTGTCGATTTGTACTCCACCGAGTTTGCGCCCTAAAAACTTCTTGACATTGAAAAACGCATAAAAAGCCCCCTCCATGTGCGGACAACTCAGTCCCTCGATTGTTGCTATCCGCTTGGCAACGTAATCCCGACGCTCCGTAAAGGCGGAAAGCATGGTCGCCACACAATCCTGCGAACCTTTCAATGCTGCTAATGCCGCATACTGACTGATACTGCACGGATTCGACGTTTCCTGACTCTGCAACTCTCCCATCTTTTTGGCAACATTTGCCGGACTCATCGTCCAGCCGACTCGCCAGCCGGTCATTGCATACGTCTTGCTCACGCCGTTGACGAGAATCGTTCGGTCTTGCAAACCGGGGCGAAGCGTCGGAAAACTGACGAATTCGATGCCGTCGTAAACCAACTTGTCGTAAATTTCATCGACCAGCGCAATCAAATTGCGTTGGAGAACAATGTCGGCAATCGCTTCGAGTTCACCACGACCATACATCGTTCCCGTCGGATTGGACGGACTACACAAGAGCAGCATTCGGGTTTTCGGTGTGATCGCTTTTTCAAATTGTGCGGCGGACATCTTGAAACCTGTCGATTCCTCCGTTTGCACGATGACGGGAATCGCCCCGGACAACTTCATCAACTCGGCGTATGAGACCCAATAAGGGGCGGGAATGATGACTTCATCGCCCGGATTGAGCGTCGTGAAAAAAGCGTTGTGCAGAGCGTGTTTCGCCCCATTGGCAACAACGACTTGTGCCGGTTCGTAAGCGAGTCCGTAATCGGCTTTGTACATTTCAACGACCGCTTTTTTGAGTTCGGGAATACCGCTGGCAATGGTGTATTTCGTGTGTCCCGCCTTCATCGCGGCAACTGCCGCATCGCAGATGTGTTGCGACGTGATGAAGTCGGGTTCGCCGACGCTCAAATCATAGACGGTTTTCCCTTGTGCGGTGAGTTCCTTTGCTTTTGCCGACATGGCAAGCGTAGCGGAGGGTTCCAATCCCTGGACGACTTTTGATATTTCGATGGTCATAATTGTCAATGATGTTTACTAACCGGGCAGATTCTAACGGAATCCGATGGAGTTGCAAGAGTCCCCCCGGTGCCGAACATCAGGAGACGAACGATGTGATGCCCCGTAAAAAAAGGGGACTCCAGAGTCTCGTCGTCTGTGGATAACCGGCGGGTGCTATAAACCGGACAATCGGCATTTTCATAACTTTTATCATGATTGACATATCCATTTGCCGAAGTGTGAAAAAGAGGGGGGAGTCAACAAATTTTAGCAAAAATTTTTCATGAACCGATCCGTCTTGATATTGACGTTTGGGATAGCGGTATTATGGAGCGGTTGCCTCATCGCACAAGTAATTCCACTGCCGCCGACTCCTCGAACAACTGCGAGCAACCATTATCTGACGGGCAATCCGCGACCTCAACTTGCCACAATTCTCGCCGGTGCGGAGAGTGTTCCTCCGTCCCAACTTGCTCCACCGATAACTACTGCGTCTCCAAACGTTTTCGTTCAAAACAACTCACCAATGGCGTGGACACTCAATCAGGTAATTGCCGCTACCCTGATTTCTGATCCCAAACTGCGAATCGGTAAAGAGGACATTCGTCAAGCAAAGGCGGAGTACATAACTAGTTCGCTCCTACCGAATCCTGAATTTTCTGTCGAAGGAGGTGCATTGCCCGTCAAGCGAATTACGGAAAAAAATGCCGAAGCGATTGATGCCGAACCGCCGGAATGGGGGCTGCAAATCGAATTCCCCATCGATTGGTTCCTGTTTGCCAAACGAAAGGCGGCAATGAACAGTTCTAAGTGGGAGATTCAGCAAGCCCAAGCGGAGCATGCCGATTTGATTCGAGCACGAATCACGGAAACGGCAACGTTGTTTTATGACGTACTGGAAGCCAAAGCACTGCTGGTCATCGCAAAAGAGGATGTGGAAATTTTGACTCGGCTCGAAAAAATTGCAAAAGACGGAGTTGCGGCGAGCGAGACTCTTGCCGTTGAGTGGAAGCGAACCACTCTCGAACTATTGCAAAGCCGTCGGAAACTCCTCGAAGCGGAAAAGACGTTGGACGTTCTCAAAGCCCAATTACGTTCCCAATTCGGATGTACGGATTATGATCCCACATTTGACATCACCGGCGGTCTGGATGCACCGACACATGCCAATCCGATGCCCTTGGAAGAGGCTTTTGAAATGGCAAAGCAAAATCGACCGGACATTCGTGCATTGAGACTGCAAGTATTCAAGTCAAAGGCGGACGTTCACTTGGAAAATCGTAATGCCTACCCGGAAGTGTCGACGTATGCCGGTTACACGCAGTTTCCACAACACACCGGAATCAGAGACAACAATTATAACAGTTGGGGAATCGGCGTTACCGTAACGGTGCCGCTGTTTGACCACAATCAGGGAAACCGTGCCAGAGCAAGGTCAGCATTGGCTCAAAGCAATCACCAATTACAGTCAGGCATTGTCGATCTCCGGGCGGAAATTGTCGAGGCGGACAGAGATTTTCGCACGGCTCATCAACAGACTCACACGATTGCCGAGGAAGAGGTGCGATTGACAACGGAAGTTCGGGACATTATGCTGGAAGGATTCCGAGCGGGAGGTTGTCCTCTGATTGACGTGCTTGATGCGGAACACAGTTATCGGGAGACGATGCGGCTTTTCGTAGCCAGTCGTGCCGATTACTGGCGAGCAATGTACATTTATAATAGTGTCGTCGGAATCAATTCCAGCAACGATGTGTATTCGCCTGTTCATTAGACTTCTACATCTTCTTGCAATCTCCCGACTCCTTTGCGCGGATACTGAGCATTCTTGAAAAACTTTGCGGGTTACGTCGACTTGACCGAATATAACGATTAGCCGAAAAAAGGGATTTTTCATCGGTTTCGGGCAGAAACTTGGAAAATTTTGTCGGAATCGGATCTTTCAAGTTCATTCCCGTCGGGGAAAGTACCGATTAGCATGCCTAGAAGGATTGCGGTCTATCGCCAAAACGGTAGTCGCGATGAACGAACGTAGTGAGTTCCCCAGTGTTATGTGCGTTGCATAGCGTTGGAAACATTAAGAACCTTTTTATTTAGGAGATTTTCAGAATGTCTCGAAAACTGATGTTGCCGGCGTTACTCGTCTCGCTGGTTGTTTTTTCCGGTTCACAAGCCATCGCAAATGATAACCTGTTCAGTCTGTTCTTTGGCAGCCGGGCAGTTCGTTCTTGTGATCCTTGTAAGCCCGTCGAACCATGTGTTGCCGCAGTGAAAGCGTGCGAAAAAGCCGCCCCTGCTGCCTGTGAAAAGGCTGCTCCTGCCGCTTGTGAAAGAATTGTGCCGCCCTGCGAAAAGGCAGCCCCCGCCGTTTGTGAAAAAGCCGCCCCCGCCGTTTGCGAAAAAGCAGCACCTGCCGCCTGTGAGAAGGCTGCACCACTCGCTTGCGAAAAGGCAGCACCCGCCGCTTGTGAAAAAATTGCACCGCCCGCTTGTGAAAAAGTTGCACCGCTCGCTTGCGAAAAGGTTGCACCGCTCGCTTGCGAAAAAGCGATTCCGGCTGTTTGCGAACGAACCAATCTACCGCTTCTCCCGCTGATGAGAAGGTAGTCGAATGAAGGTTGGAACAATGTTTCCTTCGTGTAGAAACGGTGCCGAGACGTTATGTTTCGGCACCGTTCGTTTTTTATACTGCCCCACGTCAATAATTGATCTTTCTTCGCTTTGTGAATTCTTTGTGTCCTTCGTGCCTTTGTGGTAAAATTTTCTTAACCACAAAGACACAAAGAACACAAGGCACAGTTTCAAATCAAAACGGTAATTTGTTGCCGTTTATGGTGTACTGACGATATGTTCCAACAGCGACTGAGCATCGGCACCGATCATAACATGGGAGTCATAATGCAGATTGATCGTGATGCAATCGGCGTAAGTCATCACGCAAATACCGATTGCCGTGTGCGCACGAACCGGCGGAGAGGCTTCAACGCCTGTCAATTCCAATGATTCGTCAATCTGAATGCGTCCCTCTCGCTTCGGCAACGGAACATCGACAAACAATCGACCGAGATTCGTAACCGTCGCCGTTGCCCAACATCTGTCCGGTCGCATCATCTTGCGAAAACTGCCGAAAACATGCCGATACAATGTGAGACCATGAATAAACGCCCAGCCGAGATTGCACCGCTTAATGTGCTGCATCTCCCGGTGAACTCCTTGATAAAACGTCTCCGTCGGTTGAATGTTCTCCGGCTTTCGGTCGAGAAAGACCATACTGACGATGTTCGCGGCGGGCATTCGGACATCCGAGGGGGTACGCAAATTGGTCGGGACGGCAATGCGAAGATGCCCACGTTGTTTTCCCGCTGCGTGTTGTTCCTGCCAATTTTTCATTGCCGAAAATGTCGAACAGAGAAACCAATCGTTGAGCGTCATACCGAGTTGTTTCGCTTCCTGTTGCACCTCTTGCGTTTCCGTCGCCGTCAAGTCACGATGCAGAATTGCCGGATATTTAGCCGGTACTCCGTTGTATTTAGCCGGTACTTCGGTTTCGAGTGGCACCACTCGGTTCATCAGAAACGTCCAAGCCCTAAAAAGTCCCCAAAATTGTTTTGGCAACATCCGCAGGACGTTGTTTCGCGATTTTCCGAACTTTCCTCGCCGGGGGAGTAAATCGGGTTCGACGGCTTCCCTTGGCGCATCGGCAAAACCTCGTTGCTGGGCGTATTCGTACAGGACATCCTCCGCGAATCGAACGATGCCCGCCGCATCGCAAGCCGAATGGTGAACATCAAAAACGATATTCGTTTGACCCGTGAGGTTGACGGTTTCTGGATTGGTGTTGTCGTTGCAAATGGTGATATTCAGAGCCGGTTCGCGAAACAAATCAATTCCTTTGGCGGCGGGAAATCGGCGTTCGACATCCATCGGCAACCGAACAATCGTTGGTGCTGTGTCGCTGTTTATCCAAAAGAATTTCCTTTTTATCTCCTGCGCGGAACATGTGAGCAAAGGATGGTTTTCTAACGTTTTTTGGAGAGCGGACTGGAAAACCGCAACGTTGAATTGTCCTTGCAATTTGAGCATGAAGAAGCAACTCATCGGATATGCCGGTTGGTCGTCCAGCAGCATATACTCTTCAAAAGGGGTCAAATGTAAGGGAAAAAGCATAAGTAAGGAAAAAAGCAACCAACCACTAACGGGAGAGCAATGTTGTAAGTCTCTCCTTGATCTGAGCAAGATTCGATTGCTCAACGTTTTCCTGAAGCCAAACGGCAAGTCCATCGTCCGATTCGTATTCGTAATCCGTGATCTTCTTCATCGCTGTATCCACACCATCCATGTCGAAATTCTCACAAGCCCGCAACAACTCCGAAAGCGATTCCATGTCCGGTTTGTCCTTTTTGGGAATGTCCATGCCCGTTTCAAAAAGCAGATGCTCGATCTCCGACATCAGTTGCGTCAGAGCATTCAGGAAATTCAAATTATGCCTGCTCACCAGATTGTAATTTCCTTCCCGCGCCGCATCTTCCAAAAACGAAGCCAGTACCGCCACGTTTTCCGCAAAAATTCCCCGACTGGAACCCTTGATTCCATGCACCGTAATCGTATAGTTCGGCAAACTGTCGCTCGTGATTTCCCTGATCGTTTCCAGTAGCGGACGCGTGTGCCGGACAAACGAACGAAGCACATCTCTAAAAGATTTCCAATCGCCGAAACGTTCCAATCCCTTTTCGATATCCAGTTCGGGCAGTCCATGCTCGGAGAGTTTGCGGCGTTTCGCTCCCCTTCGGTCAACGAGAGTCCGTCGGTCGTTTCCGACTCGTCGATTTTGTGTAACCGGCATGACCGGTTGGTCGGCGAGTAATTTATCCTGCTCTTTGTCCCGCACCCAACGCCGCAGAACTTCGTCAAGCCGGGAAACCTCAATCGGCTTCGGCAAAAACGCCTGAAAACCGTTGTTCAAAAACATCTCTTCGTTTCCGACGACGGCATTGGCAGTCAAAGCGATAATGGGGATATTTTCGGCATATTCCGTTCCGATGTTTCGTATGCGATGCGTCGCTTCGATGCCGTCCATTTCCGGCATCATGTGATCCATAAAAATCGCATGGTATCGAACGTGTTCCTCGTGAATGGCATCAATCGCCTGCTGTCCGCTGGTTACGCAATCGACTTTCATGCCGTAACGCTTCAGCATACCCCGGGTTACGTCCAAGTTGGTAAAATTGTCATCCACAATCAGCACATGAGCGTAAGGCAACCGGGCAATGATGCCGCTTGAATTCCAATCGTATTTACTGCCGATGGACGTTTGGAAATTTTTCAAACTTTTGACCATTTCCGGTCCAATCGTCGTATCGGTAACAAATTTTTGCCGCAGTTTCACCGTAAATGTACTTCCTCTTCCATACTCGCTTTCCACTTCGATGGTGCCGTCCATCATTTCAGCCATTTTTTTGGTAATAGAAAGTCCAAGACCGGTGCCTTCCGTGTAACGATTCACATTCGTATCTATGCGAACATATTCGGAAAAGACATTCTTCAAATCTTCGGCTCGGATGCCCACGCCGGTGTCCTGAACGGAAACGTACAACCACACGTCATCACTTTCCTGCTTGCAGGCAATCGTCATCGCTACCGTTCCTCGCACGGTGTATTTGACGGCGTTCGATAAAATGTTGCTAAAAATTTGCCGAAGACGTAACTCATCACCATAAAGACGAGTCGGTAAATGTTCGTCAATGTTCAACACAAATTCGATGGGCTTATCGCCAATGCGCAAAATGTTTTGAGTAACCGTATCGTTAATCAAACTGGCAAGTTCATATTCGACTGGCTGAAGTTCAAATTTACCCGACTCGATTTTGGAAATGTCCAAAATATCGTTGACGGTACTCAATAAGATTACGCCGGAATCGTAGATTTTTTTGAGATTTGTCCGGCTTTCTTCATCCAAGTATTCACTTTCGAGCGTCAATCCACACAGTCCGATCACGGCGTTGAGCGGAGTTCGCATTTCGTGACTCATGCGTGCGAGGAAGTCGCTTTTGGCATTGTTCGCATCCCTTGCTTCTGTCAGAGCCACCTCTAACTTAGCGGCGGTGGAACGAACATTCAACGTTGCCTCGTTTCGCAAGATGGCATTGGCAATCAACATACTACCGGAACGGAGAATCGACCGTTCGCTTTCCGAATAAACACGTTCTCGACGGTAGTTATCGTAGCCGACGAATCCCCAAAATTGATCTTGAAAAAACAGAGGAACCACACAAACCGAAATGATATTTTGCGGTTCGATGCGTGCCCGAACTTCGGGCGACATGTCCCGAACAAGTCCGAAAACACATTCTCCGCGAGACAGAGTTTCCCTCCATCCCGGTACCTGCTCATCGTAAGGAACATTCTCTGTTTGGACGTTAGCAGTGGACACTTTCTCTCCGCACCACCATTCGTAGAGTTTTGAATAGCAAAGTTTTCCGTCAACGGTGCTGTTTTTCCACATTCCGACGCGGTCAACGCCGATTGCTTTTGCCATCATGTCCATACAACGGTACAAGTTGTGTTCGAACGTATCCACTTCCGACTGGAGCATGACCACTGCTGTTCGGTTCACCGTATCCAACAGGAAGTCGCGGCGTACGATTGCCTTCACCATTTGTTTATGTTCACGCAGATCTCGTGTGTATCCGGCGATGGCATACTCGTCTTCGTAATTGATACGGACAAGCGTTACTTCCACGGGAATCGGCGTTCCATCCAACAATTGATGTTCCCACTCGAAGACGGTGCGTCCCGTTTCAAAAGCCTTTTGAACATTCAAATTGATTTTTTCGGCAGAAATTGACCCATCGGACTGATACATCGGAGAAAGGTCGAGAAACTGTTCCAAAACTTCTTGTTGATTTCGAAGTTCAAAAAGCCGAACGGATTCGGCATTACAATCGAAAATTTTGCCTTCCGCGTTCCAGAGTGTACAACCGAGCGGCATCGCATCCAAGAGGAGTTTCACCCGGTTATGTTCGTCCTGAATCTTTTCGACGAGCATCTGCCGGTTCAAGGCGTTAATCATCATTAAGCCGACCGAACGTAGGATGCCGATTTCTTCTTCCGAAAAGACTCGCGCTTCCTGACAATCGTCCAAACTCAAAAAACCCCAAAACTGACTATGCAAGAACAGCGGAATGATAACGATGGATTTAATCTCGTAGATACTCAAAAAAGACTGTTCGTTTTCGGATAACTCGAAAAACGGTGCATTAATGTGTTCTCCCCGCAAAAATTTGCCTTCCCAATCAGGATGACGAGAATACGGAAACTGCAAACCAGTCTCAACAAGCGGCTTCTTCAAGCCTGTCTCGCTGAGCCATTGATATCGGTGAACAAAATGCAAAACACCGTTAATCGTTTCATTTCGCCAGATTTGGACACGGTCGACGTTAGTGCAATGCCCCAAGAGAGCCATGCTTTCCATCAACGATTCTTCGAACGTATCTTCGTCAGTGGTCGCCAGCAGCAGAGTGGCGGCGTTATTTCCCGTGTCGAGCAGATTGTTCCACTGTTCGATTTCCTGTATCATGCGTTTGTGTTCCCGCAGATCAAGTGTGTACGCGGCAATGGCATAATCGTCTTCGTAACTCACACGGACAAGCGTTACTTCTGTCGGCATTAATACTCCGTCGAGCGTTTGGTGCATCCATTCGAATGTGCACCGTTCCCCTTCAAACGCTCTTTTGAGCATTGCGACGGTTTTTTCGTGCGACAGTGTGCCATCAGGCTGGTACTTCGGCGAGAGATCGAAATACCGGGTAAAGTATTCCTTCTTGTTCTCCAAATGAAAAAGTCTCACGGCGGCATCGTTACACTCAAAGACTTGGAAGTCCCTATTCCACAGTCGGCATGCCAGCGGCGTTGCGTCCAGCATGACTTTGATACGTTCATGTTCCTCCTTAATTTGAAGTGCTTGTTTTTGAACAATTTCGTTCAGTTCTTCCAAATTGCGGTTTTGCTCTTCGACCTTACTGAAATGCTTCACGACGGGATTCGAGAACAATATGGCAACGAGGGAACCCACTATGATAAAAAATGCAGCGGCGAACAGCAATCCTTCTTGTACACTCGCGTAAGGGCTTTCGTTGAGAGGTGTCGTGGTCAGCACGTACCAGCCTGTGTTGGAGGCAGAAATACGCCGATAAGTACACACATGTTGCTTGCCGTGAAGAAAAACAACACCCGCTCCTTCTTCGTTGGCAAACATCTGTTGGAAAAAGTCGTTGTCCGACTGCGAATCTGGATTCGCTTTGGCTTGCTCCACGTAATTGATTCGCTCATTGACACGGTCGAAATCATAGTGGGCGATCAGCGTTCCTTGTTCGTCGATGATGAAAATGCTGCCCGTCTGCCAGAGTCGGTATTTTTTGAGAAGGTCGGTAAACAACGTTCCTGATACTGTAATGGAGAGCACTTCGTCGTCTTCCATAGGGACGCACAGATGGAAGACCAGTTGTCCGGTGTGTTGTTCGGTACGTGTGGTCGAGATGACTTTTTCACCGTTGAAAGCTTTGGCGAGGTACGGACTGCTTCCCAAAAAGGATTCGTGAGTGGACAAGTCGCCGAAACTGGCGAGTACGCCGTTACGATTGAAAACGGTGAACGCCAGAAATTCGGGAAACTCTTCCTGCTGCGTCCGCATGACTTCGGCGACTTCGTCTTGGAGTCGGTTTTTCTGAAGTCGTTCGGCGACTGTAGAGGCATTGGATTTGAGTATATTGATTTGAGTTCCGACAAGATCGTTGGCGAGGTCTCGAATCAGCGATTGGTCTTGCACCATTGTTTCTCGCAGTCCTCGCGAGATGAAATAGCGGCTGGTGAGTAGGTTCACCGCCGTAACGGCAAAAACAATCAAGATGATAACCAACGCCGCTTTTATTCGCATCGACATAGCCCATTATCCTAGTGATTGTTAGTACAAAGTCAAGCGATGCGTCTCTATCCCACGAGGAGTGTGTCAGTTCTTGTCGGTGCATAGACAGGATCAACATGTTCCGTGCCAAGCCGATATTGAAGAACGTATGCATCTTCGCTCTGATTCTCGTAAAAGTTTTTGAGAATGGTCGCCGCCCTAAATCCCAATGCACGAAAACAGAGCAATGCCGACAAATTTGTTTCCCGAATTTCGATGCCGATCTTGTGCCGCTGTTGACAAATCATCTTCGTAACCAATTTTTGGATCATCTGCCGGGCAATGCCGTGCCGCTGAAATTTCGGATCGACGGCAATGTTCGTAACGAAAATCCGATTCTTCGGTGTTTCGTAAATCACGAAACCGACGATACGTCCTTCGTGTTCGGCAACCATTCCGAGACAGTTCGGCTGTTGCAGACACTGTCGAAATTCTTGTTCCGTCCATGGAAATTCAAAACATTCCTCTTCGATTGCCAAGACTTTGTCAAAATCACGGCGAACCATCCATCGAACTTGAACGTGAACTTCCTTTCCCTGAAAAAGATTCATCGAAAACCTCCTGCTTTCTGGCTAACGTGGAATAGCATAACATTTCCGTCGGGAAATTGCAAGACCGGTTTCCGATATTCCCAAAGATTGTTATGTCAATTTTTACGAAAGTATCAAAAGTTCAGAGCGTTTTGCGATCCGTCAATTATCCAGTATAATGAGCGGCATGGAAGTGATTCTCGATGTCGAACAGGTTAGTGTCCAATTTGAACACCAATGGGTGCTTCGGGACATTTCGTTTTCGATTCGCCAAGGAGAAATGCTTGCCGTCATCGGCGAAAGCGGGTGCGGAAAGACCGTCTTGCTCAAAACGCTCATCGGGCTTCATCGTCAAACGTCGGGAACCATACTCTTCGACGGCATTGATTTTCACAAACTCTCCTATTTCGATTTGGCGAAAACCCGAACGCGATGGGGGTTCGTTTTTCAGCAAGCGGCACTCTTCGATAGTTTGACGATTGGCGATAACATTGCCTTTCCGCTCGTGCAGCACACCAAAAAAACGAGAACGGCGATCCAAGAAATCGTTGAAACGTTGATCGAAGAAGTTGGTTTAGATCGTTCCGTTCTCGGCAAAAAACCGGCGGAACTCTCCGGTGGAATGAGAAAACGTGTCGGCATTGCAAGAGCGTTGGCGTTGGAACCAGAGTTGATTTTGTACGACGAACCGACGACGGGACTCGATCCGGTCATGAGCGGGCTGATTAACGAATTGATGGTCAATGTCCGCCGTCAACACAACGTCACTGGAATTATGGTTACACACGATATGCTTTCTGCGCGAACGGTGGCGGATCGGATCATTATGCTTGCTCCGTTGGCGAAACTGGAAGAAGACGAACCGCAGATTTTATTCGATGGTACGCCGCGAGAACTTTATCAATCTTCGGATCGTCGGGTGCGGCGATTCGTCAAGTCTGCCGGATAGAATCGTCATGGGGAGAGTTTGTCCCGGTTTTCAAGCAGCATTTTTGGCTTCGTCGAGAGCAAGACGGATTCGAGCAAAGGGTTCGAGAAGATCAATCGTTTGCGCCGCCTGTGTGATTTTTGCAACCAACTGCTCCCAAGCGGTTTCCTCCGTTTTCGGAACGGCAATCAATCGGTTGCCGATGCGAACTTCCTGCCACATTCTGGTGTCAAATCCAGGTACCAGAGGGATTTTGAGCATTTCGTCAGTATCGAAAACCCGCGTGCGGAGATGGGCGTTGTCGATGCCGAACTCTTTGAGCGACGCACTCAATTCTTCAGAAATTTCTCGAACCGGCGGACAAGTGGAGTCTTCATTCGAATTCACAATCTTTTCAAAAACGTAGATGATTGGGGTCGAAACCAATGGTTGAGCAGATAACATGGCGGCATGGTCTGTCAAAATAGACAAAACAGGCAGTTTGGAGCGTTGAATGAGTGTTTGGGCAATCCTTTCGCCGTAAAGAAACGGCAACAAAGTATCTCCGTAGAGAATTTGCTGAATCCTGTCGGGAGAGAATGGCACCGTGCAGTGGAATTCCAATGGACGTCCTGCCCTATTCAGGACGAGATAGCCGCCAGTGAAACCACTGGGGGACTGATCGATTACCGTCAAAAAGCCTAGATTTTCCGACATTAGGGGAGATAAATGGAATCCTCACGCAGCCCTCATCCTCTCTCCTCATCGGCAATGTCCAGCACAATAATTGAACAAAATTTTGGAGAAGAACGAGGCTCAAAAGGACAATTCCCCTAGAATCCACAAAGAGAAGTGAACATTTTCTTTTCATTTACGGTATATTACTACGATGCTGCATGTTCTTTTCCGTGAGCCGACATATTTTGAAGAGGAATCGCTGTCCCAATGGTCGCAGATCGGTTGCCAATCCTTCTACGCGGAATTGTGCAGTATGGAAGACTACAAAAAAGCAGCGGCGGCAATTCGCCATATTTCCGCTGAGTTCGTTGCTGTACTTCCACGCATAGTGAAGCCGGGAGAATCGAAACTCTTGCCGAAAATTGCCGACCTGCAACCGGATGCGGTCTTGGTTCGAAATTTGGAAGAACTCGCCTTCTTTCGGGAGCGGCATGTGCCGGTCATCGTCGATTTTTCGTTGAATGTTATCAATGATTTGGCATTTTATCAAATGCTCGATTGGGGAGCGGAGCGGATTACCCTCGGTTTGGATTTGAACGAAAAACAGATGTTGAATTTATTGCAACATGTTCCGCTGGAACGAGTCGAGCAGATTGTCCTCGGACGTATTCCGCTTTTTACGATGGAACACTGTCTTTGGCAAACGCAGTTTTTACAGCCGGGCGAGTCGTGCCATAAATTGTGTCGGACGCAGCCGTTACAGATTGAAGATCGCTATGGAGCGTTGCACACGGTCAGACCGGACATCTTTTGTCGAAACATTATCGAACGTTCCGAACCGATGGAAGCACAACCGCTGGTCTCGCATCGACGGATTGAGTGGGATGACCGAATGGGAAATCTTGCTGAAAAAATAAGGGATTTATCTCTTTAACTGCCTTTTCCTAACCTTAGGCGGCGAGTCGCATTAGTTTTTCCAGAGCGAGAATAATTTTCGTTGTTACCGGCTTGCCTTTCGTCGAAGAGTTCTTGGGACTTGCGTCCGACACTGGGTAGATGGTAGAATATGTCTCGATAGTCTTCGCTGAGTCCGGCGGCTCGTAACCAAGTGGAAAAATCACTTAAAAATCTCTGCCAACTTGGCTTTCAACTGCTCACCGCGAACTTCCGTCGTCGTGATGATCTTGCCTTCTTTGTCCACCAACAACATCGTCGGAACGGTGCGGACGGCGTAGAAATCCAACTGCTTCGGTTGCTTTGCCTTCTCCGTCAACGCCTCCGAAAGAATGATCCACGGCAGTTTTTCCTCTTCGACCATCTTCTTGACCGTTGCTACCGGATCGTCCTCACGCTGCGCAATATAGACCGAAACGATTTCAAAATCCTTGTCTTTGTACTTTTCGTAGGCTTCCAACATGCCCGGAATCTCCGCACGACAAGGACCGCACCACGTTGCCGTGAATTTTATCAGGACATACTTTCCTCGCAGGTCTTCCCATTTGAACTCCTTGTCGTCCAATGTTTGTCCGTAGAGTTTCGGATCAAAACCAACTTGCCGGCGTTGGTGCTTTTGGAGAAATTCGACAACCTCCTTTTTGGCTTCGGGAGATGCCGTCATTTCGGATTGAGCGAACTCGAGCAAACGTTCAACCGTGCTGAGACCGAGGTCGAGTTTTGCATCACGAACCGCACGCGAATTAGAGAGATCGAGAATGAATTGTATCGGTTCAGTTGATTTGATACCCGGCGGAGGTGAATTCGCCCACTTCTTTGCTCCTGTCATAATGCGTTCAAAATCGGCAAGCACTTTTTCCCGCGACCGATCAGAAGTGACAAAGCGGTTGATTGTTGTAAAAATCCAATAACGTTCCTTTGCGACGATGTCGGGATGTGTTCCTGCTTTTTCCAATGCGTCGAGGAAAAGCCATAGCGGGTCGTAGTCATCACTGCCGAAAATTCCAGAGTTCCGGCGGATCGTTGCCACTGATTTGAAACCTTTGATGACAGTATCGACATCGGCACCTGCTTTGGCGAGTTCGGCAATTCTTTTGTTCGCCTGTTTGAAGGTATTCTCGCGTGTTTGATAGTTTTCCCCTGCCTCTTCGGTGGCTTGTTTGAACCAATCGACGACATCTTGGACGGTTTTGGTATCGTCGAGGGTCAGTGTTTGTTTCGGTTCATCTTGTGCCTGTGCGGATACAAAGAGGAACAACGAGAGCCAGCAGAGAGCAAAGGCGAGTCGCTGGGCGGTCATGATAATTCTCCAATGAGGGGTGAAAACTGTTTTGATTTTAGCATTATTCCCGTTTATTGCAAGCGAATGACGGAGGAAACCCGTTCTCCATCCGCAATTTGCGGCGAATTTTGAGTCTGTACAATCGTCATAAAATAGGATAAAATAAGTGGTGTTATGATGGATTACAGTGCCTATATTGATGACGTTTTGCGTCCCCAAAAAACAGAACGAGAAATCGTGCTGGATTTGTTTGCGGGATGCGGAGGGTTATCTCTCGGTTTTGAAGCGGCAGTGTATTCGACAATAGGGTATGAATTAGATATTGCCGCTTGTGAAACATATAACAAAAATTTAACCGGTTCTTGCCACCATGCAAAATTGGTAGAAAATTTTGATTATCCGCATGCCGATGTTGTCGTTGGCGGTCCGCCTTGTCAGCCGTTCAGCAAATTTGGTTTCGGATACCAAAAAGGAAAAAAAGATTCCAGAAATGGTTTTCCGATATTTATCGACGCAATCCAAAGAATACAGCCGAAAGTTTTCCTTTTTGAAAATGTACGAGGGCTACTTTATTCCGGTGGGTATTTCGATTTTATTTTGGCGGAACTGCATCGGTTAGGATATGCCGTTGAGTACCAGTTACTCAACGCCGCTAACTATGGTATTCCACAAACACGGGAACGATTATTTGTTGTCGGGCATCGTTCGGAATACCACTTTCCCAAATCAAATAACAAAAGAGTTACCGTACGGGAAGCAATCGGAGACACGATGCTGACCACACCTGAATCCAGTAAGTTTTTGACGGCATCGATGGACGCATATATCGCAAAGTATGAAAAGGCATCGAGTTGTATCAATCCGCGTGATTTGCATTTTGATAAACCGGCAAGAACCTTAACATGTCGTAATATCGCTGCGGCAACCGCCGACATGCACCGTATCAAATTGCAAAACGGCAGACGACGAAGATTGTTATTACGGGAGGCGGCACGATTGCAATCCTTTCCAGATTGGTTCGAATTTACAGGTAACGAAACACAGCAATTTTATCAAATCGGCAATGCAGTTCCGCCGTTGCTGGCGTATCAATTAGCCATGTCAATCAAAGATTGTTGCCAAAATTCCAAGAAGTTGACATCCGATGAAATTGCGACATGGAAAATCGGATTATCAAAACAAAAATCATTATTCCACAATGAAGAATTATATTACGAAAAGCACTAAATCACCCAAAATTCAGAAAATTATCAATGAAGCATTGGACATTTTGGAGAGTGTCGGTATTCCTGTAAATGAGAAACGCGAACGTTCATTGGAACAGATGGCGATGTGTTTCCTCGCTGTTGCCGACGTAAAAATAAAATGGCAACAGGCACGTTGCGATGCAAATTTGCGATCAAGAGACATCATCGATTTCATCAACGAACATTTTGAAGAAAAAATATCATCAGGTTCCTACGATGATGTCAGAAGAAAACATTTGCAATTGCCTATACTGGCTGACATCATTGTCAATACGGGCGTGAAGAAGGGCACCTCCACCAATGATCCGACCAGAGGTTATGTGTTGCATCCTGATTTTCATAAGTTGATTTTGGCATACAAAACCAAACAATGGGCGAATAAATTAAGGTCATTTTGCCAAGGAAGGACAACAATCGGAGACATTCTCGAACGCAAACGAAATATTGTAAAAATTCCGATTATTCTGCCCGGAGGTCAACAACTGAAATTATCCCTCGGACGGCACAATGAATTACAAAAGGCAATCATACACGAATTCCTTCCGCGATTTGGAGGTGGTTGCGAGGTACTCTATATTGGTGATACTGCCAATAAATCGCTGTATGTTGAAAAAGAAAAATTACAGAAGTTAAAATTCTTTGAACTTTCGCATGATAAACTGCCGGATATTGTTGCATACGACAAAACAAAAAACTGGTTATTTCTAATCGAAGCGGTTTATAGTTCGGGTGCGATGGACAAAGCAAGGGTGGCGACTTTGAAACAAATGCTGAAAGAATGTAAAGCAGAGCCTATTTTTGTAACGGCATTTCCATCGCAAAAAGATTTCAAAAAATGGATATTAGAAATTGCCTGGGAAACCGAAGTGTGGATCGCCGAAAACCCAGATCACTTAATCCACTTCAATGGACACAAATTTCTGGGACCCTATTGAGAGTTCTTGCTAACGATTGCCCAATTCCACAAAATAGATTTCGATTCAAATAGGACAACACGCTACCATGCCGACCCACCCAACAACATTTATTCTCGACGCTTATGGACTGTTGTACCAACTGTTCCATGCGTTGCCGCCGATGAGCAGTCCGATGGGCGAACCCGTCGGTGCCGTCTATGGATTCACCAAAGATTTGTTCACGCTCATCGACCGGCATCAGCCTGACTACCTCTTTTGCGCCTTCGATCTGCCGGAAAAAACCTTCCGCTCCGAACTCTACACCGAATACAAGGCAAACCGAAGTGCGATGCCCGACGATCTGCAACCGCAAATCGCCAGCGTACACGAAATCCTCGACGGCTTCGGCATCACGCCGCTCTCGCAACCCGGCTTTGAAGCCGATGAT
>Ga0082212_10004604_pt1 | contig 19045 bp, 15 predicted proteins | sample TergutNt197P3_FD_71548 | JGI IMG/M metagenome (GOLD analysis project Ga0082212, IMG submission 71548) | Neocapritermes taracua P3 segment gut microbial communities from Petit-Saut dam, French Guiana - Nt197 P3 | ecosystem: Host-associated > Arthropoda: Insects > Digestive system > Gut ... | reverse complement strand
CTCGTGCTCTGTAGTTTGACTGCTCTCGCAATCAAGTTTAGCACAACCTTAAAAACAACGCGACGGCACCCACGTTTCATCCCTCGTTGGTGCCTTTCGCATGAAAGGAATGGTCATACATGAACATCATCTATTCCAAGAAAGCTGTAAAAGCCGTAAACCGAATGGATAATACAACGAAGCAAAGAATTAAAGCGGCAATCGAAAAACTGCCCGACGGAGATATAAAGCAAATCAGAGGGAGCAAAGTAACAACGTATCGGCTTCGGGTCGGCGGCTGGCGGGTATTGTATTCCTTCGATAAGCATGATACAATATCTATAGAAAAAATCAGTCCGCGCGGAGAAATATATAAAGGAGTGTAACTATGTCTTTAGCCAATCAAATCAATACATTTGTTGAGCAAATGCCGGAAAAGAATCAGGCTTTGGTGTTAGAACTTGTCAAAACGATGGTATCACCCGATGACATATTGACCGATGAGGATATAGCGGACATCAAACAAGCGCGCGCCGAGTTTTCGCGGGGTGAATATGTAAGGCATGAGGATATAAATTGGAATTGACAAAGCAAGAGCCCCCAAAACGCGCAAATCCCGGCACTGCCATTATAGCACGTTTGAATGCGACATAATATGACATAAAATATTTGGAAGAAGGTCATTCCCATGAAAAAGAGAATCCTCCCCCTCGCGCTGGCGTTGTTGTTATCCGTTATCCCGGCGCAGAACCCGAACACAGCCTTGGCGGTAAACGGCATCGAGATGATTTTGTTGGAGGAGAATTACGAAATAGAATCTTTCTCCGACGGAGTGGCGACCGTATATAACAGTAGTTGGCAATGCGGCGTAATCGACAAGGCAGGCAACTTGATCATCCCGTTCGGATTGTATGATGGCATATCCTCTTTTTCCGACGGGGTGGCGGCCGTATACACCGTAAACGACAGCAGTTATCAAGACGGCGTGATCGACAAAGCGGGCAAGCTGATTGTCCCGTTCGGACTGTATGACGATATATGGCCTTTCTCTAACGGAGTGGCAGTCGTATACAATGATGGGCAGCGCGGCGTAATCGACAAGGCGGGTAAGATGATCATCCCATTCGGACTGTATAACAGCATATCCTCTTTCTCCGACGGAGTGGCGACCGTCACCAACAGCGAAGGGCAAGACGGCGTGATCGACAAGGCGGGCAACTTGATCATCCCGTTCGGACTGTACGGCACTATATTCGAGTTCTCCGACGGAGTGGCAGTCGTACGCGACAGCGATAGGCAATACGGTGTAATCGACAAGGCGGGCAAGTTGATCGTCCCGTTCGGACTATATTACCATATATCTTCTTTCTCCGACGGAGTGGCGGCCGTATACGCCGTATACGACAGCAGTTATCAATGCGGCGTGATCGACAAAGCAGGCAAGCTGATTGTCCCGTTCGGACTGTATTACAATATATACTTAGACTCTTTCTACGACGGAGTGAAATCCGTATACAACAGTGATGGGCAACGAGGCGTAATCGACAAAGCGGGCAAGTTGATCATCCCGTTCGGACTGTATTACAGTATAGGCAATTTCTCCGACGGAATGGCGGTCGTAACCACCAACAGTTGGCAATACGGCGTGATTGACAAGGCGGGCAAGTTGATCGTCCCGTTCGAATTGTATTATGGAATAACCCTTTATTCTGGCGGTATCGCCAAAGTATATATCGGTACTTGGGATGGGGATACCGACGAATTTGTGGGCGATGTCGGCCTAATTGATTTATCGAGCTATACTTCAGATCAACACCCCGACCCCCTCGACGCTCCCTCCGAATGGGCCATCCCGGTCATCAATACCGCGATTGAGATCGGCTACCTCACCCCGGCTCTGCAAGGCGGGTATCAGTACAACATCACCCGCGGCGAGTTCTGCGCGCTGGCCGTTTCGTTGATCGAAACCCTTACGGGTCAAACGATGGAAGTCGGGACGAGAACCTTCGCCGACGACGGGGGCGACCTGAACATCCGCAAGATGGCGCATCTGACCATCATCAACGGCTACAATGACACCACCTTCGGCACCAACGACCCGATCACCCGGCAGGACGCGGCTATGATCCTCGACCGTATCGCGCGAAGGGAACAGGCTTTGAACAAGGAACTCTTTGAAGCCGACGTGACCTTCACCGATATGCACTTGGTCACCTCGGAAAACACAGCGGCGGCGATACGGAAGATGAGCTACAGCAGTCCGCGCATCATGGCGGGAGAACCGGACGGCAGGTTCAGGCCGCTGGACAACATCTCCCGGCAGGAGACAATATCAACGCTGAACAAGCTGGCCGAGTGGGTTGGCAAATAGCACCCGGCGGAGGAGCTTATGACCGAACGGAAAAAATGCGTTTTCATCATCGACAGCGACATCATTACCCTGCATACCGGGAAGAACGCCTTGCAGCCGAAATTTACCGTGGCTGCCGTTCAGCAGCTGAAAAACCTGCGGGCAACGCTGGACAAAATGACGCCCGACTTGATCTTGCTGGACAGCAAACTGCCCGGGACAGACGGCGGCTGCCTGCTGGATGAGCTTGGAACCCTCCCTGAAACGGCGGGGGTTCCGGTCATCCTGCTGTGCGATGTAAGCGGTCCGGCCGAGGAGTTGTCGGGCTTAACACGCGGCGCGGCGGATACCATACGCAAACCGTTCACTCCGGCTCTTTTGCGCAGGAAAGCCGAACTGCATCTGCAAACGGAAGCCTTGAAGCGGGAATTGCAAACGCATACCGGCAAAGAGCCGTTTTGGCAGCTGCAAGGCGCGGTTGTGCGCTGGGCGGCCGACCTTTTGGAGTTCCGGGAGGATGTGACCGGCAACCACGCCGAAAATATCCAGCGGTATTTGCGGATTTTCACCGAGGCCATGGCCAGCAACAAACGATATGCCGATGAGGTTTCCGGCTGGGACGTCGAATCCTTCTTGCAGGCGGCCGTCCTCCATGATGTGGGGAAAATCAAAATACGGGACGACGTCCTGCTCAAACGGGGACGCCTGACCGACGAAGAGTTTGAAACGCTGAAAACACATCCGCTGCACGGAAAACTCCTCTTGGAGAGTTTACCGTACAGCGAAAGCAATCAAGACTTTTTACAATGCGCGATCGACATTGCCTATATGCACCATGAGAAATGGGACGGTTCGGGATACCCGATTGGGCTGAAAGGCGAGGAAATCCCCCTGCGGGTGCGGATGCTGATGATCGTGGACGTCTACGACGCGCTGGTGTCCGAACGCCCATATAAAAAGGCGTTTTCCCATGACGAGGCCATGCGGATCATCTACGAGCGGCGGGGGTCGCAGTTCGACCCCGGACTGACCGACTTGTTTATGAGTTTATCGCACGAGATCGGCGCGCGTTAGCACCTGCTACACCTTCCGGTAATATTGAAAATACAGCACCACGGTGCGTTCCCGCCCGGTGCTCTCATCAAACCCGGAAACGACCGCCCCTTCAAGGCTCATCAGCAGAGCCGCTTTTACGGTTGCGGCGTCGGCCGAGAAAACCTCGGCGCCGCAGACCACTTTCAGTTTGCCGTCCCGTGTGATGTTGACCGATCCCCGGCGGCCGATGACCGATTCCCGCGAAGTGGCCGCATCGCGCTCGGTTGCGTATTTCAGCCGCTGCCCGTCGATGTGCTTCAATGCGTCATCGTATGGGTTTTTCTTTTTGCTCCAAAATGCCATTACCCTTTTACATAGTCCATCTCGGCTTCCAGTTCGGGCGGGGTGGGCTGACCCATGCGGTGGGCTTTTTGGATGACATTATTCAAACGCTGCGCCGTCTGCTGCGCCTTGTTGTTGAAGCGGGTGAGGAGCTGGGCATACCGCGGATTCAGCAGCAATCTCTCCCGGACGGCGGCCGGGAAGGGGCAATATGTAATCATCTGCCCCAAGGCGACTTTGTTCAGGCGGGGCGAGCCGTTGGCTTCATAGAGCAGCCATTCGGTATAATTTAAGACAAAGACATTTTTATAATTGTTTTTGGCGCGGACGAGGTCGCTTTTGATGTCGTCCTTGGTTTCCTGCGACAATTCTTTGTTGTTCCTGTAAAATTGCAGATAATCGCAGAACTCGCTCGTCAGCGAGGGGTTTGTCACGTCGTTCCAGCGCATACCCTGAATGCGTTTGCACATCTCCCAACGGAACTCGGCGGTCATGCGTATGATCAGGTTTTTCAAATCGCCTTCCAAGAAGAGCGGCACAAACCACCGCGCCGCCGAATCGCGTTTGCGCCCTTCGATTTCCTGCCACATGGCTCCGCGCACGCCGATATTGGGGCAGAGGATGATGTCGGGCAGGGTTTCGATATGGATGGTTTCATTGCGGATGTCGCACTTGACATTGGTAAACAAAATCTCGCGGTAAAACGCCGTGTAATCGGTTCCGCGTATTTCGCCGATCCTCTCTTTGAGCAGGGCGGGGGTGACCAGGGTTGACTCGGGCTTGCGCTGTACGTTTTGATCGGAGAAAAGCGGGCAGAAGATGGTGATGCGCCCGAATGTGATCTTATTGACGATGGGGAAGACGTTTTCCAGCTCAAACCGCAGCTTGCCTTCCGGGTCGGCCGCGAGTTTGGCTTCCTCTTTCGCGTCTATTTTGCCCTGCTGCTTCTGTTCGCGTAAATATTCATTGTAATCCATGTCAAACTCATTGCGGTTGGGCTCTTTCTTCCCTTGGTATATGGCGGTCAGCCATTCCCGGATGGTATAAACGCCGTTCTCCGCGTCGCCCCTTAACGAGTCGGCGATGGAATACAGATAATCGGCGTTGTCGTATCCGGCGAGGGCGGCGTCCACATACCCGAAATTCAGAAACATTTTGATGACGGTGGGCAGAGCCGTGTCTTCAAGGCTCTTAATGAACACGCCCTGATAGATTTGATAGAATATGGTTGTCAGTTCCTTGCGGATGCGGCGGGCAATGTCGTCACCGCCGCCCCTGTCTTCGAGTTCGGTGTAGTCATGGACGTATTTGGTAAACTTGTTGCAAACGTCTTGGGGCAAACCGGAATAGGAGAGAATGTTTTCGAGGGAATCGGTCAAATTGGCTCGTATATGGGTCACATCGGGGGCTTCGGTGACCGTTTCCTGCGACGATCGTTTGCCGTGCAGGGCTTCCTGATACTGATTCAAACGGTTTTGGAGTTCGCCGGGATCGACGCCCGTCATGTTGGAGAGCAATCCCGTCAGCCGCGCCATCAGTTCTTTGACGGCCTCATCCGCGCCTTTGATGTTGATCGAGGAGAGGTGCAGGTCGGCAATCACGGAGAAAAGGTCGTGCCCGCCGCTTTCCAAAAACACCTGCGACAACGCCGACAAATAGGTATAATAAGCCCCGCAGGCCTCCAAAACCTTGCGGAAGTCCGAAGCGCTTTGACGGAGGAATCCGAGGGAGATTCCGGCATGGCCGTAGAAGAAACTTTTGCGCACGGATGCGCCTAGATAGTTGACGCCTAAGTAATATTCGCTCAGCCAGGCTTCGATGGGGTCGCTGCCGGAAAACGGCGTAAGCTCCGGCAGCCCCGGGATTTTTTTCGGCGTTAAGGCATACAGTTTGCTCATTTTTTCGTATTGAGGATAGAGCTCCCTGACCTCGGCGTAATTCCCGGCGGCTTCTTCGGCCAGCGCGGTTCGGGTTTGCAAAAAGTCGGCCATTTGGCGGCACATGGAGTTCACCATCAGATTGGCGGCGTCGCTGTTGTCGTTCAGCAGTTTTTCCAATTCTTCAAAACCGCCGAAAGGATAACTGAAGACCGTCACGTCTGTTGAAGCCGTGTAGGTCAGGCTGTGCTCGCCCCTATCAAGATCGATCAAGCCAAGCACATCGCCCTTTTCAAAACGGAACGTCCGCCCGTTAAAGGAGGCTTCCGCGCTTCCTTTGATCATCAGCAAAAGGCCTTGCACCGGCAGGCCTTGACCGCACAAAACATCGCCTTGCTTACATTCAGACATGGACATGGAAGAACCCTCACCGCTTCATTATTATTTTTTCATTATATCAGGTCGGGGCGCATAAACGCAAGTGCATTGCGGATAAAGATTTGACCGGTCGCCGGTTTTATGATATAGTATACTGGGGAATTGGTTTATGGTAAGGGGAAGAAAAAATGAGAGCAAACAAAAAAGTCAAGAAATTATCATGGAAAATCACCTTTATCATCGGGGTGATCGTCCTGATCGTCGCCGGAGGCGTCGCGGCGTATATGGAAACCCGCATTGTCTCCGAAATCGGCAGGGTTGCCGAGCTGAGCCTGCTGGCTGAAATATACGAAACAGCCGACGAATGCAACCAAGCGTTGTTTGACGCGGCGGAAGCAAACGCCGCGCGGCCTGACGAAACGATCAAGAATCTGGTTCAACACGTCAAGGCTTACCAGTCGGGCTTCGCCCTTTGGCAGGACGGCGGCGGCGTTTTTGCCGAAACGAACGATCTGATCAAACGCGCCGGAACCGGAGAGAAGGAGACGCTCGCGGCGGACGGGCGGGCTAACTTGGATCACTCGTTTACCGCTTCTCTCGGCGGGAACGCTTATTTGGCCGCTTCAGCCGCCCTCATCGACGGCGGCCGGATCTATATCCTCGCGCCTAAAGAAGAGGTCAACGCCGAAGTCATCGCTTCGGTCATCCGGTTCGCCGTTATTTTCATCACCGCTTACTCGATCGTCCTGATTATTGCCTATATCATCGGGAAGAAGACGGGAAAGCCGATCGCCGCGTTGTCGGCCTTTATGCGCAGGGTCGGCACGACCGGCGACATCGCGTATACGGCGGAAGAGGAACGGGAACTGGAAGGCTATATGGCCAAAGGGGATGAAATCGGGCAGCTGATCAAAGACTGCGGCGTCTTCATCGACCATATCATCGAATCATCCCATGAACTGGAGCAGATTTCCAACGGCAATCTGACGATTGACATCAAAACCCTTTCCGACAAAGACACATTGTCCAACTCGCAGATCAAAATGATCAGCAGCTTGAACCTGCTGTTCGGGGAGATCCACCGCTCCGCCCTGCAAGTTTCCAGCGGTTCCAAGCAAATCGCCGACGGCGCGTCCGCTTTGGCCAGCGGATCGACCCAGCAATCGGCCGCCATCGACGAACTCTCCCTTTCCATCGGAAAAATACGGGAGCAGACAGGTCAAAACGCCGCCATCGCCAGAGAAGCAGCCGATATGTCGCATGAAATCAAGCGCAGCGCGGAAACAGGCAGCGCGCAAATGGACAACATGATGCGGGCGGTGCGGGAGATTGACGAAGCAAGCGGCCAGATCGGAAAAGTCATCAAAGTGATCGACGATATAGCCTTCCAAACCAACATCCTCGCCCTCAACGCGGCTGTGGAAGCGGCGCGCGCCGGACAGCACGGCAAAGGCTTTGCCGTTGTTGCCGAGGAAGTGCGCAATCTCGCCGCCAAGAGCGCGGAGGCGGCCAAGGATACAGGCGGGCTGATTGAAAACACCGTTGAAAAGGCCGCGCTTGGTATGAGCATCGCCGCCGATACATTGGAATCGCTGAAAAAGATTGTGGAAGGGATCAACCGCAGCGCGGAGATCATTGAAAATATCGCCGGCGGTTCGGACGGGCAAACAGCCGCCATTGACCATCTCAATCAAGGGATCGATCAGGTATCGCAAGTCGTCCAGCAAAACAGCGCGGCGGCGGAGGAAAGCGCGGCGTCCGCCGAAGAAATGAGCGGCCAGTCGGCCATGCTGGAAGATTTGATTTCACAGTTTAAGCTCAAAGACGACAAACGCAGGAGTTTGCCGCCTTCTCCGGGTCGGTGATTACAGGTTTTAAGCAGAGGTTATAACGCGGTGCGGCAAAAACGGTTGCGCCCCGTTTCCTTTGCCTGATACAGCATATCGTCGGCGGCCTTAATCAAATGATCCTGATGCGGTATGCTGCACGACGACGCGACGCCGATGCTGATGGTAACGATACCGGCCACCGGCGAGTGTTCGTGTTTGATATTCAAATCCCTGATCACTTGATTGAGGTGGGCTGCAACGATTTCGGCGCCGTGCCCGTCCACTTCGGGCAGGATCACCGCGAATTCCTCGCCGCCGTAGCGCGCCGCAATGTCGGTCTCACGGTGCAGCGCGTTTTTGATCGCCTGCCCGACCATATGCAGAGCGTTGTCGCCCTCCTGATGGCCGTAATGATCGTTGTAATACTTAAAATGATCAATGTCAATCATACACATCGATAAATCAGACGTCTCTCTGACGCTCCTGCTCCACTCGTGGTGCATCATTTCGTCGAATCCCCGGCGGTTATAGATCCCGGTCAGCGCGTCTGTGATCGATGTTTTCTCCAGCTCCTTATGATACTCATACAGCTTTACATGGGTGCGGACGCGCGCCAGCACCACCGGCGGCTTAAAGGGTTTGAGCACAAAGTCGACCGCGCCCAGCATGAAGCATTGCACTTCATTGTCTGAGCCGGAATTTTCGTCCTGCGCCGTCATCATGATTACAGGGATGTCTCTGACAGACGGGTCGGCCTTAATGAGCTTGATGGCATCAAATCCGCTCATTTCCGGCATGACAACATCCAGCAGGATCAGCGACGGGCTGACGTCTTCCATATTATGGATTGCCCGCATGACGTCCTGAAAACCGTGGACGTGATAAAAAGGACTGAGGATGTTGGTCAGTGCCGCAAGCATGAATTTACTGTCGTCAATGATCATGATACTTGCTTTATTTCGCATCGGAACAGAACCCCCTCTTCGCATCGGAACGCAGCTTACACCCCTAGTATAACAGACAGACCGCGGAGTGTAAAGTCCCCCTTGACAACGCGTGTGAGGTAAAAAAACAGGCAGCCGGAGACGGCTCCTGCGCCTTGCGCGTGTTTTGTTGATTTCTGCGGGTGGAATCCCCCGGCGCACCCAACATCAACGCGGCAAATCCCAAAAAGTTCAAAACGATGCGTTTCAGCATTCTCTGCTCAAGCCGATACAGCCATGACAACGCAGCCCCGCTGAAAGTGACGGTCTTGGGTCAGCGCGGCAATGAACTCATCCGCGAAGGGTTCTGCTTTTCCGCCGCAAATAACGATACCGGCCGCCGCGTTGTCTCCCTGCGCGGCACTTTTGATGCGCTCAGCCGGCGAAAGGCTTGACGCCTCTCCGCCCAACCCAATGGTCTTATAGTGCTTGTACGCCTCGTCGATGAAGTGCCATACGTCGCCGGACAGTTTGAGCGAATCAACATGCGCGCCCCCGGGCACAAAGACGGCGTCATATACCACGGAAACTGCCGTTGCGTAGGTTTTGCCGCATTCAATGGTTGATTTATCCACCGCGGAAACAGCCCCCAGTTTTTTTGACACAATGTCAAATCCGCCCCCGGCGCGAATGATGGCGGCTGTAACGGCATCATATTCCGCTCTGTCAAAGCCGTTTTCAACAATGATGGCGGTTTTGCTGGTTTTGGGGCTTTTCGCGGTGTTGTCCATGCTGAGCGCGGGCGACGCGAACGGTTTCGGCGACGCTAAGGGTTTCATCTCAGGATTCAGCCCCAGCCCGTCGCCGACAGCCTTTGCAAGGTCGGCGTTGACATTGGCAAGCAAATTGACGACATTCTGACGGATACACACCTTTTGGCACTTGCCCAGTTCAAAGCGGAACGCGTCAACAATGTGCTCCTTTTCGTGGCCGGACATACTGTTCCAAAACATGGCGGGCTGAGAAAAATGATCCCGAAAACTCGCGCTTCGTTCGCGGATCACATTTCCTTCGACCTTCTCCTGATAATGCTCAAAGCGGGGTTCGCCCTGATGGGCGGAATGAGGCTGGTTGCTGTTCAGCGTGTTGGGGTGATAGTGTGTTTGTCCGGCGTCAATGGTCATGCGGTGGATGCCGTCCCGTTGGTTGTTATTGACCGGAACGACGGGGCGGTTGATCGGTATCTGATGAAAGTTGGGGCCGCCAAGCCTGGAAAGCTGCGTGTCCACATAGGAAAACAGACGCCCTTGCAGCAGCGGGTCATTGGTAAAGTCGATCCCGGGCACCACATTGGCCGGACAGAAGGCCACCTGCTCCGTTTCGGCAAAGAAGTTGTCCACATTCCGATTCAGCGTCATCTTGCCGACTTTCTGAACCGGCACCAGTTCTTCCGGCCACAGCTTGGTCGGATCCAAAATGTCAAAGTCGAATTTGAATTCATCCTCAGGGTCGAGCAGCTGGAAACCCAGCTCATATTCGGCGGGGGTTCCGCTTTGGATGGTTTCCCACAAATCCCGGCGATGGAAATCGGGGTCTTTGCCCGATATTTTCTGCGCCTCGTCCCAAACAAGTGAATGCACACCCAGCAGCGGTTTCCAGTGGAATTTAACGAATTTGAACGCCCCCTGCGCGTTGACGAGCCGGAAGGTGTGAATGCCGAACCCCTCCATCATGCGGAAACTGCGCGGCAGCGCGCGCGGCGACATCAGCCACATGACGTTGTGCATCGTCTCCGGCATGCCGGACACGAAATCCCAAAAGGTATCGTGTGCCGAGGCCGCCTGCGGCATCTCGTTGTTTGGTTCCGGCTTCACAGCGTGGATCAGGTCAGGAAACTTCATGGCGTCCTGAATGAAAAATATGGGCATGTTGTTGCCCACAATGTCGTAGTTTCCTTCCTGTGTATAAAACTTTACGGCGAATCCGCGCACATCCCGGACGGTATCGGCCGAACCCCTGGAGCCCGCTACCGTTGAGAACCGAACAAAAACAGGCGTCACCAACTCCGGGTCGCTGAGGAAATGAGCCTTGGTCAGGTTCGACAGCTCCTTATATACCTGAAAAAAGCCGTGCGCTCCCGAACCTCTGGCGTGGACGATCCGCTCCGGGATCCGCTCGTGATCGAAATGCGTTACCTTCTCCCGGAATATAAAATCCTCTATCAATGTTGGGCCGCGCCCGCCCGCCTTTAATGAATCATCGGTATTGCTCACGCCTACACCCTGATTGGTTGTGAGAAATCCTTCCGCGTGATGCACACGGTCTTTTTCTAAATCAGACTGTTTCTGCGTTTCGTTCATATTGCGGCACACCTTTCTTTTGTTTTATTTCTCCGTTTATGATTTCCATATTCTTACTATTATAAACCTTCATTGCAGCGCAATGTTTTTTAATGTACAATACAGTATAAAACAGAGAGGGTAAATTTATTGTGAACAATGCTTACTATGTACCCGGCAATGCCCATCCCGGTGCCAAAGGCAGTGTAACCGTACATAAAAATATTCTTACGGTGATACCCGCGCCCGGATGATTTACCGCGTTTACAAACTCAACCATCGTTCGAGTTTCTGAAAAACTCTAATATTTAGCGATTGATTTATAAAAATCAAACGCGTTATAATATTTGGGAGGTGATTCATATAAAGAATATACTATCCGGCAACATAGCACGTTATCGTAAGGAAAACAGGTTAACACAGGAAGAACTTGCAAGCAAACTCGGTCTGACATACCAAGCGGTCAGTAAATGGGAAACGGAACAATCCATGCCTGAGATTACAATATTGCCTAAGATTGCGGAAATATTGAAAGTCAGTGTTGATAAACTGCTTGGTTACAACGCTTATCAAGACGATGAACCCTACTATGATAAAATCTTCGGCAGTACAGACGAATACCTTTGGGGGTTGAAGCCAACACCGTTATGCTTGAAACTTCTTTCGCTTTTACCGCCGGAAAGACATTTGAAGGTCTTGGTTATTGGCTGCGGCGAGGGTAAGGACGCTGTTTTCCTTGCTCGCTGCGGTTATGACGTCAGTGCTTTTGATATATCCGAGAAAGGCATTGAAAAAACAAACCATCTTGCCGAAAACGCGCGTGTTCATGTGAATACATTTAAGGCTGATATTAGGGATTACAGACTCAATCAATCATACGATATTCTCTATTCGGTAGGAGTATTGCATTATATCAAGCCTGAACTGCGAGGCGAAATAATCAGCAATTACCGGGATCATACAGACGACAAGGGAATAAACGCTTTTGACATATTGGTCGATAAACCGTTTCTCGCTCCTCTCCTCGAAAAAGAAACATTTCTTTGGCGGTCGGGTGAACTATTGACATATTACCACGATTGGTTTATCGAGGACTTTTCAGAATATATTTGTGACTGCAAGTTACCGGGGTTTCCCCACGAACACGCTATGAATCGGATGTTTGCGCGAAAAAGAAACGGCAATCCTGCAAAAATATAATATATACAAAGGAGATCATGTTCATGAAACGATTGGTTTCGATCCTGCTGCCCATCGCATTGCTCATCTCACTGACCTCTTGCGCCGCGAACCCATCTGAGGCGGAAACGCCCCCTGTGAGCAGCCCGTCAGAGCCTGCGCCATCCGCCACTCCTTCGCCATCGTTAACCCCGGAGGAACCGGCGGATCCGTCTGAACCTCCCAATGAAATTCCGTCACCGGGAGGCAGTCAAGAGACAACATTACTGTATCAGGGACATGCCAGTTTAAGACTGACTTCACAGAACGGTCTTGTACTTTACATAGACCCTGCGGAAGGCGAAGGTTATGACAAACCGGCGGATTTTATTCTCGTAACGCATGAACACAACGACCATAACAAGGTGAGTAAAGTCACACAAAAAGATGATTGCGTAATAATCAGGGCTGTAGATATTCTTGCTGCCGAAGATCAAAAAATGCAATTGAATGAAAGCATCGCAATTGAAGGCGTTCAGGCTTATAACCCAAACCATAAGGTAACTGAATGCGTCGGTTTTATCATTACGATAGACGATCTTACTATGTATGTTGCGGGTGACACATCTAAAACAGAACAGATGGATACATTTTCAGAAAGAAATCTTGATTATGCTTTTTTCCCCACCGACGGAGTATATAATATGAGCGCGGAGGCAGCGGCGGAGTGCGCGGAAATCGTCGGCGCAAAGCATAATATTCCTTACCATACCAAAGTCGGCTCTTTATTTGATCTAGAAATAGCAGAGAGCTTTAATGTAACGAACCGTTTGATCATCCAAGCGGGAGAAGAAATAGGCCTAGAATAGTTAATATCTCCCCGCCTTAAAACATTGCGTCCATGTTGGCAGGAACCTCGAGCCTATGAATCAGCCCTTATAAAAAGAGTGTTCTTACAGCACTTCAAATGCTGTGAGAATACTCTTTTTGGTCGGATCGGTTTCTTGAACCGGCGTCAGTATTACCGACCCGTTTTCCTCCTCAACTTTCCAATCGTTTCCTACGATAAACCTTATGATAGAAAAGAGGTGCTGCGCAATGAATCTACAATCTGTAGACGCAATCCCGGACATTGCGATGGGTTGGAATCAAGTTAAAACAGAAATGACCGCGTCGGCGGCGATCATGAGCAAAGTCATTGACGTACAAGCCGATCTCCTGATGACCCTTTTGCAGGGAGTAGACGCCGGCACGCAAGCCATGCAGCTGCTGGCCAACCCAAACGTGGGAAGCCGATTTGATATGTCAGCTTAACATTACAACTATAAACAAGCAGGGAAACGGCGGCCACACCTCTACAGGTATGACCGCCATTGAACTGTATCTTTATTCCTCCCAATTTTCACCCGCGAGCCGTTCCTGTAACGCGCGGGGACGAAGCCGCGTTTAGCTGGGGCGACAGTTATGAACTGGATATTGCCGACCCGCAGAATGAATTGCTGTGTCTATGTGTCGCGCTGGCCGTTGACTGCGCCCTTGACGCGAAGAACACGAAGGTCGGCGTTAATATATAGCAGGCTTTCAAGTGAGTAGTGTTCCAGAAAATCAACATAATTCAACGTACCCAATGAAACTTAATACCCTGCTCACCTTGCTCGACAGCGTCCATTTCGTGATGGTCGGTAGTAAGCAGCGTGGCATTGGTCACGGACGCGGTAGCGAGTGCGAATGTGTCCGCGAACGAAACCTTATATGACGCTTTGAACCGTCCCGCTTCTTCAAATAATTCGTCGCTGATTTCGGAGAAAATGGTTATCGGGCAAGCCTTAACCTCGGCCATTACTTCGTCTGCTTTTTTGCGCTCCAAGAATTTATCCACGGCCATTTCGGGATAACCCGAAAGCATCCCGCGCAATCCGGCTGTGCAATCGGTCTTTTCCTCGGCGGGTTCTATCGTGACGACGCGATTGCTTTCACGTACCCGCACCCTATTGGTCGAGGTGACAGGATTTGAACCTGCGGCCCTCTGCTCCCAAAGCAGATGCGCTACCAAGCTGCGCTACACCTCGTTTCCACCAGTATACCGTAAAGAACGCCTCCTGTAAAGAGGTACCGCCCGGTTTTTGAACCGGGCGGCTGATTTATCGTCTTCCTGTTTTTTCCTTGACTTCCACCGTGACTTCCTTATACGCGCCTCCCGCGCCCGTTATCACGATGGTAGTCGTACCTGGAGCCAGTGCGGTGAACTTCCCGGTGGTTTTCCCTTTCTTTTCTTCCAGCTTAATGATGCCGTCATCAAGTTTTTTGATGCTTGGATCAGAATCTTTTATCTTGTATGACAGCTCTTTGTTCACATTTTTGCCGGTTACTTTGGCTTTTGCATTCCCCTTCTTCCCCATATCGAGGGAAATCTCCGGCTTCTTGGTGATGATTTGATCTGCCGTAGGGAAGAACAATACCTTGATGGAGAGATTGATTTTCTTGTTTCCGTTGTAATTGATTCCGGTGATTTTAGCCGAGCCGGGTTTGTTTGCGGTGACTTCTATTTTACTTCCGATGCTGTTTTGCGGATTTACGAGCACCATTTCCTCTCCGGCTTTGTTCTTTTTGGGAATCCATTCATAGTTCAGTTCGGTTGCGTCAGCAGGTTTTACGATGCCCACGTCGAGTATTACCGAATCAGCAGCGTCTGTTGTGTCACTGACGGATAAAACCAGTTTCTTTACGATGGTATCGTCTTTCTTCATAACCATCTTTGAGATGGGTACGACAGATTCCAATTTCCATGTCTGCTCTCGGATAGGAACCCTTACTCCCGTTTCGTTTCCGGCTGTGTCATATAACGGAACGGTCACTTTGCCGACCAGTACGGCCGAACCGACATTTTGGGAAGTCACTTTATACTTTGTGCCCGAAGTTTTGTCGGGGCCTGCAACGATGGTTTGCCCTCCCGGCGTTTTGACCGATGTGTCAGTCGCGCCGCCGCCTAGATCAAAGTACCATTCCACCGTATCCTTTGTCCCTGCTCCTAAAATGGAGTAGGTGACGCTTTTTCCTCTTTTAATGGTGGATGAGGGGCCTTCCGTTACCGTCACGATACACTCGGCTATCTTACCGCCGTCTTTTGTCGTCGCTATAACCTTGGCTGTTTTCGGCAAACCGGTCAGGTCGGTTTTCGCGGTGATGATACCGGCACTGTTCACCGATATGGGGCCTGACAAATCGTCCGGCTCTGTCGTCCAATGGACTTTTTTGTTGGAAGCCGACGCCGGTTTGACCGTCGCGGTCAGAGTCAGCGTTGTACCCGCCGACATCGTCATCTTTTTCTTGTTCAGCGAAATTCCTGTGGCTGCTTGCGCCGTAATGGTGATCTTGCATTCGGCTGTTACGCCGCCTGTCACTTCGGCTTTGATCACGCATGTTCCGTCGCGTATCGCGGTGACTTTGCCTTTTTGATCGATCATAGCGATTGGCCCAAACTCGTTATAAGGGTCTCTGGGATCGTACGGAATGGTGTAGAGATCCCCTTTCGCGTCGAGTACGCTCCATTTTATGGTGAGAGCCGATGTGCCGACGGAAACGTCTTTATCGTCCAGCTGCTTTGCCGTGAGCGTCACGGTCGCGCCCGCTTTCATGGTATGGGTCGTTCTGTTGAGCTCGATTTTGTGGACTTTTGTGGGGATGATTTCCACGTAGAAGGATGTCGTCTCCCCGGGGGCAGGCGAGTTGGTGATAACTTTTCCCGACGAAGTCTTGAACTCCCCGTTTTTCCTCACGCCTGTTTTGACGGTGGCTGTCAGTTCAAAGACTAGATTGTCCGGGGGATCGTCGTTCTCATCCAGGGGAAGGTCGTAATAATACGCATGGTTGGAAACGCTCAGCGTTGCCGACCCGCTCTTAGAACCGACAATAGAGAGGGGCTGCGGTATATGGTTTTTAACGGCTATAGCTGCCTTTGTATCCCCTTCAGGCCTGCCGCGGTCGCTTTGGGAGAAATTTGTGCCATAGGGCGGGGTTTCCGGGTATTCGTGCAGGTGATCTTTCGGGGGGATAAACATTCCCCATTTATCGCTCCATATCAGTTCGTCGGCGGTCTCAAGAGTGGCTTCGTAATTTTCATCCGTGATGATCCAGCCGTCAGGCGCGCGCTTATAATACTGCATCTCCGCCATCCATACCGTTTCGTCTTTGATGACGTTGTTGGCGTTGGCGGGGATCAATGCCGGGCCGAGGGCGTGCCCTTTGCTGCCGGGGGCGACTTTCAGCGTGTTGCTTGCCGTAACCTTTTCGCCGTCTTTGTCTTGGATTTCGATATAATCCAAATCGACATTGACGGATTTTTCGGCGTGGGCTTTGAGGCATATCGCCGCCTGCCCTTGATTGAAGGCGTCTGTCCATGTATTCCCGTCGGAGGAATAGAATCCCTGCCCGCTCTTCGGAGCGGCCAGCGAGGTGGATTGGATCGGGATGGCCGGTTTGTCTCCGCTCGTGCTTGTCACGACCGCGACAATGGCAAACCGCTCACCTTTGATAATGGGCGTTGTGGGATGGACGGCATTTTTCGTGGGGATGGTATAATATCCCGGAAGGGCTCTGTCGCCGGAGGCGATCAATGTCCCTTTTAATTGAGGATTTTTTAAGTTCTCGGGTTCTTTATAATCGTTGATGAGGTAAATCTCATAGAAACTATCCTCCGCGGTGAGGAAGAGCGATACGGCATGGAGGGCGGACGCCTCTTGTTCTACTTTGAACACATTGGCGTAGTACGCCTCTGCTGTGCTGCTGCCGGCTATGGTTCGCACGCCGGTCATGCCGTAGAGGTCATACTCGTAGGTATGCGCAAGCGGGTTTTTATTGTCGGCAATGGGGTTGTCGTCTTCGTCCAGGATCGGCGACACGAGGGGGAAGGCTGACTTATTGTGGAACCCTTCGATAAAGTAAGCGTTGTTGAGGACGGTGTCGTAGCTGACCCAATAGGAATACCCGTCTAAATTGATGCTGTCGTACACCAAGAAGCCGCCTTTCACGGTGACCTGTATGGTTTCCTCCACGTTCCCGATGATCTTTGTTACCGGATATTTGAATTCTTTGCTGTCATCCCAGCCGATGATGGCCACCGAGTGGTCGGCCGCCCTGTTGAGGGCACTATACGCGCTGTTGCCGTCTACTTTGCGCGTGAAATTGTCATATAGATAGTTTGTACTGTCGATTTCATCCTGCCAAAATCTAGATTCATCGAAATACAGGGAAGCGGCCACCGCCCCACATTCTAACACGGCATTTTTGATGCGGTTGCGGTAGATTTCTTTCTCAGGTTCAGCGGCGGTGGTTTTCAGATTGGGGATATAGACCACGCCTGAAACAGGCTGCGTGGGTTTTTCTTTTGACAGAGCTTTGTCATTCGAGGTTTTGATGCTTTCCGACCAGCCTGCCACGGGGCCGCCGTTGAGGCCGCGCATGAGGTAGGCCGTGAGCATGGAACGGTTGCCCGCGCCCAGGGGGTCACGGTTGAAACCGCCGGAATTTCCGCCGGAGTTGGTTCCCTTATTGCTGGTGGCGTAAGCCAAATCGGTTTCGTTGAATTCGGTGATGTCGTTGCCGGCATTCTGTGCCGCCGCGTTGAGAGCGGCAATCGCGGCATAGACCCATGAAGCGTTGTCGGAGGCTCCGGGCATTTTGTGGACGCTTCCTGCGAGATAGCCGAAATCACTGGTAAATAAAGACGGCGACGCTAAAATGGCAGTCGTAGACGCCGCGGCACTTTGAACAAATGTATAAGGCTCCGCCGTATAGTTGGATGTACTGAGCGCGACGGCCTTGTTGCCCGCTGAGAACATCGGGGCAATCAGCGCAACGGTCAGCAAGATGGAGGTTATTCTCTTTTTCATTGTATGTTCACTCCCTCATGATTTGGTTTGTTTCCATTTGCGGGAACCGCATGACTTTATGTGTGATCTCTATTCAGGTATATCGTATGGCAAAGACAGGAACTAAAGCCCTAACCATGCTCATTATAAGGGCTCATTCCCTCATTTGTCAAGCAAATCAAATATTTCTCACACATTTCTCACACCCCAAAAAGAGGCGTTCAATCCTCTTTCGCGCCGATCATCCGATGCAGTTCGCCCAGCGCGTCGGACAAGGTTCCCAAGCGGTCGATCAGCCCCATTTCCACCGCTTCGGCGCCGTTGATAACGCTGCCCATGTCGTCCGCCAGTTCATCGGTGCGGTGCATCATCCTCAAATACTCCTGCTCGCCGACACGGCTGTTCTGCGCGACGAAACGCACGATGCGCTCCTGTATTTTTTGCAGGTAGGCGAATGCCTGCGGCACACCCAAAACGGTTCCGTTCATCCGCACCGGGTGAATGGTCATGGCGGCCGACGGCGCGATCATCGATACCTTCGCCGCCACCGCCATCGGCACGCCGATCGAGTGCCCGCCGCCCAAAACCAGCGATACCGCCGGGGTGGATAGGCCGCGGATCAGTTCGGCGATGGCCAGTCCGGCTTCAATGTCACCCCCAACGGTGTTGATCAGGATGAGCAGCCCGCCGATCTCCGGCGACTCTTCGATCGCCGCCAGCTGCGGCAACACATGCTCGTATTTGGTTGTTTTGATGTTTTGCGGCAGCAGCTGATGACCTTCCACCTGCCCCCATATAGTAAGCGTAGACAGTGGTGCTTTTTATTCAATAATTTCCCAATGCCCGGTTTTGGGAGGGCCAGTGCGCTTTATAACGACATCTCTCATTTTCTTCATTTCTCTTTCAAGGCTGGATTTTGAAATGCCTGTCTTAGTGACAAGCTGTTTGATGGTAATGTTTGGGTTTTC
>Ga0082212_10004603_pt1 | contig 19048 bp, 18 predicted proteins | sample TergutNt197P3_FD_71548 | JGI IMG/M metagenome (GOLD analysis project Ga0082212, IMG submission 71548) | Neocapritermes taracua P3 segment gut microbial communities from Petit-Saut dam, French Guiana - Nt197 P3 | ecosystem: Host-associated > Arthropoda: Insects > Digestive system > Gut ... | reverse complement strand
GCGACCTGTCCGATCAGCATGTATGTGATGATCTTGGTCGACTCGGCGCGGGTCACGGTGTTGTTCGGTTTGAACTCGCCGTCAGGGAAACCGGAGATGATGCCGACTCCGGCAAGTACATCCACCGCTTCCTTGTACTTGATGCTCGTTTCGTCCGTAAAGTCTTCCAGCGCAATCTTTCCGGCCGCAGCCGCGCTCACGCCGAGACCCACCATCATGGAGAGAACGAGTATCAGGCACATGGTCTATTGTTATAAGGACCCCTCACAGGGCGGGAATCGGACTTTTAAGGGTCCGGCTCCCGCCGCCTTGACCCTAACGCCGACTGAAAGGAACTGCCATGAACAACAGAAAACTTACCCTGCTTTACGAGAGGCTCAGCCGCGAGGACGAGCGCGAGTCCGAGTCCGCAAGCATTGAAAACCAAAAGAAATTCCTGGAAGATTATGCCGGGCGCAACGGTTTTCCTAACTGCGTGCACCTGAGCGACGACGGCTGGAGCGGGACCAGATGGGACCGGCCCGGCATACTCAGGATGTTAGACGAGCTCGATGGCGGCAACGTGGCCGTCGTGCTGACCAAAGACATGAGCCGCCTCGGGCGCGACTATCTCCGCGTGGAGCTTCTTCTGGAAAAATTCCGCGACCGAGGAGTCCGGTTCATCGCCGTGAACGACAATGTGGATACCGACAAGGGCCTCGACGACTTCACTCCGTTTCGAAACATCATAAACGAATGGGTGGCAAGAGACACGAGCCGCAAGATACGGGCTATCTTCGGAGCGATAACCGCGGAAGGCGGGCATGTGACGGGGGCCGTTCCTTACGGCTATTTCAGAGACCCGGACGACCGGCGCAGATGGAGGGTAGACGAGGAGGCGGCGGCTGTCGTGAGGCGTATATTCAAGAGCGTGATCGACGGTGAAGGCGTTTCCGAGATCGCCCGAAAGCTTTGCGCGGAGAATATCCCGACGCCCGGGGCCCACTGGGAAAAAGCGGGCGCCGGCATGAGGAAATATCCGGGGTCGGACCCCGTGAGATGGTCGGCGGCCACAGTCTCCGGGATATTAAAGAAAGAGGAATACATGGGCTGGGCCGTTTTGAACAAGAGCTTCAGGGAAACCCACAAATCCAAACGGCAGAAGACGGCGCTCGACGACAGGCTTATTTTCAAGAACGCGCATCCGGCGCTCGTAGACGAGGAGACGTGGGAGGTAGTCCGGCGGCTGCGCGAAACGAGACGGCGGCCCCGGAAACACGGCGGGGACGCGAACCCCTTGACGGGCGTTTTGTACTGCGCCGACTGCGGGAACAAGATGTACCACAAGCGCGGGACAAAGGGCGAGGGCCTCATGCCGCACAACGAGTATGTCTGCTCGAGCTACAGGAGCCTTTCCGAGAGCTGCAGCTGTCACTTCATACGAGTGCAAAGAGCCGAGGAGATAATACTCGGGGAGATACGCCGCACGGTCAAATACGCCCGCGAAAACGAGACCGATTTTGCCGAGCGGGTCCTCAAAAACACCGTCGCCCGAAAAGAGATCGAGATCCGTGAAAACCGGAAAAAACTCGCCGAACTGAAACAGCGCCGCGATGAAACGGGGTTCCTCATAAAAAAACTCTATGAGGCCTACGCCTCGGAAAAAATATCCGAGAAACATTTCACCCGTCTGCTCGAAGGTTACGACGCGGAACAGGAGAAACTTGAAAAAGAGACGGCGGCCATGCAGCTCGCGGCGGACGCGGCCAAATCGGCGGTCGCCGGAGTGGACAAGTTCATAGCCCTCGCGAAAAAACACGCCGACCCGTCCGGGTTTTCCGCGGCGCTCTTGAACGAGTTCGTTGACAAAGTCGTCGTATTCGAGGCGGAGAGAAAAAACGGGACGAGGGAACAACGAGTGGACGTCTGCTTCAGGTATATAGGCAAATTCGACCTGCCGGGAAATGAGACGCCCGGGGAAAAAGACAAAAAAAGCCCCCGGCGCAAACCGAGAACACAGCGCGAGCGCGACTATGACCGCGCCCGCTACGCGAAGATCCGCGCCTCGAGGACGGCCGCCGCTCTCGCTTTGAGGGCCTCTGTGCTCAAAGGCACTTCATTTGAACTGTGACATTATTTCAAGCGCTTAAATAACGTAAAAAATCCGTCGGATCGCGCGAAACCAAAAAGCGATACGGCGGATATTTATATAAAAAAAAGAACCCGGAAACAGGTTTTTCGGTCAAAAAAAGGTCCTTGACAAAAGAGCCCGCATGGTTTTTTTAAAGGTCTTCATAGATATCCTCCTTAAATTAGTACCCGGGGCCTTTTCCCGGGCCTTATATGTACATCCGAAAACGGTCTCCCGCTCCCGTCGGTACCCTTGCTTTGCGGACCGGGCGCGCAAACAGAAATACGCCGGGTATCCGCCTGCCGCATAATATACACAGCCCGTTTAAGCTTGTCAAGCGTTTCGCCCCGGTTGTAACATACATGTAACATTGCTCCTTATCCCCCCGCCGGGGGACCGGTCCGAGGGCTGACGCCCTCGGGGGTTATCCCCCTGCCGGGGACGGGGGCTTGCCGCGCCGCATTTCTATCCGGCACTTCGCAGCCCGGCCCGGGGACCGGTCCGAGAGCCTGCGGCTCTCGGGGCTGCGTTTACCCCATTTCTTTCCGAAATCGCGGAAAGAAAACGGGGTAACCCCAAAGAAAGGCGATTCTCCGGTCCGGAAAAGACTTTAGCTTCCCTCTCGGGGCGTCACGGAGGCCGCCCCGGACGTAAATCTAAAGGGTAATGTGCGCGGTCCTTTTTCCGCTCCCGCTCCTGCGGAGGGTAACGCAGTCCGTCTCAGAGACCGTCTTCGTCAAAAGGCCGCATGAGCGGCAGCGGTAGGTTACGCTTCGCGGATTACGGTTTAGGTGCGATACCGCGTCGCCCGCGGGACGACGCGACCCGAAGCGCTCTAATTATTGCCGCAGTATTGACCCTAATCGCCTTTCTTTGGGGCTTACCCCTGTTTCTTTCGGCGAAACGAAAGAAATGGGGTAAAAGAGTCGCGCAGGGCGAAAGCCCCGCGGCGCGGCAATCCCCCGTCCCCGGCAGGGGGGCGATTCCAATCGAATGTTTCACGTGAAACATTACACGGCGCGCCGATTAACCGTCGGGCTGATTGTTTCACGTGAAACATATTGAAAAGCACGGGGCGGGCCGGTATAATCATCGTGACCGGTTCCGGGGAGGTGCGAAATGGGAAAAACGATTGCCGTTGCAAACCAAAAAGGGGGCGTGGGCAAGACGACCACCTGTATAAATCTCGGCTGTGCCCTGCATGCCCGGAAAAAGAAAGTCCTGCTTTGTGACTGCGATCCGCAAAGCAACTGCACATCCGGCCTCGGCGCGGACAAACAGAGCCGGCCGGGGATATACGAGGTGCTGATAGACGGAGCCGACGCAAAGGAAGCGGTCATTCATACCGAGTACGCGGACATAATACCGAGCAATCCGGAGCTTTCCGGCGCGGCCGTTGAACTGGTCGGGTTTGAAAAAAGAGAATATGCTTTGAAAAACGCGCTTTCAGGCCTGAAAGAGGAATATGACTATATTCTGATAGATTGTCCGCCGTCCCTGGAGCTTTTGACCGTGAACGCCCTGTGCGCGGCGGAGAGCGTGTTGGTACCGCTGCAATGCGAATATTTTGCGATGGAGGGACTGGCCGATCTCTTAACGACGATTCGCATCATAAACCGCGGCTTAAACCCGGCCCTTGTATTGGAGGGCCTTGTTTTGACTATGTATGACAATCGCACCAAGCTGTCCGGTCAGGTGGAGAGCGAGGCGAGGGAACATTTCGGAAAAAGGGTATACAAAACTGTGATTCCGAGAAACATACGGCTCGGCGAGGCGCCGAGCCACAGAAAACCGGCGATAGCCTATGACGGCGGGTCCAAGGGGTCGCGCGCATACATGAAATTGGCCGCTGAGTTTTTAAAGTGTCAGAATGTGCCGGTCGGCGGAAGAGGAGAATAAAATGGCGGAAAAAGGCTTGGGAAAAGGCTTCGGGGCGCTTTTCGGGGATTATTCGGAGCTTGATTCCGACGGTGTTTTTATGCTGCCGATATCAAAGGTCGAGCCGCGAGAAAATCAACCGCGGAGCGAATTTGATGAAGCGGCGCTGGCGGATTTGGCGGTATCCGTGGAATCATACGGGGTGCTGCAGCCTATCGTTGTGCGAAAATCGAGCGACGGTTATTATCAGATCATAGCCGGCGAACGTCGTTGGCGCGCGGCCAGAATGGCGGGCCTGCAACGGATCCCTGTCCGCGTGGTCGACGCCGACGATAAAAAAATGACGGAACTTGCGCTTGTCGAGAATCTCCAGCGCGAGGATCTGAATCCCGTCGAAGAAGCGCGCGGATATAAAACTCTCACCGAGCTATACGGCATGACACAGGAAGAGATCGCCGGGAGAATAGGAAAATCCCGCCCCGCGATCGCAAACGCCCTGAGATTGTTGGACTTGGACGACAGACTGCTCGGCTTTGTCTCGGAAGGAGCGCTGTCCGCCGGACACGCAAGGGCGCTTTTACCGGTAAAAGACCCCGACGTTCGCTTTGCCGCCGCCCGGGAGGTCATAAACAAAAACCTTTCGGTGCGGCGGACGGAAACGCTGGCGGCCGCTCTTTGCCGGCCGGGACCCGCGTCCGCGCCGGTAAAAAACGGCGGTATCCGGGTCAACTACATCGAGGAAGCTGAAAATCGGCTTGCGGGAGCCCTCGGAAGGCGAATAACGATAAAAACCGGAAAAGACAAGGGGAAAATCGAACTCGAATACTACGGAAAAGAAGATATGGAATTTTTACTCGAAGCTCTCTGCGGTATCGGCAAAGCAGTCAGAAGCGGCAAAAATCCCGGTTCCGCGCGGACACGAAAGGACAGTGTTAATAATGCTTGACATAAAGCTCATAAGGGATGATCCCGGCGGAATAAAACGAAGACTGGAGAACAAAGGGGCGGATTGCGCCGGGCTTATCGACAGGCTGCTTGCCGCTGACAACCGTCGGCGCGAATTGATATATCTGACCGAAAACGCGAAAAGTGAACAAAACAAGGTCTCAAAACAGATCCCGGAGCTGAAAAAAAGATCGGGCGGAGATATCTCAAAAATCTTGGCGCGGATGAACTCGCTGAAGGAGAAGATCAAACAATATGACGCCGAACTGAAAGCGGTCGAGGCGGACTACGCCGAGCTAATGCTCGGCTTGCCCAACCTTCCTGACGCCGATCTTCCGCCGGGCGAGAAGGAAAACAACGAGCCCCTGCGTTTTTCCGGCGAGGAGAGGGCCTTTGATTTTAACCCCCGGCACCATATCGAGCTTTGCGAAAGCCTCGGGCTTATTGATTATGAGAGAGGGACAAAGCTGTCGGGCAGCGGATATTGGATATACAGAGGGCAGGGCGCCAAGCTTGAGTGGTCGATGCTGAACTATTTTATCGACGCTCATCTCGCGGACGGATACGAGCTTGTATTTGTGCCGCTTATGCTTGAATATGCGTGCGGGGTGACAGCCGGGCAATTTCCGAAGTTTACGGACGAGGTATTCAAGATCGAGAACCCCGCAGACGACAGGATGCGGTTCATGCTGCCGACGGCCGAGACCGCGCTTGTGAATCTTTTCAGGGATGAGATAGTTCCCGAGTCCGAGATGCCGAAGAAATTCGTGAGCTTTACTCCCTGCTTCCGGCGTGAGGCGGGCTCATACCGCGCGGACGAGCGCGGTATGATAAGAGGGCATCAGTTCAACAAGGTAGAGATGGTGCAATATACGAGGCCGGAGGATTCGGACGCCGCGTTTGAGGAGCTTGTGTCAAAGGCCGAAAAATTGGTCGACGGACTCGGTCTTTGCCGGCGCACGGTCAAACTCGCGGCAGGGGACTGCTCCGCGTCAATGGCGCGCACTTATGACATCGAGGTATACATTCCGTCCATGAACGGCTACAAGGAGATATCATCGGTTTCAAACGCCCGCGATTATCAGGCGCGGCGCGGAAATATGCGCTTCAGGCGCGAAGAGACCGGAAAACCCGAGCTGATGCACACTCTTAACGGCTCGGGTTTGGCGACAAGCAGGTTGCTTCCGGCGTTGGTCGAACAAAATCAGAGAGAAGACGGGTCGGTCACGGTTCCCGAAGCGCTGAGAAAATACATGGGCGGCGTTGAGGTGATATATCCGCCCGCCGCCCGCTGACTCTTTAAGCTGAAAAAATGATACCGGACAGATCGGCCCGGGAGGTATTATGATGAAGAAAAAGCGGATTGCCGTCACTGTTTGTCTTACGGCTGCCTTTTTGATCTGCGCCGCGGGGCCTGCGCTCCCGGCGGCGGCCGAAGGCGCTGATATTTCTGTGGAAGTCGACGGCGTCAAGGTCGAATTTGACCAACCGCCGGTCAATATCAACGGCCGAATCTTGGTGCCGCTGAGATTTGTGCTTGAAAAAACAGGCTGCGCCGTTGATTGGGACGGCGCGACACAAACGGTTTACGTAACAACCGAAGCCGGACCGCCCGAAAAATCGGCGTCGCCGGGCAACGGGATAACCGTCTGTGTCGACAACGAGATGATAATCTTCCCGGATCAACAGCCGGTCAATATAAACGGACGGGTTTTGGTGCCGATCAGATTTGTGGTCGAGAAGCTCGGATACGATGTTGATTGGAACGGCGCGGCGCAAACGGTTTACATAACAAAACGAGATTCTGAGGCGGCCGCTTCGGTTCTGACAGTGCATTTTATTGACGTCGGACAGGGAGACGCGATCTTTATTGACTTCGGCACATATGAGATACTGATCGACGCGGGGCTTCAAAGGTACGGATCGGCTGTCGCGGAGTATATAGCGCCGTATACGGACGGGGCGATCGAACTCATTGTTGCAAGCCATCCCGACGCCGACCATATAGGCGGGCTTGTCGACGTAATAAACTCCTTTCCGGTCGACAGGATACTTCATAACGGGGAAGAAAAAGACACGAACGTATACAGAGCCTTCCGCTCCGCCGCGGAAACAAAAGAAAACTGTGAATTCACGGTCGCTGCGGACACTGTGATTACGATTGGAGACGGAGCGGCTCTTCGTATCATAACGCCGGGCAAACGGTATGCCGATACAAACGATAACAGCATCGTCTGTATTCTGACCTATAATGAGGTCAGTGTGTGTTTCGCGGGGGACGCGGAAGAAAAAGCGGAAAAAGACCTGATCGGGAGGGTCCCCGAGGTCGATGTACTGAAAGCCGCTCATCACGGGTCAAGGACTTCTTCCGGCGCGGAGCTTTTGCGCGTGCTCAGGCCGGATTACGTCATCATCAGCGCCGGATTCGGCAATACATACAAACATCCGCATCCGGAGGCGCTGCAGAGATTTTTTGATACGGGCGCGACGGTTTACGGAACATTCAGGGACAAAACGATAATTATGGAGACCGACGGCAAGACATACAGCTTCAGCGCCGAGACCGCCTTAACGCTGCGGGACGCGGGGGCGGCGGCGTGACCGGATCCGGTCCGGGCAACTCTTTTTCTTGTTCAAACGGTGCATTTATGATATAATCACCACCGTGTTTACGGCAAGGATATCAGTAGATTACAAAAAGGAGAAATAACTATGGACGCGATGAAAGAAGCATATGATTTCCTGAAAAAATGCGGAACCTATTACATTGCCACGGCGCAGGGCGATCAGCCGAGAGTGCGGCCTTTCGGGACCGCCGATATTTTTGACGGCAAGCTGTATATACAGACCGGAAAAAAGAAACCCTGTTCCGCGCAGATGGCCGCGAACCCGAAAATAGAGCTCTGCGCTTTCAACGGCGCCGAAGGCGCTTGGCTGCGCATAGCGGCGGTCGCCGTAAACGACGACAGGCGCGAGGCAAAGGCGCATATGCTCGACGCTCATCCGCAATTGAAAGACATGGGTTACTCGCCGGACGACGACAATACTCAGGTTTTATATTTAAAAGACGCGGAAGCCACCTTTTCCTCATTCACGGCGGAACCGAGAACTGTCCGGTTTTAAGGCCGGCTGATATTTCAGGAAGGGAACGGTCAATAAAATGAAGTATCCTCATCTTTTTGAGCCCGTCGTTGTGGCGGGCACGCTGTTTCGCAACAGAATAATGGCGTCGCCCACGGGGCATCGCGATACCGTCGGCTGCACCGAACACGGATTTTACCACAAAGACGAAAACGCCGTGTATTATGAACGCATGGCGATAGGAGGAGCCGCGTCCGTCACCGTAGGAAGCTGTTATATCGACAGACAATACGGTGATTTCGGGACTTTCCACGTGTTTTTGGACGATTGGTTTTCCGTAAACTGCTATAACACGCTCGCCGGCGCCGTTACCCGCCACGGGGCTGTGGCCTCGGCGGAGATCATCCACTGCGGCCTGTATTCCAACAGAGCCGCGGGTACTCCGTCGTACGGACCGGTCGACATGGAGGACAACGGACGTCCCGTCTATGCCATGGACGAGGCCTTCATTGAAAACGTCATCGAAAAATTCGCTGACGCCGCCGCTTTTGCCAAGAGATGCGGGTTTACCATGGCCACTATACACGGAGCGCACGGGTGGATAATTTCACAGTTTGTCAACCCCAAGCTCAACACTCGCAAAGACAAATGGGGAGGACCGTCCGTGGAAAACCGCTCGCGCTTGGCCGTTGAGATCTGCAAAGCCATACGCAGAAAATGCGGCAACAATTTCCCGATCGACATACGCATAAGCGGCTCGGAGTGTTACGACGGCGGCTACGGCATCGACGAGGGAGTGGCCTTTGCCAAACAGCTTGACGGTTATGCCGACATCATCCACGTGTCAGCCGGAAGCCACGAACGCGACGAGGTGTTTACGATAACGCATCCGAGCATGTTCTTGGACGAAGGCTGCAATTCGATATACGCCGCCGAAGTGAAAAAAGCGGTCAAAACGGCTAAAGTCGTGACCGTCGGCGCGTTTTCCGACCCGAAACTCGCGGAAGAAATAATTGCCTCCGGCAAAGCCGACTTTGTTGCGATGGCGCGCCAGTTCATAGCCGACCCCGACTATCCCAACAAGCTCCGCGCGGGCAGGGAAGACGACGTTATCAAGTGTATGCGCTGCCTGACGTGTTTTTCGCACACGCAGAACTTCGGGAAGCTGTACTGCGCCATAAATCCGAAAACGGGGCGCGGCTACGGTGAGATTTTCGATGTTCCTCCCGCCCGAAAAAAGAAGATACTCATTGCCGGCGGCGGCATAGGAGGGATGCAGGCGGCTTTGACCTGCGCCGAGAGAGGTCACGAGGTAATACTATGTGAAAGATCCGGCCGTTTGGGGGGCGGGCTTCGCTGCGAAGAAAAGGTCCCCTTCAAGAAAAACCTGGATCGCTATTTAAACAAGCAGGAGAGCGCGGTTTCAAACTGCAAATCGATCACGCTTCACTTGAATACCGAGGTAACGCCGGAGAGCGCGAAAAGCTTCGGCGCGGACGTACTGATCGCCGCGTTGGGCGCCGCCGCGATCAAGCCGAAGATAAAGGGGATCGACGGGGCTAATGTTTTTCCGGCCGAGGAGATATATACTGCGCCCGAAAAAGCCGGAGGCCGTGTTATTATTCTCGGCGGCGGGCTTGTGGGCATAGAGCTCGGCATATTCCTTGCGGGTTTGGGCAAAAAGATAACTGTCATTGAGATGCTCGACAAATTGAACGACGGCGGCAACCACCTTCACGCCAAGGGCACGGCCGTTGAAATAAAAAAGCTCGGCATCGAGATAAATCTCAATACAAAGGCGGTCGAGATAACAGACAAGGGAGTTTTGTGCGAAACGGAAAAGAAAGAGCAAAAGCTTTTTGAAGCCGACACCGTAGTTTACGCCGTCGGGCAAAGACCCTTGCACGAAGAGGTTTCGGCCCTTTCCGGAATTTGTCCGGAATTTCATATTTTGGGCGACTGCGTCGCTCCGAGGAACATCTTAGCCGCGACGGCCGCCGCTTATGATATAGGCCGGGCTATAGGCAGATTCGGAGTATGACCGAATGCGCCCGCGCCCGGAGATGCTCTCCGGGCGCGGGGAAAGAGGTTTTTATCATGAAAATATGCACGGACTGCGGAGCCGAATCCTACAGAACAGAATCTCGGTTTTGCTTAAAATGCGGAGCGGCCCTGTCCGGCCGGGATGCCGAATCGCACCTGAACATTTGCACGAACAAAGAATGCGACGGGTCTAAGACCGGATTTATCTTTCCGGACGACGCGCGGTATTGCGATATTTGCGGCAGTCCGACGGTTTACGGGCTACAATAGAGGATACCGGGCGTCTCCCGCCGCCGCAAACTGCCGTATCGCCTCATACACGACGACGGCGACGCTGTTCGCGAGATTCAGAGAGCGGATACCTGCTGACATGGGTATCCTTATTGCCCTGTTAAAGTTATCGTATATCATACTTTCGGGCAGCCCTTTAGTCTCGCTTCCGAATACGAACCACACGTCGCTTTGGTACGAGACGTCGGTGTACAGTTTTTTCGCCTTGGTCGAGCAGTAAAAAAAGTTTTTTTCTCCGTGTTCAGCGAAAAAATCAGCGCTGCTCTCATATACCCGCAGCGATACATATTGCCAATAGTCAAGCCCGGCGCGTTTGACCGCCTTATCCGACATGTCGAACATGACCGGCTTTACTATGTGGAGCGCGGTCCCGGTAGCCGCGCAGGTTCTGGCGATATTCCCCGTGTTTTGCGGTATTTCCGGTTCTATGAGAACTGTATTTATCATTATGTCGTCCTTTTTGCCGGGCTTGACCGGTATGAGAAAATCAGGCGTATTATGACCGCCCGCTGTCAGTATACCGGAAATCACCGGTATTTTTCAATGCTGCAAAGCGTGGGATCAAGAGGAGAACCGAGCGATGAAAACGAGGAGAATCGATATTTGCCTTATATCCGCGCTCGCGGCGTTTTTTATTATGTCGGCAGGCTGCGGCGACGGGAGCGACGCCGGTATCGGCAAGAGCGAAAAGGATATTGCCGGCCCCGCGGGCTCCGGTAACGCCGTCCGCGGCGACATGTTGTCCCCCGGCTCATATATTGACGAAAACGGATTTTGGGCAGGCGTCAAGGCGACGGATCACGTCGGTGAGATAAATCACAAAGCGCTGCCGGACTACCTGTTCCGGGTCTCGGAGGACGATATCAAAGCCGGGATGCTGGAGATCGTCCGGGAATTTTCTTACACAGAGAAAATTTACGACCGCGCCGTCAGCTTTGGCGACACGGTCAACATCGATTATGTCGGGAGCACGGGCGGCGTTGAGTTTGTCGGCGGCTCCACAGGAGGCATGGGTACGGACGTAACCATCGGCGTCACAAATTACATTGACGATTTTTTAGAGCAGCTCATAGGCCGCATGCCGGGAGAAACACTGAACGTGGAAGTCACCTTTCCCGTCGACTATCACGCGGCGGAGCTGAGAGGAGCGGACGCCGTGTTTGTTACGACTGTGAATTATATTGCGGAAGAGACGGCGCCGGATTTAACCGATGAATTCACGGCGGAGAATCTCTACGCGGGCTACGGTTGGACGACCGTCGACGAAATGAAGGAAGATGTGCGGATCGCCCTTATAAAAAATGCCGTCCGGCAGTATCTTTCGGAAGAGGTTCCGGTCGCCTCGGTCCCCGAAGGGATGATCGAATATCAGATCCGGTCCATGCTTGACGATTATCGGGAATATGCGGAGTATTACGATATGGAATTGGATGACCTGCTGCCGCTCATCGCCGGCATTTCCGGCACGGAGGAGTTGATCGAGCTCAGTTATGCCGAGAACTTGGCGAGAGCGAGGTTTTCGCTTGTTGTCCAAGCCTTTGCGGAGACCGAAAACATATCGGTCAGCGACGGGGATCTGGCGGAATATTTTTTAAAAACTTCCGGAACGAGCGATTACTCGGCATTTGAGGAGCGTTACGGGCTGCCGTTTTTAAAACATGCCGTCCTCTGCGAATTGGTCACGGAGTACATTATTGAGAATTCCGCCCCGGGAAATTGAGCCCGGGGAGTTGCTCCGCAACCAAAAAAACCCGCGTGTTCCCGCGGGGTTACAGCAAAAAATATAAGTGCCTGATAATCCCGTGTCCGGATAATGGGATTATCAGGCACTTAACCAAACCGGAAGAAGCGGTAGATGCGTGGTATGTAACCCTGCAAATTCTGTGATCGGCCGCAGTGGGTGAAAAAAGTATTTTACAGAGCCTGCGGCAGACCTCGCTGTTGAGAGTTAGTCTACCACACTAATTCCGAAAGTGATTGAACCGCGATAGGTATCGCCTTCATACAGGGACGCTCTGGGTATGGCGGTAAAGGTAAGGACCTGTCTGCCGAAGTCAGTATATGAAAGCAGCTCTTTTCCGATATAGCTTACCGGCTCGTCTCCGGCAAACGCAGTGCCGCCCATGAGACGCGGGTTATCGTTTACTACTGTTTCGCCGGTGGGGAGCGTTATCGAGTAGTATGCAAATTGAAGATAACTTGTGTGCTTAACAGCAAGATGATTGTTGTCTTGGCTTGTTCCGGCCAATGTCACTGAGATTTTTTTGCCATCCAAGTTTTCAACGTCCTGTACGACAAACGCTGCTTCTGTGCCTTCCGCAGACAGTTCAACGGCGGACGGAATCGTAACGGTAAAGGACGGATCGTTTTTGGGAATGGTATGCACATAGGTTAAGTCAATGCTTCCTTCGGTGGGGGGGGCCGCAAAGGCCGTGACGCTTGTACCGAGAGCCATAACCAATATGAGGACGAACGCAAGGGCTTTTTTCATTGTTTTGTTACCTCTTTCTTTTTTGTTTTTATATGAACCGGCCGGATCCATATCAAATTACTGCCAGAGTAGTTTCAACATCGGCGTTATTCATTTCAACAAGACTTTCCAATGCGTATGTACGAATTTTTATGGTTAAGCTGTATTCACCTTTTGCCAAAGGTCTTTCCAGTGTAACCTGTCCGATATACTGCGATGGTTCGACCATTTTAGATTTGTACAAAGATTCCCCTGTATCCTCAAGAATCAGCTCAAAGGTAAAGTAGCATGGATTGCCTTCCGGATTTAACAAGGTAATATTCACGTTGTCGGTGCTTGCCGGAATTGTTATGCTCTGATAACCGGGTATTTTTATGCCCGGAGCGCTTCCCGATCTGTTTTCCGGCTCTTCTCTTTCAAAAGGCTTGGCATTACTGTCCAAATCCAGGATTACGCCGCCTGAGAGCGGCATTGGGCTATCATCAAACCGCATTACCGACTGATCGCCGAAGCTTATAAAAACAATATAAGTAACGATTCCGATGAGTATGATTGCAGACGCTGTCAGAACTTTTCCGCGCTTAACTTTCAACAAGCTCTTCATGTATAATTCACATATCCTCTCATACTTTAACCGGATAATAACTTATCAGATGACTGCCGTTCTATCATATTTCGGTAAAATCCTTATGTATTTTATGTAAATGGCGGTCGTCCCGGAGTTAGGACTCATGAACAGTAAGTCAAGGGTTTTTCCACCGATTCAAAAAAAATATATGGAAATTAAGCAGGGGTTTTGTTATACTGAAATGCGCCGTATCACTTTGAAAAAATTATTGAAATCCGGAAACAGATGTGGTAGAGTGCTCGCGTAGGGAGACCGGGCAGACCGGACGGACAGCCAAAGGAGGGCCCTGCAAATGAAGACAACACATCCGGCGTTATCTCTTTTCCGTTAACGAGCGTAAAATCCGTCAGCGACAGTAAATTCGGTTTGCTTCGAAAGGCGCTCATTATTGAATCTACCGAAGGTGACATACTCAGAATCAGCGTTGCGAAACGGAAAGATGACATAAACAGAGCTGTGGCAAACGAAAAATAATGTGAGCAGAACAAGCCACGCCGTTGCTTTAACAGCAGCAGGCGTGGCTTTAAACATCAGTAATTTATATTTCTTTAATGATTTTGGTGTACGTCGTTATATCAGTCAATTCCCAACGGAACCCGGGGCGTTTTAAGAAAAACGGACTCTTTTCATCACGGTTTTTGCCGGTCGGGCGCCGTGAGCCGCCGGCCGAGATCGCGGGCTCTCTTACATTCCTCGGGGAAAACCGTCTCAAGGCGTTTTTTCTTTTTTTCCGCGTCAAACATTTCGGAGACATATTTGCCGTAGTCTGTGAACTGACATGTGTCGGGGACCCACATGATCTCGACGGGGCCTATGACCATCTCCGTCAGAAAATGAAGCTCTTTCGAGAAACTCCCGCGAGTCGCTATCTCTTCTTCGCCCATATTCATCGAAAAAATATAGGCCAGCGGTATCCTGCGCGGATATATCGCCTTATTTTCTTTTACATAAGCCAATCCGGGGTATAAAAAACGCTCAAGCAGACAGCGCATCCCGCCGGTAACGTCAGCGAGGTATACCGGCGAGCCCAAAAAGATCGCGTCCGTTGACAAGAGTTTTTCCAAAACAGGCGTCAGACCGTCTTTGATCGCGCAGGCGCCGTAGCATGAGCCCCCGATCTTCCTGCATTCAAAACAACTCCGGCAGCCTTTGAAGTCGAGGTCATACAGATGTATGAACTCCGTTTCGGCCCCGTTTTGCGCCGCTCCTTCGAGCGCCGCCCGCAGCAGTTTATCGGTATTCCAGCCCTTTCGCGGACTGCCGTTTATCGCTGTCGCATGCATTACATACACCTCCGCTGTGATCATCAGCCAAATCGGAAAGGAAGTGGCGATATCGTGGATCTTGAAAAATATATGCGCGCGGCTGTCAAGCTTGCAAGCGAAGCCGCCGGCGCGGGAGAGGTTCCGGTCGGCTGTGTTATAACCGACGAAAATGACAATGTGATCGCCACGGGGCGAAACAGGCGCGAAGAGCGCCGCTCTGCGACCGCTCACGCCGAGATGGAAGCCATAGATGCTGCCTGCGCCGCGACAGGCGACAGGCGGCTGACGGGCTGCACGCTTTTTGTGACGCTTGAACCCTGCCCCATGTGCGCGGGGGCAATAATAGCCTCGCGCGTCTCGCGGGTCGTTTTCGGCGCGAGAGATGAAAACACGGGGGCGTGCGGCAGCGTGATCAATCTGTTTGAGGAGCGTTTCGGGCACAAACCCGCCGTATTCGGCGGGATACTTGAGACCGAATGTTCCGAAATCATTTCAGGTTTTTTTGAAAAACTGCGAATTAAAGCGGGAGAATGACTCCCGTCAGTTTTTCACGGTACCGTCCGGGTTAAAAAGCGGCAAGGGCGCGAGATAGATGATATCGTCTCTTCTCCGGGCGTCTCCTTCGGCAAGTATCGCCATTTTTCCGGCTACAATGCCTCCGGCCCTCTTAACGAGTTCTTCCATGGCGTGCAGGGATTCTCCGGTGGAAACGACGTCGTCGACGAGTAAGATTTTTTTGCCGCGCATGGTATCGGCGTCGGCTTTATCGAGCACCAGCTTCTGTACGGACATCGTCGTTATGGAACGCACTTCGACCTCGAATATCCCCGACATGTACAGCTTGGGGCCTTTGCGCGCCAAAAAATATTTTTCGGCCCCGCTCTGCCGCGCCATTTCGTAGAGCAGAGGTATGCTCTTAGCCTCCGGCGAAATAAGATAATCATACTCAGGGGCGCGTTTTAAGAGTTCGGTCGCGCAGTGGACTGTGAGTTCGACGTCGCCGAAGATTACAAAAGCTCCGATGTACACGTCGTCCGAAACACGGCAAAGCGGCAGATCGCGTTTCAGCCCGGCAATGTCCATCTCATAGGTCAACATTTGTATTTCCTCCCATATTTTGTAATACCGGTAACCCGGTCATACTGTAAATGATTATACCGGCCCGGGTGTAAAAAGCAAGGGAAAACAACAGAGAATCGCTTACATATCCGGACGGAAATCCGTCGAAAGGCCGGTGAGTCTGCGGCGCAGCATATCAAGCCCGTGATTGACCGCCATGGTCCTGACTCTGTTTCTTCCCGATCCCAAATGGAGTTCTCTGACGAAGGAGCCGCCGCTGTCGCACAGGGCTGTGAAAACGCTGCCCGCACCCAAGCCGTTGCCCCCGCCCGGCCCGGCGAAACCGGTTATGCCTATTCCTATATCGGCGCCGAGGAATTCTCTTATTCCGGCGGCCATGGCAACGGCGACTGCCCGGCTGACGGCGCCTTCTTTTTCGATAAGCGCGCGCTCGACGCCCGGAAGCTTTGTTTTGCTCTCGGTTGAATAAACGGTCATGCCGCCGAGGAACATCGAAGACGCTCCGGGTATGTCGGTGACGCGCTTTGAAAAAAGCCCTCCCGTGCAGCTCTCCGCGACAGCGAGTTTGAGTCCTTTTTCGCACATCAGGCTAAAGACCGTCTCCTCAAGACTTCCGACGTCCACGCCGTATACGAAATCTCCGATGATCGCCTTAACTTTATTGACCACAGGCTCCATCATCGCTTCGGCCTCTTTTGCCGTTTTTGCTTTGGCGGTGACGCGCAGCAAGACTTCGCCCTCTTTGGCGTAGGGGGCTAAAGTGGGATTTGTGAGCTCGTTCATAATATCGCGCAGCTTTTGTTCGACCGAACTCTCGCCCCGGCCGAAAACGCGTATGCTGTGCGACGCTATCATATCGTCTGACAACGCTCGCAGATAAGGCTCCGCGCAGGCGTTAAACATGGCGTTGCACTCTCTCGGCGGACCGGGCAGCATTAGGACGTGTTTTCCGGCGGCTTTGAACGCGCAGCCGGGAGCCGTTCCCCAGTCGTTGTTAAAAACCGTGCAGCCCTCCGGCAGATAAGCCTGCTGCAGATTGTTTTCCGTCATTTTCACGGCATGGAGGCTTTTCTCGAAATATCCCCTTATCACCTCCGCGATTTTTTCATCGAAATACAAACGCAGGCCGAAAGCTTGAGCGAGGACCTGTTTAGTGAGATCGTCACAGGTGGGGCCGAGCCCGCCGGTCGTTATGATGACGTCGGCCCTGTCTTTGGCGATCTCGACCGCTTTTGTGAGCCGCTCCGGATTATCCCCGACGACAGTGTGGTAATAAACGTTTATCCCAAGCTCCGAAAGCCTCTCGGATATGTCTCTGGCGTCGGTGTTGGCAACGTTTCCCAACAGCAGTTCCGTTCCGACAGAAATGATTTCAGCAGTCATAATACCGCCTCCCGGTCATGATTTGTTCGTGTTCGATCATTGAGAACGCCTCTTCCGTCAGGGCCTCCGTGTCCAAGCGGGTCTCCGCCTCGAGAACACTGTTGATTTTGGGTTTTGTTTTCGGATGTTTCGGGGTGAACACTGAGCAGCAGTCCTCAAAGGGCAGGACAGAAACGTCATAAGTGCCGATTTTCCGGGCAAGACGAACGATCTCCTCTTTATCCGCGCCGATGAGCGGACGGTACACCGGCAGGCTGACGCACTGTTGGACCGCTTCAATCGACTCCATGGTCTGACTTGCGACCTGACCCAAATTCTCTCCGGTGATGAGAGCGCCGCAGCCGTAGTGTCTCGCGGTTTTTTCCGCGATGCGCATCATAAATCTGCGCGATATTATCGTCAGCAGTTCGACCGGACAGTTTTTGCGTATTTCTTCCTGTATGCGCGTGAACGGCGTCATTTCGACTGTCAGATTACCGCAATAAGAGGAGAGTATGCCCGCGATGTCGGCAACTTTTCTTTTTGCCTGCTCGGAAGTATAGGGGAAGGAAAAAAAGTGTAAGGGAATGAGCTTAACGCCTCGCTTCGCCATCAAATAGGCGGCGACCGGGCTGTCTATGCCGCCGGAGAGCAGGACGACCGCTCTTCCGTTTGAGCCTCGGGGCAATCCGCCCGCGCCCTGTGACGGAGCCGAGTGTATAAAAGCCGCGCGGTCGCGCACTTCAGCGTTGACTGTCAGTTCGGGAGTGTGCATATCCGCCTTGGTACCGGGGTATGCCGCGGCGAGTCTCGCTCCCAAGTATTTGGAGAGTTCGGGAGAAGTCATGGGAAAGCTTTTATCGCTCCTTTTTGTCTCCACTTTAAAACTTGAGGCTTTTTTCATTGCCTCGCCCAAATATTCTGTCGCCTTTTCCGCGATGGCCTCGGCGTTTTTTTCGCAGGCCGCCGCGCGGACCGCCGTAACGATACCGAATACCTTCAGCATATCTTCAAAGGCGCCGGACATGTCGCAGTCACTGTCTTCGGGCTCCGCATAGACCGTTGATTGAAGCGACGAGACCTTGAAGCGCCCGAATTCCGTCAGCCTGCTTTTAATGTCGGCAATGAGCAGTTTTTCGAAACGGCTCCGGTTCAATCCCTTCAGGACGGTTTCGCCCTGCTTCATTAAGATGATGTCTTTCACGGGTTTTCCTCGCTCACGGTAAAATCATAAGTCCTGTACTGTATGGCTTCGGCGATACAAGCGGGGGTTATTGAAGCGGCGCCTTCCAAGTCCGCGACCGTCCGGGCAACCCGGAGGATGCGGTCATAGCTCCTTGCCGTCAGACTCAAACGGTCAAACGCCGCTTTCAGGAGATTCTCACATTCCGGCGAAAGCCGGCAGTATTCCGTAAGTTCAAGACTGCCCATTCGCGCGTTGCGCGAGACGCCCGATCCGGAAAATCTGTCGCGCTGCAGTTTCACCGCCGCGTTGACCCTTTCGCGGACAGCGCTTGAGGACTCGGCCGACGGTTTCCCTGTCAGTTCGTCGAATTCGAGAGCCGCGACCTCCGCGAATATGTCTATCCTGTCGAGCATGGGGCCGGACACTTTTCCGAGATACTCCCTGACGGACTTTTCCGAACAGCGACATCTTGAGGACCTGTGTCCGTACCAACCGCACCTGCACGGATTCATTGCGCAAACAAGCATGAAGCGGCTCGGATACTCGGCTGAACCGGCAGTGCGCGAAATGCTGACGCAACCGTCCTCCACCGGCTGGCGAAGCACTTCGAGCACATCCCGGTGAAATTCGGGGAATTCGTCCAAAAACAAGACCCCGTTATGCGCCAGCGATACTTCTCCCGGCTGCAACCGGGCTCCGCCGACCATGG